>WNFN01195576.1_pt1 | contig 13881 bp, 14 predicted proteins | sample 5400161 | NCBI WGS metagenome assembly WNFN01 (sample SAMN13153353, study PRJNA577476) | soil metagenome | isolation source: 80 cm saprolite on Douglas fir-dominated hillslope | place: USA:California | collected 2013-09-17
CGGATGCCGCAGAGGCGATCAGCAGGCCGACGGCCCACCAGTCTCCAGCCTGGCTGCGGGGACCAAGGACCAGCCACAGGAACACCGGGACGCCGGCCAGGCGGGCCAAACTGAGGGCGTTCGGAATGGTGACGACCCGCGCCTCCGGGTCAGCTATCGTCATTTGCCTGCCCGGCCCGCCCGCGCCCGGCTCGGCCGCGCCCGCCCCGCCCTTGCCCGCCGCTGCTCCTGTCATCCTGCCTCGCTGCACGCCCTCCGGCCCCCTCACTCGCGGGCGGTCCGCTCAGGATACGGCGGATGCCCAGCGGGGATGCCGGGCGCAATGAGGCATTCTTGAGGATTTTTCCTGAACGTACGGTTCCGCCGCAGGTGAGGCCCTGAGCGCCGACGTAGCTGTCCGCGACCAAGTGATCAGCCGCCGCCTTTGACCCGCCGGGCGGTCCGTGCCTCGATGAAGGCGGCCAGCGTGCCCAGCGTGGCCAGCGCGTCGAGATTGAGATCCTCGGCGGCAACGTCCACGCCGAACCGCTCGTGCACCTCGCGCAGCAGCATCACGCCGGAGAGCGAGTCGAGGCCCGCGCCCGCGCCGAACAGGGGCGCCTGGTCGCTGATGCCCAGCAGATCGTCACGTGCCGTCGCCCGAGCCAGCATCTCGCGCAGCTCGTCGACGATCCCCTGGGTAACGGGAGGGCTCACGGCTCATCCGGTGCGGTAACCCAGCCGGGCAGCCCGGGCAGCGAGCCGGACAGCGTTCTGGAGAACCGGGCCACATGCGCTTCCCCTCCCGCGGTGCTATCCTCCGGGGCGCGGAAGCCCGAGGCGGCGAGTGCCAGCCGCAGCGGCACGTTGCGGGGAGTGACGAGGCAGGGGACGGCCAGCGCCTGCGCCCCGCCCCGGGCCGCCGACCGGGTCAGCCAGGCGAGCAGCGCCTCGATGACGCCCCGGCCCATCGCCCGGCACGACATCATGAGCAGCGTCATGGTCCACACGCGCCCGGAGCCGGTGTCGGCCCCGGGGGGACGACCCCCCCAGACCCCCCCGCCGGTGTCGGCCGCGGGGGGACGACCCCCCCATACCGCCCCGCCGGGCTCCACGACGCACCCGCCGACCAGGCCGTCGTCGCCAAACCGGTCGGACAGCCGCACGGTGGCGACCCGGTGCGCACGGGACGCGATCAGCGTGCGCAGCGCCGCTTCGGTCACGGCCTCGCCGGTCGTGTTGAACTGGTGCGTCCGGACCGACAGCTCGTGCAGGCGCGGCGCGTCCGCCTCGACGGCCGGGGCGATGGTCACCTCGGTGCCGGAGTACCGCAGGAACTCGTCCCTCGACCCGGCGAACGCCCGCGCCTCCTCCTGCCTGCGCCGCCGCTCGGCGTATATCTCGCCGCGGCCGCGCGCCTCCGCGGTCACCGTGGCCGGGCTGAACTCGGGCCAGCCGACGGCGTCGGCCATGTCCTCGGGGGACAGCACAAGCGCCTGCGGCACCGCCAGTGAGACCTCGGCCCGCTCGTAGAGGTCATCGTCCACGAACGCAACCGCGTCCGGGGCCAGGCCCAGCTCCGCGACGATCCGCCGCACGGCGTCCGACTTGCGGCCCCAGCCGGCCTCGGCGGCCGCGAACTCCAGGCCGGTGACCCGCGCCGCGTACTGCGCTGCCTCGAGGGGGTTCCTGGTGGCGATCGCGTGGATGATGCCGCGGGCGCGCAGTTCCTGCACCACCCCCAGCATGACCGGGTCGGGGGCGGGCGGCTGGCCCGCGGACTCCAGGTAGACCCCGGACAGCAGCGTGTTGTCAAGGTCCCAGATCACGCACTTGACCATCATCGCGGGCGCTCCATCATCCCGCCCTCGCCCTCGCGGCCCTCGCCCTCTCGGCCCTCCGGCGCCCGCCTCTCCATCGTGATGTGCGTGGCCTCGAACCCGAACTTGCGGTACAGCGCGCGCATGCCGAGGTTCCGCGCGTGCACCTTGCCAGTCAGCTGCCGCATTCCGCCCTCGTCGGCCGCCCGCAGCACCGCGGCGAGCAGCAGCTCCCCGACCTCGCTCCGGCGGGGTATATCGGCGACGGCCAGCGACCTGAAGTTCCCGTAACGGGCGCCGGTCAGCGAGTTCGTCCGGCCCGACAGCCAGGCCCAGCCCACCGGCGTGCCCGGCGCCGCGTCGGCCACGGCCACGAGCGTCACCTCCCCCGGCTTCCCCAGCGCACCCGCGACCCGCCGACGGTGCAGCCCGGCGTCGGTGATGGCCTCGTCGCCGAACGACACCCGCGCGATCTCGACCTCGAAACCGGCGATCGCGTCGAGGTCCTCGGCGCTGGCCTCCCGGATCAGGTAACCGGCCTGGCCTCCAGGCGCGGGTTCCGGACCCCGGGGACGGTACGGCGCGTTCATCGCGGCCGCAGCGGCATCGGGCGGAAGGTAGCGCCGCCGCACTGGGGGCAGCCGGCCGCCTGCAGGGCCGCGATCGCCGGCCACCGGGCGCCCGGCCCGACCTGGTGCACTGCCCGGCAGCCGGCGCACCGGTACGGCCTGGTGGCGGCCCCGCGGGTCTCGGCGGTGTACAGGGGCCCGGAGAACTCGCCGTCGATCAGCGGCTTGGCTGCTGCGGTACTGCGCAGATGGTAGAGGTGGCTGGTGCCGGCCAGGATGCCCGCGCCCAGGTACTCGTTGAAGCCCGGCCACAGGCCCCGGACGGTCAGCCCCATGGCGCTGATCAGCTCCTGGGTCCGCAGGGCCTCGTCCGGCCGGCGGGCGCCGAAGGAGAAGAACACGTGCCTGCCAGGCTCGGGCGCGAGGGCGGCGACCGCGCGGGACAGGAACAGCTCAGCCCCGGCCACGGTGTAGGGCGGGTCGGTGCAGGCTACGTCGAATCCGGCGGCCAGGCCGCCGGGCAGCGGGCGGCGCAGGTCGTGCTCGACAAGCTCTGCTTCAACGCCGGTCGCCGCGATCTGGTCACCGGCCCAGGCCAGGACCTCGGCATCGGAGTCGATCACGGCGAGCCGCTCAATGCCGGCCTGCAGGCCGAGCGCCGCGGCGAAGGACGCGATGGCCACCGAGATCAGGTCATCGTCGCCGAGCACCAGAATCCGGCGGCCGGCCAGCGCCCCGGCCTCGTGCATCCGGAGCACCCGCCGGATCTTCGTGCCGACCGTGCAGTGCGTCTGGTCCAGCTCCGGCTTGGCCCGGGGAGTCCCGGCGGCCGCACGCTCAAGAACGGCGGCGAGCTCCGCCAGCGCGTCGGGTACCGCGAGCCCGCTGCCGCCGCAGCACGGGCACGCCGCGCTCAGCTCCGCGTGCCGCGACGCGAGCAGCTGCCGGCCCTCCGGGGTGAGCCGCACGGGCCTGGCCCGGTCGACCACCCCGCGCTTACGCAGCTCGTTGCAGACCGCCGCGACGATGGGAACCGGCAGCTCGGCCGCGCGGCTGACGTCCCGCACGGCCACCGGCTCGCTGCGGGCGATGGCGCGCAGGACATCGCTGACCCCGGACCGGCCCTCGGCCAGCCCCACGGCCGAGGCAACCTCAGCGATGACTGAGTCCATGTCCATTGCGTACGTGTCTTCGACTGGTCGAGGTGGCGTGCGCTTCCTGCGCATCCGGCTGATCAGCGGACCGTACGGTATCCTCGCACATCATGCCCGGCATGGATGCGACGAGCGGGCTCGCGGACCTGCGGCGGGCCGAGGCGCTGGCGCCGAAGCTGCTGTACGCGGTCGACGCGAGACTCGCGCCGTCGTCACCGGTCACCGACATCGCGCAGCTGACCTCGCTGACGGCCGCCGCCGTGGCGGCGGGCCACGGCCATGTCCTGGACTCGAGCCACGTGATCTTCCCGAACGGCGCGATCACGCTGGTGCTCATCCTCGCCGAGTCGCACCTGAGCATTCACACCTGGCCGGAAGAGAACCTGATCGCGATCGACTTGTTCAGCTGCGGTGCGATCGACGGCGAGGCCGTGATCTCCGGGCTCACCAGCTCGCTTGCGCTGGAGGCGGTCTCGGTGCGACGGCTCAGCCGCGGCCCGCGGCCGGAAGGGCACCGCCAGTCAGGATGACCGGTCGGGCCGGATAACCGGTTGGCCGATCTGGTCATCGAATGTAATCGATGTTAACTCTAAGTACACTCCGCGGCCACCGCCGCATGCCCCGTTGTCCTCGTGAAGCTGTCGGACGAGGCGTGATCGGGTAGTCCCGGTCGCCCTGGCGGTCTCCCGTCCGCCCGCGCCGTCGCCCCTCGTAGACTCCTGGCCCTGATGTCGCGGCTTCGCGGCCCGCGAGCATGCACCGGCCCCGGGAGGTCCTGTGAGCGAGCACGAGGTGGATGTCGTCGTCATCGGCATGGGCCCGGGGGGCGAGTACGCCGCCGGCCAGCTCGCCGAGGCAGGCCTGGTAGTGGCGGGGGTGGAGGACAAGCTCGTCGGCGGCGAGTGCCCGTATTGGGGCTGCGTGCCCTCGAAGATGATGATCCGGGCGGCGGACCTGCTGACCGAGGGCCGCAGGATTCCCGGGATGGCTGGCGCTTCGGCTTCACCGGCCTGGGCGGCCGGCTCTTCCGGGGTCACGGCCGGGTCGTCGCGCCCGGCCAGGTAGTGGTCGGCGACGACGTGCTGCGCGCCAGGCGCGGGATCGTGATCGCCACTGGGTCGGCGCCATCGATACCGCCGATCCTCGGGCTGGCCGGTACCCCGTTCTGGACGAATCACCAGGCCATCGAGGCCATGCGGGTGCCGGAGTCGCTGATCGTCCTGGGCGGCGGGGCGATCGGGTCCGAGCTGGCCCAGGTCTTCTCGCGCTTCGGCACCAAGGTCACGGTGGTGGAGGCTCTCAGCCGCCTGCTCCCTCCGGAGGAGCCCGAGGCGGGAGCGCTGCTCGCCGAGGTATTCGGCCGGGAGGGCATCGGCGTGCGGACCGGGGTGGCGGCCACGCGCGTGGCCCACGAGGGCGGCGAGGGCCAGGATCCCAGCTTCACGCTGACACTCGCGGACGGCGAGGATCTCCAGGCGGCGGCGCTGCTGGTGGCCACGGGACGCCGGGCCGACCTGGGCGCGGTCGGCACCGGGGAGGCGGGCATCGACGAGGCCCAGCGCTGGGTGCCGGTCGATGATCACATGCGCGCGGCGCCCGGAGTCTGGGCGCTCGGCGACGTCGTCGGGAAAGGCGCGTTCACGCACATGTCCATGTACCACGCGGCCATCGTGGTGGCGGACATCCTCGGCCGGGAGCATCACGCGGCCGAGTACCACGCGGTACCGCGGGTCACGTTCACCGATCCCGAGATCGGCTCGGTCGGCCTCACCGAGGCTCAGGCCCGGGAGCAGGGGCTCACCGTGCGGGTCGGCGTGACCCAGGTCCCGGCCTCTGCCCGGGGCTGGATCCACAAGGCGGGCAACGACGGCTTCATCAAGCTGGTCGAGGACGCCGAGCGCGGGGTCCTGGTCGGGGCCACGTCGGTCGGGCCCTGGGGCGGCGAGGTGCTCAGCCCGCTGGTGCTCGCCGTGCACGCGGCGGTGCCGACGCAGCGCCTCCGGGAGATGATCTACGCCTACCCGACCTTCCACCGCGCGATCGAGGATGCCTTGCGCGATCTGAGCTGACGCAGGCGGCGGGCCGCGGCAGCGGAAACTCGTGCCGGACTGGTCGTCCGGCATGACCGCTTCTGGACGCTATCTCCGGGCCGGATGGCGGGCTACCTCGGCGTGCCGGTTTTCCCTGGCCCCGCGTTTCCCGGCCCGGCGTTCCAGGGCTCTCTATCTTCTTGACCGGTACCCTCGCCGGTGCGCCGGGCGGTGTAAGCCAGGAACCCGGGCAGCGCCGCGCAGGTCACGGCCACTGCGCCGACGCAGATCAGTCCCCCGGACCACAGCGAGAACCGTGGGCCCGTGATGCTCGCCACCGCGCCGGCCCGGATCTGGCCGGCCGACGGGCCGAGGCCGTAGCTGAGCAGCTCGACACCGGCCAGCCGGCCGCGCATCGAGTCCGGGATCGTCTGATTCCACAGCGTTTCCCGGAAGATGCCGCTGAGCATGTCGGCGGCGCCGGCCAGGACAAGCAGCGCGAGCGCCACGCCGATGTCCGGGGCCAGGCCGAACCCAGTTATCGCCAGCCCCCACCCGGCCGCGGCCAGCGCTATCGCGCGGCCGTGGCGGCGGATCCGCCCGGCCCAGCCGCTCGTCGCCGACGCGGCCACCGCGCCGGCCGACGGCGCGGCGAACATGAGTCCCACCGCCCACGGCGCATGCAGCTCGGCCGCCATGAACGGGAACAGCGCGTTCGGGAACGCGAACGTCATCGCGGCCAGGTCGACCAGGTAGGAGCCGACGAGCTCGGGGCGCCCGCGCGCGTACCCGATGCCGGACAGCAGGCTTCTCAGGCCGCGGGCGGGCGCGTCACCGCCGGCCTCGGCCGCGGGAAGCGGGCCGAGCCTGACCAGGAACCCCAGCGAGAGGGCGAAGCTCACCGTGTCCAGGACGTACACCGCCTGCGGGCCCGGCCAGGTGGCGAGCACCCCGCCGATCGCGGTGCCGACGATGAGGCTCGCGTTCGCCGAGAGCGACAGCAACGCTGACGCGGCCGTGAGCTGGTCGCGGGCGACGGCCCGGGGTACCGACGCGTCGAGCGAGGGACGCTGCAACGCCGCCAGCGCCATCATTCCGGCGGCGATGAGGTACAGCGGCCACGCTCTGGGATCCGGAAGCGACGCATTGACCACCAGGAGCGCGGCGCAGCAGGCCAGGCCGGCCTCGCACCAGCGGATCAGCCGCCTGCGGTCCAGCCGGTCGGCGAGCGCGCCGCCGTACAGGCCGAACACCACGAGCGGCGCGAGTTCGACCGCGCCGAGCAGGCCGACGGCGACGGCCGACCCGGTGAGCTGCCTGGCCTGCACGAGCAGCGCGACCTCACTCGCCTGGCTGCCGAAGAGGGTGACCGTCCGGCTGGCGAACAGGACCCGGAAGTCACGCGAGGTACGCAGCGGCGCGATGTCCGCCACCAGCCGACGTAGCCCGCTCCGGCCGACGACATCCTGGTCACGCGGCTTGCCGGGCGACTCACCCGCGGTCATTGTTGGTCACGGCGGGGACGTTATCAGCGGCCGCAACCAATTTATGCCCTGCTCGCGGAGCTTCAGGCGCAAACGCACAGGTAGTGGAGAGGCCCAAGCAGCAGGCCGGTAGGTTGAGCGCATCGGGCACGCGATGGGGGGCACCCCGGAGGCGAGCGGGAGACACATGAGCGTCGGCAGCCTGGTGAGTTCGGGGCCGCTCATTCTGGCCGTGCCGGTGGCGGCGGCGGCCGGGGCGGTCACCTTCCTGTCCCCGTGCTGCCTTCCGCTGGTGCCCGGCTATCTCTCCTACGTGACCGGCATGTCCGGAGCCGGTGGCGGGTCGGACAGCGGCCGGCGCACAGTGGCAACGCCGAGCGCCCGGCCCGTCGGTGCCCGGTCCGGTGCCGAGCCGGCCAGCGCCCAGACGGCCGGCTCCCCGCCGGGCGGGGCCGGAGTGGCGCTGGCCGGGGCGCTGGCGCCCCCGCCTCGCAGCCGGGTGGTGGCCGGCACCGCGCTGTTCGTGCTGACCGTGGTGCTCGGCGCGCTGACGATCGCGCTCGGCCTGTTGTTCGCCGGCGCGCTCGACCGGTTCGCGTTCGCGGGGCGGATTGTGAAGCCGTCCTTGCGCCCGCGGGCCGGAATTGCGAGCGCGCCGCTGCTCGGGGTGCTGTTCGGGCTCGGCTGGAGCCCGTGTATCGGCCCCACGCTGACCGCGGTGCTGGCCCTGGCGTACACCTCGGGAACTGCCGCCCGCGGCGCGTTCCTCGCGTTCATCTACTGCCTCGGCCTCGGCGTCCCGTTCCTGGTCGTGGCGATTGCCTTCCAGCGCGGCCTGCGCGCGTTCGGGTTCGCCCGGCGGCATGCGCGGCTGGTGACCGCCATCGGCGGCGGGATGCTGGTGGCGGTCGGGCTGCTCGAGGTGACCGGGGCCTGGACGGCGGCGGTTACCTGGCTGCAGATCCACTGGTTCTCCGGATACAGCTCGCCCATCTAGGGCGCGCGCCTCCCGGGGCCGCGGGGCTGGGCGATTCGCCAGCAGCCGTGACAGTCTGTTACCCGGGACCAGTGGGCGCGGCCAGGACAAACGACCCGCGCGGCCGCGGCATTCGGTCAAGGAGGACCATATGCGGTTCGGCATCTTCTACGAGCACCAGCTGCCCAGGCCCTGGGGGCCTGAATCCGAGCACACGCTGCTGTCCAATGCGCTCGAGCAGATCGAGCTCGCCGACCGGTCCGGCCTCGACTACGTCTGGGAAGTCGAGCATCACTTCCTCGAGGAGTACTCGCACTCCTCCGCCCCGGAGGTGTTCCTCGCCGCCGCGAGCCAGCGCACCAGGCGGATCCGGCTTGGTCACGGCATCGTCCAGGCCCCGTCGGCGGTCAACCACCCGGCCAGGATCGCCGAGCGGCTTGCGACCCTGGACCTGGTCTCGGATGGACGGGTCGACTTCGGCACCGGCGAGGCAAGCTCGGCGGCCGAGCTCGGCGGGTTCGGCGTTGCTCGCGAGGCCAAGCGGGCCATGTGGGAGGAAACCCTCGACGCGGTGACGCGGATGTTCGCCGAGCAGCCGTTTACCGGTTACGAAGGGGACTTTTTCACCATGCCGCCGCGCTACGTCCTGCCCCGGCCGCTGCAGAAGCCGCACCCGCCGCTGTGGGTGGCCTGCAGCCGCAGGGAGACCATCCACCTCGCGGCGCGCAGCGGCATCGGCGCGCTGTCATTCTCGTTCGTGGAGCCTGAGGACGCGGCGCACTGGGTCGCCGAGTACTACGACCTGATCTCCTCGGAGGAGTGCGTGCCGCGGGGTTTCGCGGTCAACCCGAACGTCGCGGTGGTACTGCCGATGATGCTGCATCCCGATGAGGCGACCGCGATCGACCGCGGCATCGACGGCGCGCACTTCTTCGGCTACTCGCTCGGCCACTTCTACGGCGGCGGCACCCACGTGGTCGGCGACAGCGACCTGTGGCGGAGCTTCGGCACCGATCGCGCGGAGCACGGCTTCGCGCGCGACATCGTTTACGCCAGCGCGCAGCCGCTGGCCGTGCGGCTGCTGCAGGCCGGCATCGGCTCGCTGCGCGGCGCGGTCGGTACCCCCGGGCAGGTCCGTGACCTGATCGCCCGCTACGAGGCGGCGGGCGTAGACCAGGTGATGTTCGTCATGCAAGCCGGAAACAACCGGCACGAGCACATCTGCGAGAGCATCGAGCTGTTCGCCCGCGAGGTCCTGCCCCGCTTCGCTGACGGCAGGGACGAGAGGGAGGCGGCCAAGGCCGAGCGGCTGGCGGCCGCGGTCGACAAGGCGCTGACCCGGCGCGCCGCCCCACGGACGCTCCCCGCCCCCTACCAGATCGACGAGGCCGCGGAGGTTGCGGCGGCCCGGCGGCCGGCGCATGCGCCCGCGCGCAGCCAGCCAGTGCGCAACCTGGCCGGCCATGTCCGCGACTCGGCGCGAGAGTCACTTCGCGGGCGCGGTCAAGCTGGCCTGCAGCGGCTCGTCGGCCGGACGTCAGACGCCCGGCTGGAGCAGATCTTCGCCAGCACTCAGGCCCAGCGCGCGGTCTTCGGGATGATGACGCGCCACTTCCAGCCCGGCAAGGCCGCTGGCTTCGATGGCGCGATCGTCTACGACCTCGGCATGACCGACGGCACCCGCAGGTCGTGGGCCATCGAGGTGCACGACGGCCGGGCCCGGGCGCACCCGGGCGGAAGCGCGGACGCGGCGCTCGCGATCAGGGTCCCGCTGGCGGACTTCATCAGGGTGCTCACGACGGCGGGCAGCTTCTACCCGCTGATCCTGGACGGCCGGATGACGATGGAGGGCGACCTCGGGCTGGCCAACCGGATGGCCGAGATGTTCGGCGGTCGCTCCGCCTATTGACCTCGGGCCAGCCCGGGCGAAGGCGCATATTGCCCGCGGTAGGTTGCGGTCGGCCCGGTGCCGGGGCCCTGCCGAGGCCAGGCGACCTGCCGGGCCGGACCCCGGCGGACACAGGCCGTAACGCCTATCAGGAATTCCCTCATGACCAGTCGACCCGCGGGTTAACCGCAGGTTCGCGTAGCCGCCGATATGCCAGCGCATGGTACTAGGCACGATCGTGGATGAAACCGAACGGCATTCCACTACGCTGCGTGCCTCCTCGCGCAAGACTGACCGAAATAGGTTGTATCCATCATGTCAGGATGACAGACTCGGACCATGGCGATCGCGCTGGACGGCGGTTACCCCGAGGATCGGGGCGCAGGGAGCTTCGCAGGTCAGCAGCGCCTGACCGCCTTCGGGCGACGCCGCGAGCCAGCGCAGGAACGGCCTTTTCAGCTGACCGATCCGCATGCGCATATACCTGCGGCAATTGCTCGGGACGCAGCCTTGGACAAATTAGGCGCATCGGAGCATCCGGCCGCTGCTGTCGAAGGAGCCGCAGCGGGCGCCGACGACCACGGGGATTTTGATCCCTGCCTGGTCAAGGAGTCCTTTGCTCACGTGACAGAGCACTCCGAGGCTGCGATGGAATACTTCTACGCGCGCCTTTTTGTGCATTATCCGCAGATGCGCCCAATGTTCCCGCACGCAATGCGCGACCATATGGAACGAGTATTCACGGCGCTGGGCCGCATCGCAACGAGCATCGACAGCCCCGATTCGCTGTCCGTCTATCTCGCGCAGCTAGGATGCGGTCACCGCAAGTTCGGCGCGAAGGACGGGCATTACGAGCCTTTCATAGCCGTGCTGGTCGACACGGTCCGGTATTTCAGCGCACATTACTGGACCGATGAGACGCAGGCCGCATGGGAGACGGCACTGGGCCGTGCCGCAAAGGTCATGCTGGCCGCCGCCGAGGACGACGCCGCACGGCAGCCGCCCTGGTGGGTCGGCGAGATCGTGCAGCACGACCGGCGGGGCCCGGACCTCGCGGTCCTGACGATCAGGCCCGACCAGTCGCTTCGCTACACGCCCGGCCAGTACCTGGCCGTCCAGGTGCCCCGGTGGCCCCGGGTCTGGCGCAACTTCTCGATCGCGAACGCGCCGCGCGAGAACGGGCTGATAGACCTGCACGTCCGCGCGGTGCCCGGCGGCCTGGTGAGCGGCACGCTCGTGCATAACATGTGTCCCGGCGACACCCTCCTAGTGGGGCGCGCGCAGGGCGAGATGACCGCGCCCGCCGCGTCGGACCGGGACCTGCTCTGCATCGCCGGTGGGACCGGCCTCGCTCCGCTCAAGGCGATCATCGAGGGAGTGATCCGCGGCAGCGGGCCCGGCCGACGCCGGAAGATCAGCCTCTTGTTCGGCGCGCGCACCGAGCAAGATCTGTACGACCTCCCCGATCTGGGGATCCTGGAATCGATCTATCCGGCGCTGACAGTGATTCCCGTCGTGTCGCATCAGCGGGAGTTCGCCGGCGCCAAGGGAATGCTGCCCGATGCCACAGCGCAGTGCGCGAGCTGCGAAGACCGGGAAATCTTCATTAGCGGCCCTGATCTCATGGTCCGGGAGAGCGTTCGGCATCTGGTCGGCCGGGTCGGAGCCGACCGGATACGGCATGATCTGTCGGACGCCGCCAGCTAACCGGTAGTCCTCGCGGGAATACCAGTTAATCCCCAGCATGGTCGTTGTAGCCGGACCCCGTGATCATTCGGCGGCCGTGCAATCCCACGGCCGCCGAGTGCTTGACGGAATTTCCTCAGATGCAATCTCGCGCCATCGAGAAAGCCCGCAATTGTTCGCCGTGCAATCCCGCCCAGAACGGGCTCGTGATCGCAGGCTCACCCTGCGCGGTCCTCCTCGAGGTATTTGCCGAAGAACGTGTATATGCGCTGCCACGCGTCCTCCGCGTCCGCCTCCTGATAGCTCATCCGGGCGAACCTGGCGAGCACCGCGCCGGCGCCCGAAGCCTCACTCAGGAAGCGGTGGCCGGAGCCCGGGTACATATCTGGCATGCGGCGACATTATCGCGGAGCTTGCTCCGCGTCGGGGGGTTCAAGGGGTTGTCCTCCCTGGGGCTGGCGCTGTCACACCTTGCGCCACCGCGGAACCCACGCGCCGTCCTCGACCGTGTAGTCGCCGAACAGTGCCGGGGCCTCGGCCCGCACCAGCTCGCCGATCTTGCCGAACACCAGCCGGATCTCCTCCTCAGCGCCGGGATCGGTCCGCGCCTCTATGGTGTGCCTCAGGGTCCTGATGTTCGCTGTCCACAGCAGGCCGGTGGCCACCCCGTCCGGGGCGAACCGGCGCATGAACGAGGTCTTGTGCTTCTTCTCGTGGAACGGCACGCCCTCCTCGTCCAGCCCGAAGTGCCCGGCCATCCAGCGCTGGAACTCCTCCATCTGCTCCAGCAGCGCAGCCGACCGCTTCATCAGCTCGGCGTCGGCCAGCGCCCACTGCGGGAACCAGAACGGGATGTCGGCCAGCCGCACGAACCGCAGCGACTCCTGCGAGACCGCAGTCCCCGGCCGATGTCTTACCAGCTCATGGGTCAGGATTCTGGAACAGTTATGCAGCACGAAGCTGAAGCTGACGTGCTCGAGCACCGAGCCGTGTGCCTGCTTCAGGATGTTCTGCAGGTACATCTCCTGGTCGTTCCGCACCCGGACGATGTTCGGGTTCAGCCCCGGCTCCCAGGCCCGGTAGCAGATCTTGCCGGCGAACTCGGCCAGGTTCTGCGCGTCCTCCAAGTCGCCGCGGTCCAGCTTCTCCAGCCACTTCTCGCCGCCAACCTCGCGCAGGTACGCGGTGAGCTGGTCATAGTCGAGTTCCGGCCGGGCGACCAGGAACACCTCAGGCTGCACGGTCTTCATAGCACGGCACACTACCGGGACCGGCCGACACTCAGCGGGCCTCCGACCGGCCGCGGTCACGCGCCGGGCGCGGTCGACGGGGTGGCGGCGCCGTTACGGATGAGGAAGGAACGGGTAAACAGGGCGGTTAGGGCCAGCTCCATGACATGATGCCGACAGCTGACGGGAGAACCCGAAATGACGCAATCCGGCACTCCAGGCAGGCCTGTCGTCTTCGTTCATGGTCTCTGGCTGCACGCGACGTCGTGGGGCCCGTGGGTGGAGTTCTTCCGGGAGGCGGGTTACGCGCCGGTGGCGCCGGGCTGGCCGGGAGACTCGGACACGGTCGAGGAAACCCGGCGCGAGCCCGCCAAGGTCGCAGGCAAGGGCATTGACGACGTGGTCGAGCACTACGCCCAGATCACCCGCGGGCTGGACGGCCCGCCGGTTGTGATCGGCCACTCTTTCGGCGGCCTCATCGCGCAGCGGCTGCTCGGGCAGGACCTGGCCGCGGCGGCGGTGGCGATCGACCCCGCGCCCATCAAGGGCGTGCTCAGCCTGCCGCCGTCGGCGCTGCGGGTCGCCTCGATCGCGCTGCGCAAGCCGGCCAACCGCGGCGCGGCGCTGTCGCTGACCGCGGAGCAGTTCCGCTACGGCTTCGGCAACGCCGTGCCCGAGCGGGAGTCCGCCGAGCTCTTCGAGCAGTGGACGATCCCGTCACCGGGCCGGCCCTTGTTTGAGGCGGCGTTCGCCAACTTCTTGCCGCGGTCGCCCGCCAAGGTCAACACCGGCAACAGGACCCGCGGGCCGCTGCTGGTGACCGCGGGCGGGAAGGACCACACCGTGCCGGCGGCGATCTCCACGGCCACCCGGAAGCTCTATCACAAGTCACCCGCGGTCACGGACTTCAGGGACTTCGAGGATCGCGGCCACTCGCTCACGATCGACCACGGCTGGCAGGAGATCGCCCAGTACGCGCTGGACTGGCTGAAACAGCGTTCGCTCTAGCGGCGCCGCTCCCGTAGCGGGCGCGGCACAGGCGCAGCACGTTGGCAATGACCTGGTG
>WNFN01214817.1_pt1 | contig 13881 bp, 9 predicted proteins | sample 5400161 | NCBI WGS metagenome assembly WNFN01 (sample SAMN13153353, study PRJNA577476) | soil metagenome | isolation source: 80 cm saprolite on Douglas fir-dominated hillslope | place: USA:California | collected 2013-09-17
TACGAGCCGCTCGAGAGACTCCGCCGCCTTCTTGATGTTTCCGGACGTCAGGTATACATCGAACAGCTTGATCAGCACTTCGAAATACTGCGATTCGCGATTCAATTCGTTGTGGATGGAAGCCCAGAATTCCAAAATAGCTTGTGAGTGGGGGTGCTTGGCTCCCACACCGTCCATCAACGCCGCGAAATCGTTTTGCTGCTTATCGGCAAACATCCGCCGCTTGAGCGCCAGGAGGATCTCCGTGGCTTTCTGGTCCTGGCCTGCGGCCACATATCGGTCCGCGAGTTCGAATAGCTGGGTCATCCCTTCATTTTTTTCGCGGAGAAGCCGGTCGAGCAATTCGCGTGCGCGCTCGAGGTTTCCCGAGCGCATGAGCGCGTCGCTAAAAGTGACGATAAACGCCGCGTCACTTTCCGATGCGGCAAACGGTTCCAGCAAAGCTACCGCACGGACGGCATTGCCGGTCTGGAGGTTTGCCTGAGCGTACAGGAGTCCGACGCTGCGTTCCTGCGGCGCGAGTTTGTACGCGCGGCCAAGAAGCTGGAGCGCGTCGGCCGGGGCGCCGCTCGCCGAAGCAAGCTGCCCGGCCCGCAGAAACGCCCGCGCGGCAAGAGCAGTCTTGCCGAGGCGTTCGGCCCCTTCCGCAAGACGAAGCTGCCGCGAAAGATTTTCCGGATCGAGCTGGGCGATCCGCTCCCAGCAAAACAGCGCGTCTTCCTCGCGGCTCGCCGCCGCGAATAGCTCCGCGGCTTTCGAGTACTGCTCGATGGCTTCGTCGGGATGATTTTGTTTTTGCTGCAGAAAGGCGTATCGCGCGATGCGCTCGGGCGGCTGTTGGCCACGGCCCACGCGCAGAAACCGGTTGTAGATGGCGAGCGCTTTGGTCTCGTCCTTGGGCTCGACGAGCAGATCAAACAGAAGACCGTAGTAAACCGCCGCGCGGTCCGGCTGATCCATCCGCGCGTAGAGATCGCCGAGTGCCTGCGTGGCTTCCTGATGTTGCGGCATCTCGTCGAGCACCGCCAAATACGCCTCGATCGCGTCCTCGACACGGTTCTTCTCGAGGAAGCGCTTGGCGCGATCCAAATGCTTGCTTACGTCTGCGGCCATCCGTTAAGGTTGCCTTTGCGGTGTCTGAAAACTGTCGATCAGGTGCCAAACAAGTGATGGTACCGGGCTGCACGTTGCCTGGTGCGCGAACTGCCCGTCCTAACTATATACCGCTCGTCGGAGGCGGGCAAAACACATGCCGAGTGCGCATGCGTTATCCGGCAAGGCTCGCGTAGCCTTCGAATTGCTCCCGACGACTCTGCCCGCTCACCCCATTCTCCAAATTCATGGAAACATCTGCCCACCCTAACTCGTCTGTACTGTATGTCACCGCGGATGGCCTCGCTTGCGGTGCCCGGAGGTGCCGTCCCATGCGAAACTTGCTCTCTGATTTGCGGTTCTCTTTGCGAATCCTGCGCCGCAATCCAGGCTTTTCCATCGCCGCCATTTTGGTCCTCGCCTTGGGCATCGGCGCTAACACGGCCATCTTCTCCGTCGTAAACGCCGTCCTCCTTCGTCCCCTGCCCTACGAAGACTCCTCTCGCATCATGCAGGTCTGGCACGTGCCGCCCCCGAAAAGCTTTCCCGGCCTGACCTTCTTCTCGGTCTCCCCCGCCAATTACCTCGACTGGGAAAGTCAGAGTTCCTCTTTCGAACAGATGGCCGCCTACGGCTTTCACTCTTTCACTTTTGGCGGCAAGGACCGCCCGGAAGCTATTCAGGGCGCTACCGTAGCGCCTGACTTTTTCGCTCTCCTTCGCGTCCATCCGTTTCTCGGCCGCACGTTTTCGCCCGATCAGAACCGCCCGGGCCAAGGCCATGTCGTCCTCCTCGGCTACAAGTTCTGGCGCGACCACTTCGCCTCCGATCCCGGCATCGTCGGCCGGGATGTGACTCTCGATGGCGAGCACTATTCCATCGCCGGTGTCATGCCCGACAAATTCCAGTTCCCCAATTGGGCTCAGGTTTGGGTGCCCCTCGCCTGGACCGGCCAGAATCGCGCCGTTCGCGGCAATCACAACTATCTCGTCATCGCTCGCCTCAAGCGCGCCGTTGATATCCGCCAAGCCCAAGCCGAGCTCAGCGCCATCTCCACTCGCCTCGAGCAGCTCTATCCCGAAGATAACAAGGGCTGGGGCGCCACCATCCTTCCGCTGCGCGAACAGCTCGTCGGTGACGTTCGTCCCGCCTTGCTCGTCCTCCTCGGTGCCGTTGCTTTCGTTCTCCTCATTGCCTGCGCCAATGTCGCCAATCTTGTCCTCGCCAAGACTCTCGCCCGCCGCAAAGAAATCGCCATCCGCACCGCGCTCGGCGCCACTCGCCTCACCGTTCTGCGCCAGATCCTGTCCGAAACTGTGCTCCTCTCCGTGGCGGGCGGCGCGCTCGGCCTCTTTCTCGCGCGCTTTGGCATTACCTTGATCGTTAAAGTCCTCGGTGACAGAATTCCGCATTTCATGGAGATTACGCTCGACACCCAGGTGCTCGCCTTCGCCCTTTTGCTCTCCGTTGTCGCCGGTATCCTCGCCGGTCTCATCCCCTCCCTGCGCTTCACGAGAACCGATGTCAATGAAGCCTTGAAGCAGGGCCAGAGCCGCGGCAGCTCCGATTCCAGCGGCAGCAAGACGCGCGGCCTGCTCGTTGTTTCCGAAGTGGCTCTATCGCTGGTCCTGTTGATTGGCGCTGGCCTCATGGTTCGCAGCTTGTGGGAGCTTCGCAGCGTCAAGCCTGGCTTTGATCCCCGGAACGTACTCACCATGACCGTTCCGCTTCCCTCAACCAAATTCCCGTCACCCGCGGGTCAAATCAGCTTTTTTCAGGAAGTACTGCAGCGTGTCCGTACATTGCCCGGCGTCGAGTCCGCTGGCGTAATCGATGATTTGCCGTTGGGCGGCGGCGGCTCGCATCAGCCGTTCTTAATTGAGGGCCGCCCCGTCGTGCCGATGTCGGAGCAACCCGAGGTGGATGTTCGCTTGATCAGCCCAGGCTACTTCAGCGCCATGCATGTCCCCATCCTGAAAGGCCGCGACTTTTCCGGCGCCGATGTGGCGGGCAGGCCTGGCGCGGTGCTCATCAGCGACGCGCTCGCTCGGCGTTTCTGGCCCAATGAAGACCCCATCGGAAAACATCTGACGCTGACATTTTTCCCCGGCGTCGTTCGCGAAGTGGTCGGCATTGTTGGCGACGTGAAGCTGGACTCCCTGGACGAAACGCGGCCCGTCGCGACCATTTATCACCCACTGGCGCAGGTCACCGTTCCCGATAAGCAGACATGGCGTTCCTTCGGCATGAGTCTGACTGTGCGTGCTACTTCCGATCCGAGGAACGCCATTTCCGCGGTAACTGCCGCAGTGCATCAGGTGGACCCGGAACGCCCCGTGACCGACGTGATGAGTATGCGCGACTTGATTTCGGAGTCCGTATCGCCCCAGCGCTTCAATATGCTTCTGCTCGGGTCATTCGCCGGCCTTGCGCTGGTCCTCGCTGCCGTCGGCATCTATAGCGTTCTTTCCTACGCCGTGCGCCGCCGGCTCCGCGAAATCGGCATTCGAATCGCTCTTGGCGCCAGCCACAATGATGTCGTTCGAATGGTCGTCGCCGATGGCATGAAACCAATTCTCCTCGGAGTCGCGCTGGGCCTGGCTGCCGCGTTCGCGCTCAGCCGCGTCGTCGCCTCCCTCATTTTCGGCGTCCGCGCCACCGACCCGCTCACCTTCGCTGCTGTCGCCTTTCTCTTGCTGACCGTCGGCATTCTCGCCACGGTTTTCCCGGCCTACCGCGCCGCACGCGTCGAACCCATCCGCATCCTCCGCGAGGAATAGAGGGCCTGCTGCGGGCGCGCGCCCTTCCTACCCCGGTATGCATCACGGGAAACCTGAGCCGCGCCATCGTGGCGCAACAGCCGCAAGCGCCGCGAATGGTAGAATCTTGGGCTGACATGGAACCCATTTCCGTACAGCACTACGCTCTCGGCAGCACCGACGCGGAACAGGCGCGCCTCATTCGGCAGGCTGCACTTCTCGCTCCGTTCACCGAACGATTTTTCCGTGGCGCGGGCATTGGCCCGGGCCAACGTGTCCTGGATATCGGTTCCGGCGTCGGGGACGTGGCCATGCTGGCGGCCAAACTGGTCGGTTCTTCGGGAGAAGTGGTGGGGGTAGAGCGCGATGCGCGCTCGCTCGCCCGGGCCAGGGCTCGCGTGGCCGAGGCCGGGCTGCGGAATGTGACCTTCACCCAATCCGATGTCTCTCAAATCCCCGCCGGTAAACCCTTTGACGCCGCGGTGGGCCGTTTTATTTTGATGTTTCTTTCGGATCCCCTTGCTGTCTTGCGCTCCCTGTCTCAGTTGGTTCGTCCCGGCGGAATCGTTGCTTTCCACGAATTGTCTTGGGCGCCTTTTCTTCTGCTTGCAGCGCGCCTCCCACTTTGGTCTGCCGGCGCTTCTCTAGTCCACGAAACCTTCCGGCGTTCCGGCGCAAACACAGAGATGGGCTTCGCTCTTTACCGGATTTTCCAGGAGGCGGGGTTGCCTGCACCAACCATGAGCCTGGAGATGCCCCTCGGGAATGATCCGGAATTCACGCGTTGGCTTCCCGACGTTCTTGGCAGTTTGCTGCCGCAAGTTCGCCAGTTTAATCTCGCTCTTGAGCCGCTCGGCGACCTCGCTACATTTCCAGAGAGAGTCCAAGCCGAGGTTGTTGCGTCAAACTCGGTTGTCACTTGGATGGCCCTCGTCGGCGCCTGGTCCCGCAAACCGGCAAACAAGGCTTCTCACTAATCCCCATTTCTCGCAATTCTTTTCTTTGTAGTGGCGCAGCACCGCTGCGCCCTAGTCGCCCAGGCATCGGTTGCAGCGTGTCATTGGGTCCATTCCATTTGCTCACTCATTTTCACCAGGGTTAACGCGCGCTCTTCTTGGAAGTAGCAGCATGAGTGTCGCTGATGCGAACAAGGAAACGCCTGCAAACGCCAGCCCGCCATACAAACTGCCCGTTTTCTGGCTGATCCAGCCAATCGCGTACGGTCCCGCAAATCCGCCAAGATTCGCGACCGAACTCACCAAGGCAATCCCTGAGGCCGCCGCAAATCCCGTCAGGAAATCGGCGGGGAGCGAATATAAAGGGCCATAGACGCTGTAGATGCCAAGGGCAGCGAAAGACAGAAGCACGATGGTTGGAAACATGGATTGAGTTGCGCCCAATGATGCAAGAGCAATTCCAGCGGCGATGGCGGGAATCGCCGCATGATATCTCCGCTCTTGCTTTCGATCGGAGCTCCGCGAGATGAGCACCATTACGGGCAGGCCCACAAGGTGTGGAATCATCACCAGCAGTCCGATCAAGCTGTTCGAGTATCCGCTCGACACTGATTTCACCAGCTGCGGCATCCAAAAGCTAATCGCGTACATGCCGATATTCAAAGTGAATCCTATCAATCCCAGATGCCAAACCCGTTTGTTCATAACAGCCTGTGCTGCTGAGATTTTGTGGCTCGCCAGTTTCTCCCGCTCTTCGCGGGCCAGCTCCCCCGTAATCAAGTCTTTTTCTTCCTGGTTGAGAAATTTCGCTTCTGCGGGCCGGTTGGGCAGCAGAAAATAGGTGAGCACTCCGCAAACTACGGCCGGAATTCCCTCCAGAATCAGGAGCCACCGCCAACTGCTGATGCTCAACCAGTGCACGTGCTCCAGGATGAAGCCGGAAATCGGAGCCCCGAGGATGCTGGAAACGGGTATGCCGGCTAGGAACAGCGCAATCGCTTGCGCCTGATCCCGCTGGCGAAACCAGTAGGTCAAATACAAGGCGATTCCAGGAAAATAACCCGCTTCCGCCAGTCCCAGTAAGAAGCGCACAACGTAGAGCTGGTGCACCGACTGAACGAAGCCCGTCAGCGTGGCCAGAATTCCCCAGGTAAGCAGGATGCGCGCGATCCAGATCCGCGCTCCTATCTTGTGCATCAGCAGATTGCTGGGAATTTCAAAGAGGAAGTACCCAAAAAAGAAAATCCCCGCGACCAATCCAAACTGCTCCCTGGTAATGGCCAGCTCCTTGTTCATCGTCAACGCCGCAAACCCGATGTTGATCCGGTCGAGAAAGGAAATGACGTAGAGAAGAAGGACGAAGGGAATAATCCTCATCCGCAGTTTGTGAATTGTTTTAGCTTCGAAGGGCGCAACAGCAGCGGCTGTTTCGTTGGCCACGATTACCTCAGTATGTGTCTGCCCCGATCGAAGGGTTTCCTCAGCCGCAGGCCGGCCGAAGGCGTGTAACGATTGCCGAGACTCTATGGCGGGAAATTGCCCCCGTCAAGGTCCGCCGCTGTTTGATACTGGGCCAGTTTCCCAGTGCCTGTCACCTCCCGGACGTGCGCATCAAGGCACCCAACTTCCCACACAGGCCTAAGCGCATCTCCACACTTACTTGGCCGCAACCATCTGCGGCGTGTGTTCCCCGATCTTTCCAGAGTAGATGATGAATTTGAAAGGGTCGGTATTCTGGTGCTTCTCCATCAGTTTGAGGTATACAAGCCGTTTGGCATTCGCTACAGAGGCGCTCCGCTCGAACCTGTCTCCGGACGATTCAAGCAGAGAGGCTGCGAGTTCATACTTGCCGTCTGCGGTCAAGCGTTCCACTGCCTTGAACAGCTGTCTTTCCGACACGCCGAGGTAGTCAACCAGGAGTTCTGCGTGGTCTGCACGGGTGAGATGTTCGAGCCCCTGCAAGTCCGGCTGCCAATAGCCGATGTTCTGATCATAAAGACGGTCGATGACGTGTTCGCGCAGAATAAGGTATGGCAGATACGCATCGGGCTGGTCGTTAAGCAGGCCCGGGGGAATCAGGTTTGCCTGATGTATCGCGCCACGCTCATCGCCGCGGCGTGTTGCGGTCAGGACCTGCTCGCGCAGCCATATCAGATATATTTTGAGCTGCGCCAGCATCGAGGCGGAGGCGAAATTCCGCGTGAGCGGCTCGTGGCCATGGAGCAGATACTTCGGATTCTTTTGTACCACGATATCGATCGCATCCAGCAGCCCCTGAAAGTCGCCCTCCTCGACGAACGGTGCGCCGAGATAAGGCATGATGAAATCACCGACGAACAGAACGCCCTCATCCGGCAGGTGGATAAACATCGCATCGTGCGTTTCGCCTCCCTGCACAGGAATGAGCTCGATGCGTGTTCCCCCGATCTTCAGCTCGGTGCGGCGATCAATGGTAATGTCCGGCTTAAAGCTCCGTACGTTGTCGGGGTCGAAGTCTTCGCCGAAGAATTGCTTATCGAAAACGGCTGGGGCACCGACTTCGCGGGCGATCTCTTCTCCGTAATTGTTCCTCGCGTAAAAGTGCAAGCGGGGATTTAGGGCACGGAAATATTTGTGTCCGCCAACGTGATCCCAGTGGGAGTGTGTGATGAAGACCGTCGTCAGTTCCGGCAGGTTAGGCGCATACGCTCGCAGTGCCTCGTAGGCGGCTTTGGCAGAGTCCGGGCGCGTGCCCGCATCGATGCCGATTAGCTCTCGCCGGTCGGCCGACACCACAAAATAATATTCCGTGAACTCAAAGCCCGAGAGCGCATATACGCGGCCTGGAACGATCTCGCTTATGCGCCGTGGGGAAAAAGCGTGCCCGGATGCGGCTTCCTCCGAAAAAGGAGTAATGAGTGTAATCGCCCGTTCGAACTCTTTGTAGCCGCTCCGGCGCAGATAGTCTTGGGCTTTGTCCTGTTCTCCTTCTGCAAGAGCCAGCTTGCCCAGGTGATGGTAGACTTCCCGCAACCACCCTGCATCGGGCGCCTTATCGGCGTTTTCTAGACACCAGGCCAGCTCGGCCTTGGCTGCGTTCCTCTGATGAAAAACGCCAGGAAGTTCGGCATGGACGATGCCCGCGATCCAGTTCACAACGAAAATCTTCCCACCAGAGAGCTGCTTGGCTTGTTCCAATATGGCGATCGTTTCTTTGACGTAGCCGACCCGGTGCAGCAACGAGACTGAAGATGCGTGCTGAGCGCGCAGCAATCCGATGGCGCTAAGATACAGGGCCTTTTGAGCGTCCGTCAGGCGAGGTCCGAATTCCTGCAGCCGCGCGGAGAAAAACTCTGCACCTTCCTCCCGCAGCTTTGCGTTCGAATACTGGGCCATAAGCAGAAACAGCAACTGTGGATCTCGCGGCGGTGCCACGCTATTTACGGCCTTCAAATATTCGAGTTCCGATCGATGAGAGCTGGCCTCACCGTGGTTCCCGGGACCTCGGCCAGCAGGGGTTCCTCGCAGGTTGGCCAGGAAGACTCCGAACATGAGCAGCGCTGCAAGCAAATAGATAACGGTTCGCATCGATGGGTTCCTTTCAGGAAGGATTCAATCCCTTCAATCAACTAGATGTATATGCATCTATATTCGGTACAAACATTTACGCCGCCGTCGCGGCCACTGTAATTCGCGAGACCATCTGCTTCATGCTTTTCCACCCTGTATCGCCAAGTTCTCTCCGCAGTCGCTACAGGGTGGAAAAGCCTGTCCTTTCCCCGCCTCACGCGAACCCACCCTTGCCTCCGCAACAGCCCCAGCGTCCGCGTCAGTGTCGTGCTATCCATGGCAAAGCCCGCGCTCAGCCGTTTTTGATTGGCCTCTCCAGTCGTGGCCAGCGCGGTAAGCAGGCCGAATTGCGTGATTTCGAGTCCCGCCTTCCTCAACTCCTGGTCATAGATCCGCGTTACGATTCGAGTGACGCGTCGCAAATTCTGACACGCACAGGGCAGGTCAAACAGCTCTACTGCAAGTTGCTTCTTAAGCGCCCCTTCTCGCATAGTAGATGTATATACATCTTGTTCTCTCTTTGTCAAGCCAGGATTGTGCTCCGTCATTGGAGCTAAACTCCTGAAGAGCACCTCCGGTATGATTCGCAATTCGTCTCTTCGATGATTCCGCTTGGAGCCCATTCGGCCACTGTGCGGAAGCCGCGCCCCAGTTTCCTGTAGGGCCCGCCTTCCGAGGCGGGCCGCTCTTCTCGCACTCATCGTGCCAACTTTCCTCTCGTTCGCATTGAGCGGGCAGGCTGACGCGGCCTTTGAATTGTGGCAAACTGGTTGTTTATCCGGCACGGTTTTTGCGCTGCGTGTGTCGCTTGTTCGAATGCAGCAGGCCCGCCGGAAACTCGGCCGGGCCATTCGAATCCTGCCCGCAATTGAGAAAATTGGTAAGCGAGAAAAATGGACCCCAAGTTCATTCGAAATTTCTGCATCATCGCGCACATCGACCACGGCAAATCCACGCTCGCCGACCGCTTGCTCGAAATGACTGGCGCCCTGACCCAGCGCGAAATGCACGAACAAGTCCTCGATTCCATGGACCTCGAGCGCGAGCGCGGCATCACCATCAAAGCAAAAAGCATCCGCCTGCATTACAAAGCGAAAGATGGAAATACTTATCGATTAAATTTAATTGATACGCCCGGCCACGTGGATTTTTCCTACGAAGTTTCGCGTGCGCTCTCCGCTTGCGAAGGCGCACTCCTTGTTGTTGACGCGTCGCAAGGCGTGGAAGCGCAGACGGTCGCGAATACTTTTCTCGCCGCGGGCCACAACCTGACGATTCTGCCGGTGATCAACAAAATCGATTTGCCCGCCGCGCAGCCGGATTTCGTAAAAGAACAAATCGAAACCGTGCTCGCGATTCCGGCGGAGGACGCCCTCCTGATCAGCGCGAAGAGCGGCATCGGCGTCGAAGATGTGCTGGAAGCGATCGTCGCGCGCGTTCCGCCGCCCAAGGGCAGCGCGGAAAATCCGCTGCAGGCGCTGATTTTCGATTCGTGGTTCGACATTTACCGTGGCGCCGTGGTCCTGGTGCGCGTGATGGAAGGGCGCATCAAGAACCACTTGAAGATCAAACTCGTCGCGGGCGACGACACGTACGAAGTCGAGCAGCTCGGCACGCTGACGCCCAAGCCCGTGGCGCTGGAAGAACTCGAAGCCGGCGACGTCGGCTTCATCGTCGCGAACATCAAGCGGGTCGCGGATGCGCGCATGGGCGACACGGTGATCGAAGTGGCGCGTCCGGCTCCGGCGCTGCCGGGATTTGAAGCCATCAAGCCGATGGTTTTCGCCGGGTTGTTTCCGGTACTTGCCGATGATTACGAACCGCTGCGCGACGCGCTCGGAAAATTGCAATTGAACGACGCGGCGTTTTTCTACGAGCCGGAAAATTCCGTGGCGCTGGGCTTCGGTTTTCGCTGCGGCTTCCTGGGCCTGCTGCACATGGAAATCGTGCAGGAGCGGCTGGAACGCGAATTCGGCTTGAACCTGATTACCACGGCGCCGAGCGTACGCTACCGCATTACGCGCGTGACGGGCGAAGTGATCGAAGTCGACAGCCCGGCGAAATTCCCAAACCCCGGCGACATCGAGAAAATCGAAGAGCCGATCATCAAAGCCATGATCATCACCAACGAGGATTCCGTTGGTGGAATCCTGCAGCTCTGCCAGGAGAAGCGCGGCACGCAGAAGAATTTCGAGTATCTTTCGCCGACACGCGTCATGCTCACCTACGAACTTCCTCTGAACGAAATCGTGCTCGATTTCTACGATCGTCTAAAATCCACGTCACGCGGCTACGCCTCGCTCGATTACCACCTTGCGGGCTACAGCGAATCTGACCTCATCAAACTGGATGTGCTGGTCGCCGGCGAACCGGTCGATGCGCTGGCGCTGATCATCCATCGCGAGTTTGCGGCTGAGCGCGGGCGCGATCTGGTGACGCGCTTGCGCAAGCTCATTCCGCGGCAGATGTTTGAAGTGCCGATCCAGGCCGCGATTGGCAGCCGCGTCATCGCGCGCGAAACCGTCGCGGCTATCCGCAAAAACGTGCTCGCCAAGTGCTACGGTGGAGACATTTCCCGCAAACGCAAGCTCCTCGAAAAACAAAAAGAAGGCAAGCGCCGCATGAAGCGCGTCGGCCAGGTGGACATCCCGCAAGAAGCCTTCCTTGCTGTCCTTAAGGTCGCATCTTCTTCCGACGACGAGTAGACGCCAGTTTTCAGTTGTTAGTTTTTGGTTCTAAGTTAAGTTATTTCTCCTTCTTTACTACTTCCGTAGATAGTTTGCCGCGGTGGAGCTGGAGGGCGACGGAGTCGCCGATCTGAACTTGATCCGCAGAGCGGAGGAGGTTGCCGGCGGCGTCGGTGGCGATGGCGTAGCCGCGTTCTAGGGCCTTCAAAGGGCCGCGCTCCTGGAGCTGCACGGTGAGGCGCTGCCAGCGCTCGCGCTTGGCGCGGAGGAGGCGCTCGATGCGGACGCCGAGTTCGGCGGTGCGTTTTTCGAGGCGCAAACGGAAGGCGGCGATCTTCACGCGAAAATCGAACGAAGCGATACGCAGGTGGGCGGCGGTGAAGCGTTTGCGCGATTGTTCGAGGCGCGCGCGGAGGCCGAGCGCGAGACGTGAGGTCATTTCGTCGGCGCGCTGGCGCTGCTGGCGGAGGAGATCGAGCGGGCGGCGGAATCCGCGGCGCGCGGAAAGCTCGTGGACGTGGCGGGAAAATTCCAATAGGCGGTAGCGGATCAGCCCGGCCAGCGTTTCGCGCAGGTCGGCGATGTGCTTGTCAAATTCGCGGCGGGTCTGGACGACGAGTTCCGCTGCCGCAGATGGAGTTGACGCGCGGACATCGGCGACGAAATCGGCGATAGTGAAATCGGTTTCGTGGCCGACGCCGGAGATCACGGGAATTTCCGAAGCGAAGATAGCGCGCCCGACTATTTCTTCGTTGAAGGACCACAAATCTTCCATGGAGCCGCCGCCGCGCGCGAGGATCAGCACGTCGACGAATTTCTTCTGATTGAAAAACTTCAGCGCCTTGACGATTTCTTCGGCGGAGCCTTCGCCCTGCACGCGCACAGGATAGACGGTCAGATGCACATTCGGAAAGCGGCGCGTAAGGATGCGGACGACGTCGCGGACGGCCGCACCCTTTGGTGAAGTGATGATGCCGATGCGGCTGGGAAGAAGCGGCAGCGGTTTCTTGCGCGCGGCATCGAACAGGCCCTCGGCTTCGAGGCGCTTTTTCAATTGCTCGAAGGCGAGCTGCAACGCGCCCTGCCCCATCAGTTCGATTTTCTCGACGTAAATCTGATATTCGCCGCGCTGCTCGTACACGCTGATGCTGCCGCGGACGGTGACTTGCAGACCGTCTTCGGGGCGGAACTTGATGCCGCGCTGTTGCTGCTTGAAGTAAACGCAGCGGACCTGGGAGCGATCGTCTTTCAGAGTGAAGTAGATGTGGCCGGACTGGGCTTCGCGGCAGTTGGAGATTTCGCCCTGGACGAGGATGTCGGTGAAGTTTTTGGCGAGCAGGTCGCGGATCTTTCCAGTCAACTCGCTGACGGTGAAGGTCTTGCGGTCAGGCATGAGGTTGAAGGTGAGCTGCTGGGTCATTTTGAGTTCTCAGTGATCAGTTGTCAGTCCTCAGTTTCCACGAATGAATCCGTGGCTCCATTGAGCGTCCTGGGTCTCTGTCGATATTGGTTGTCAGACTACAGCTCAGCTTGAGGCTGGCGTTGAGATCCTGAAGCGAACCTTGCCGGTTCGCTTCAGGATGGCAGGTATCCGGCGCGCGTAGAAGTGAGGGACAGGCGGATCGAACCATGGGCACGCGCCCCACCCCCCTGTTTTTTGTAAGTGTTGCAGCTGAAGGACTTACACGGGCGATCCGTCGGCGAGAAAGGAACTTCGTGAGGCCCAATGATTTTGAAGGAGTTTGCAGGACTACCTGGCGGACGGTGCGAGTCTGCGGCGCGAAATTCAAAAACGATTATAGCACATCCGTATAGTTCGTCAATAGTTAGTTGTAAGTGGTTTGGGTTGTGTGGGATAGACGGGCGACGGCCGTAGTCTATGGCAAGAAAGACGGAAAAGACGAGCTGACCCTGCGCGACACGACAGAAAGACACCACAAGTGGCGAATTAGTTCGCATGTGGCTGAGTGAGCTTGCTTGGGAGCGGCTTAGGTTTCGGGAACCAACTGCTCGGTGGGATCAATTTTGAGCCACATCAAGGCGCTTAGAGTCAGCATGAAAACCATGGGGATGAGCGGGGCGTTGTAGCTGCCGGTCAACTTCACCAGATATCCAAAGACGAGAGACGACACGAAGGCGCCGGCTTGCGCGGCGGTGTTCATGGCGCCGGCGACGGCACGGCGTAGCGGGGAGCGATGTCCATGCAGACCACGAAGGCCGTTGGCTGAATAAGCGTGACTCCAAAATAGGTGAATGATAGGAAGACGAGCGTCGAGAATGGATTGGCGGTCACAATGGCGGCCACCAAAGCGAGGGCGCCGCCCCCAGCGCCAATGAGCCCGATGGTCCTGCGCCCCCACTTGAGCCCGAACCTTGCTACCAGAGCATCACTCGCAAATCCTCCGGCGGCATTCCCAAGAGCGCCGAGGAGGAAGGGTAACGTAGATAACAGCAGCTGTTTTTCGCTGAAGCCACGGGCTTTGGCGATAAACGTCGGGAACCAGGATAAAAAGAAATACCCGGCGTAATAATAGCCGAAGGCCATGAGCATGTGGCTCCAGAGGTTCATGCTGCGAAGAGCGACTCGCCAGGGCAAAGTCTCATGGGAGAGACCGGGAAGGTCGCCGATTTCCCGGAGCTCTGCCGGGGACACTTTGGCCATCTGCGAGGGTGTGTCGCGATACCACCGGTACCAGAAGACGGACCAGAGCACGCCGAGAAGTCCAAAAAGGTAGAAGGAAGTTCGCCAGCAATAGCGGGCCTGAATCGGCACGACCAGCAAAGGCGCGAGGGCGCCGCCCAGTTGCATGGTCATGATCACGAGGCCGAGAGCTCGCG
>WNFN01220077.1_pt1 | contig 13877 bp, 12 predicted proteins | sample 5400161 | NCBI WGS metagenome assembly WNFN01 (sample SAMN13153353, study PRJNA577476) | soil metagenome | isolation source: 80 cm saprolite on Douglas fir-dominated hillslope | place: USA:California | collected 2013-09-17
CCTCACTTTATCGGGACAGGCGGCGGCCGAGCAATTCGTGGTTGTCGAGACCACTTATATGAAGCGGCTCTTGGAAAGACGCGGAGCAGACCAGGTCGGGACTCGTTGAGATCCCGGTTTAGTGGCGGCTGCGCCTGCCATCTTCACCCTTATGCCAGCTCGATTTAGCCACTCGAGGCGGAGACTGAAAGCCGCTCGGTCAAAACAACGGTCACCACAGCAGCGCCAAAAAACCGGCTGATTTCTGAGCTTGATGTTAATGCCTTTAACTCCGTCGAAGGTAAGAATTACAATGAATTACCCGCACAGTATTCCTCTCCGGCGGACAAATGAAGAGGTCTTGCCTGGTGACGCCCTTTGTCGGATGGTTCTTTCGAGCGCCGCCACTAAATGGAAGGATATCCTGGTGGAAGAGCATCATTTGCCGAGCATTGAACTTGCCGATGTAACGTACCAGCGGCATGTAATTGTTATCAATATCGGCCGCTCCACTATTTGGGAATCGAAGAAAGAGGGGAAGTTTCGGCGCGTCTTCAAGGCAAGAGGCGCGATTTCCTTCTTCCTGAACCATCAGCCTTTTTCTGGCCGGCTGAAGGTAGCGAGGGGCGTGCTGGCGAAGGTTCTACTTCTGGCTCTGAACTCAGTTTTTGTTAGCCGCGTTGCTGAAGAGCTGGACTTAGATTCAGACCGCATCGAATTCGTTGAGCATCAAGGAAGTACCGACCCTACCCTTCATCACATTGGTATGGCATTGCGGGCCGGAGTCCAGACTGGTGTAGCTCTTGACCCCATGTATGGGGAGGCACTATCAACAGCGCTTGTTGTTCACCTTCTACGCGAACATGGCGGGGCAGTGCTAGGTCCGAGAAGGCAGTCTGACGGGCTGCCGCGCGATAAGCTGGTGCGCGCTGTCGAATATATTCAAGATCGACTGGATACAGATTTGACTGTTTCCGGGATTGCTCAGGCGGTCTACATGAGTCCCTATCACTTCACCAGGCTGTTCAAAGAGTCTACGGGCCAGACGCCTCACCAGTATGTCGTCGATGCCAGGGTGAAAAAAGCGAAGGAACTTCTGACCACAGGCAAGTTCACGATCAGCGAAGTTGCCCACCATGTAGGTTTCGTCGATCAGAGCCATCTCACCTGCCATTTCAAAAGAGTTTTCGGCTTACCTCCGAAGAGGCTACTGAACAGTAGAAGCTCACAGATTGTGGTCTGAGCTTGGCTGCTGCTTCTTGGACGCTCGGCCAAAAATCTTCATGATTACAGAAAAAAACACTGGGGTAAGAAATATTCCAAGAGGGGGGTGACGGTCACCGAAGCCATAAATCGAGGGAACTTTAAGGAATGATATCGGGCTCTCATCTGCTCCGCGCCAACTTGGCGCCGCCTGCGGATGGTCCAAAGACAAACGGGTTATCAACGTCTATCAAAGTGCCGGGAACGCCCAGATGCAGACATGCGTCAGTCGGCTGGTAGCACGAACTTACTTTTCAACCAAGGAATGCTGACAATGAGCGAAGCTAAAATCGCAACGACATAAACGAAGACTGGCGAGAGCCGGCCAAGTCCCCCGGCGACAATGGTGTAGAAGATCAGTACGCCATAAGCGCCTTCCAGTATGCGCCGGAGTACCGCTCGGGCTGCATCGCTCCCTTGTTGATGGTGAACAAAAGCACAGAGGGGCCATGCGAGAACCGGAATAGGCGAAAGCAACCCACTCCATTGCGAGCCCAGAATGGATGCGGAAAGAGTAATCAAAAGAACCATCGCCGTTGCGGAGAAAACACGTGCTGGCAAGTCCCATCGAGGATAATGGATCCGAAATTTCGCCGGTAGTTTGTTTGGCAGGCGGATTAGACCAAGCGAGATCGCCAGAACTCCGATGATCCAAGTCGGCCAGAAAGGTAAGGCGAGCCTCTGTAAGAAATACAAAGAAGCGAGAAAAACACCAAGACCGGAAAGGGCGCAGGCAGGCATTTGGAAACGCCGAGCAAGCTGACCATAGACGATGGAAAAGATCGCAACTGGTGTGAGACTGAGTAGTGAGCTGGAGGCAGCAGTAGCGGCAAATTTTGGTCCCTGCTCAACCCAAAGGTAAATTGAGATAGGTCCCGAAGTGAGCGGCAATCCGGCGAGAAGTCCACCGATCCCTGGTCCCCATCGACGTGCCGACCACGAAACGGCGACCATCAAGACAGGGGTTTGCAAGAGTTTAATTAGCAGCAGCTGCACGTATTCGAAAATTTCCGACCTAGACTAAGACTGTAACCACTTTTTTGCCATCGAGTAGGGTCGCTCCAATGTTTGAACCCTAGCCAGGAGTTCTTTTAGAGCGGACATCGGTTGGCCTTCTTGTTCTCCGACTTTCACACAGTCATTGAGCAGCTCGATGTCCTGCGCCCTAACCTTGCTTCCATGATGAAACCTGTTGAATGCGGCGAAATCCAGCGGAAGGGCAGCCTGTTCCATCGAACTCCAAATCTCTAGAAGTCCGTCTGCGGTCGTGGAAGCCTGAGCGGCCTTGCCCGCGAGGCCATGCTCCTCAAAGCCCTGGATCTCCTGCACTGATCGAACCGTCAAATCCCATAATTCTTTGTTGTTGTCCAGATCCCTCGCATGTGGCCATCCGAGTAGCTCGCAGGCCGCGAAGACCGGAAACATGAACTTCGTCATTATGGCGAATTCCTGCCGCTTCATAATCTGGCAAGAGGATACCCCGGACGCATTGTAAATCGCGGCAAACCGCCGCGCCGCTTCGGGGAAGCGATCGTCTAGTAGGAAGCTGGCACTGTGGATGTGACGATACGCAACATCCGCTTTCGACAACAGAACCGGATCGGTTGGGGCGTGCACGGGCAATTCGAAGTTAGTAACCTGGTGGCACAGCACACCCAGCGCGCCATTCAGGATGCGGTGCGCTGGAAGTGCCATCGTGCGAAGATAATAGTCGTGGAGACCAACACCGATTCCGCCGATGATAACCTCAGTCGAAGAGTCTCGGATTGCGTCACCGATGGATTTGAGGAGGGCTCTTCCCTCAAGCTTGCGCGTGGTGAATCCATCCAGGGTGACGATCACATAGTCATAGGATGAGCGCGATATCTCCGCGACGTCCGATATGAGAGTATAATCAGCGAATGTCTTCGGAGTGGCTTCGTCATATGAATACAGAACCCGCGAACGGGACATCTCTAGTACCCTCGAAGGCCGAACCAGGAAAGAGACGGCCGCTCCCGCAAGCTGCAGATGATAGCCGGCGCTCAAACCCATGGCTCCCGCGCCGCCGATCAGGATTTGTGGTGTTTGTGGTTCGTTGCTCATCAAGATAGATCCATTTGATCATTTATACCGATTGGTATTAATAATTTCAGGCGAGATAGGTGTTTTAGTGTTGTGATGTAGCAAACATATCAGGCTCTATCCGCCCAATCTTTGGTAGCTTGGCACACGAGAATTAGCTTTCAGATTCCGATTCGGCCACTATGAGCAATGTTTGATCTTCAATAATAATTCGCTGCCGATCCTCAGTGACATTCACCTCAGGCTTAAGCTCGTTAGCTTCTCGCTAAGAACCCAAAGAGCTTCGGCCGCTTTTTTATCAACCGCCCAAGGGCGCACGCCGCTGCTTAGCTTGCTATCTGCAGGGAGCAGCGGCGCGATATCGCAGTCTTCGCAGTAAACCCCACCTTTACTATTCAATTGCGGACTCACGGCACACCAAACTGTAGTTGCCGCGCCTTGCTCGGTATTCTTTAGCCAGTCCGGAGCCTTGAGGACACCATTTTCTCGATAGACACCGAATGCTTTAAAATCCTCGTCCGTCAGGTAGCGAGCAAGATCGGTCAGGATTCCGCCCGGATGCACCGCGAAGGCACGAATACCATGCTTTTCACCCCGCTTATCAAGCTCCACTGCAAATAGTGAATTTGCGCTCTTAGATTGCCCGTAAGCGGCCCATTTGTCATAGGGTCTCTGATTGAAATTCGGGTCGCTGAAATCAACTCCACTAACGCGATGACCGAGGGAAGAAAGGGCCACGACTCGCGCATTACCAGATTTCTTAAGCAATTCCCACACGCTCACCGCAAGCTGAAAATGTCCTAAGTGATTAGTGGCAAATTGCATTTCATAGCCGCGGTCGTCACGCATCAGCGGCGTTGCCATAATGCCGGCATTGTTGATGAGAAGATCGAGCGCACGATTTGAGTCTATAAATTCGCGGGCGAATCGATCGATGGAAGTCGGACTCGCGAGATCCAACTGAACCACTTTAACGTTCTTCATTTCTGCAACGGCCATTTGAGCTTTCTGAGGATCGCGAGAGCCTATAACAACGGCGGCTCCTGCGTCAGAAAGAACCCGTGTCGTCTCAAGCCCGAGGCCGGCATGACCACCGGTTACAATTGCGATCTTGCCTCGAAGATCGTGGCCGGCAAGTGCTTCGTCAGCGGTCGTCCTTGGTCCAAACCCTGATATTAACGGCCTCTGCTCAGTTATCATATTCATTTCTAGTGTAGACAAACTAAGGATTAGCCCGCTGCGGAAACATTGTGATTCCGTATGCAGGCGCAAGAGCTAGAATCTTTTCGATTTCTTCCTGAGTAGGAGCAGTCGGCATCACGATTTGTTAAATACTTCCTCTAGCTTATCGTAAAGTGGGGTCGATTAATGACTCACAGCGGAACCCTTATTGCTGTCTCACTAGGGGGTGCGGTATACGAGCGTGTCAGGAGGATGGCCACACTTCGCAGCCACCAGCGCGAGCTCTGCCGCTTCCAGAAATGGTTCACAGTCCTCACAAATCCGACCGCCCAAATTCGAATCCCAGGATGAGAGTTCTCCTTGGGTGTGACATAAGGCACAATGGCCAGAAGCTTTTTTGAGTAACCGTCTAATCGATAAGCTCATTTTGACATCCGTGGTTTTCGGGATGCAGGTGCTTTTGTGTGCGACCCGATCAATTGAATTTGCCTTGTGGCGGCAATATTCATTGAGAAAATTGTGAGTCTCTTGGAGCTTTGCGCAGTTTTTTGAGTAGAAAACAACGTTTTTGGAGCTCGAGGGACTGGTTGTCTAGACTAATGAGCTGTTAAGTTAAAGCAACGATTACGACAGTTCGGACAAAGAACCGCCTGGTCCCTAAGCTTGGATGTCAGTCTTTTTTGACTTCGTTTGAGGTAAGCGGTAGCGAAGTCTACTTGGCGCAAAGCTGGCAACGAACATTTCACGCCGATTCACGATGGGGTGAAGAAATTACCATGAAATATCCGCACAGTATTCCTCTCTGGCGCACAAATGAAGAGCTCTTGTCTGGCAATGCCCCTTCTCGAATCGTTCTCTCGAGCTTTGGCACAAAGTGGAACGATGTCGTGGTAGAACAGCATCACTTTCCCTGCAGTGAAATGGCCGATCTAATGTACAAGCAGCATGTGATTGTTATCAATCTTGGCCACTCCATGACATGCGAATACAAGAAAGAGGGGCAGTTTCGGCGCTTCTTCAAGACAAGAGGCGCGATTTCCTTCTTCCCGAGCCGTCAGCCCTTTTTTCTGCGATCGAAACTAGAGAGGGGCGTGTTTGCGAATGTTCTCTTTCTGGCTCTGGACCCAGTTTTCGTGAGCCGCGTTGCTGAGAGGCTGGAGTTCGATACAGATCGCATTGAACTAATTGAGCAGCGACGAAGTGCCGACCCTACACTTCACTACATTGCTATGGCATTGCGAGCCGGAGTCCAAAGCGGCGATGCCCTTGACCGGATGTATGGGGAGGGACTATCAACCGCGCTCGCCGCTCATTTGCTACGCGAATATGGCGCGGCAACACTAAAGCCGAAAATAGGCAATGGCGGATTAACGCGTGAAAAGCTGGTGCGTGCTGTCGAATATATTCAAAATCAACTGGATACAGAGTTAACCGTTTCCGGGATTGCTCATGCGGTTGGCATGAGTCCCAATTATTTCGGCAAACTGTTTAAAGAGTCTACTGGCCAGGCGCCTCACCAGTATGTCGTCGAGGCCAGGGTGAAAAAGGCGAAGGAACTCTTGACAACAGGCAAGTTCAACATCAGCGAAGCTGCGCACCAGGTCGGTTTCGTCGATCAGAGCCATCTCACCCGTCATTTCAAAAGAGTTTTCGGCTTACCTCCGAAGAGGTTGCTGCGTTGCAGAAGGCCAGAGATTGTGGTCTAAGCGGTCTATGCTGCTGCTCAGATGCGCCTTTCGTTCGGAACGATGAGATATTTCTCTCCGGTTGCTAGGCGGCTGTAGGCAGCGATGACGTCGGGCGACAGGGCCTCGGTCAACGATATCTCGGCTGTATAGTGGCTCGCAAAGGTCGTCGTCAGTTCGGCAGCAACGCGGTCGCGCAATCTCTTTGCTGCGTCCGGGCCGATCTTTTGATAGAACCAGGTCATCAGCCACCCGCCGATACCCCAGGCCGTTCCGATGTTGCCCTCAATGACCTTAGGTCCGGGATTGAGCAAACCATAAATGTAGACCTGTTTGTGTACCGGCGAGCCATAGCGGCTGTAGGACGTTGACCCGGCGTTTGCGACTTCCTCCATGGCAGCCAGGATAGTGGCCGCCATGGTACCGCCCCCGATCGCGTCGAAGGCGAGCGTGGCTCCGGTCTCGGCCAGCGCGGCAATGAGCGCAGGTCGGAAGTCAGGTGACGTGCTGTCGACCACATGTCTGGCGCCCTTCTTCCGAAGCAGGTTGGCTTGCGCTTGGCTGCGCACGATGTTCACGAGCGGAATGCTATCCGCGAGGCAGACCCGATTGAGCATCTGACCGACGTTGGACGCTGCCGCCGTGTGGACGAGCGCCTTGTGGCCTTCGCGTCGCATCGTTTCCACCATGCCGAGCACCGTCAACGGATTGATGAAGGCTGACGCGCCATCGCGTGGCGATGCGCCCTCCGGCAGCACAAGGCAGTCCCGAGCCTTTAGCACCCGGTATTGCGCGTACATGCCCTGGCCGCCGCCGCGTGCCGCGACCGTGCGCCCGATCAGCGACTGCCCGTCGGAGCCCGCTTTGATCACGACGCCTGCGCCTTCATTGCCGACCGGCAGCGCCACATCCAGCCGCGATTTCTGGCTCACTAGCCGCTCCGGGAGAATCTTCCCTATGGCGCGGGGACGCTCGCTCGTTCCGGCCTGACGGATTGCTGACGGATCGGCCGGGCCGAGCAGCAGGATAATATCGGAGGGATTGAGCGGCGCCGCCTCGATACGGATGACCAGTTCGTCAGGCGCCGGTTCCGGCACCACTACTTCTTCGAGGAAAAGTTCCAGTGTGCCATCGGAGGAGATCTTGGAGCGGAGCTCAAGACCGGATCTGTTTTGTGCCATGGTGATGTTCTTGGTTGGTAACTTATAATCGACTCTTAGGATTTCTACAGCCCGGCTTCGTTGCCACCCGCCAACGCTGATCCCATCGCCGCGGATGTCTCAAACGAAATTGCGAACGCAACTTCGAAACCGTCCGGAGTTCGCAAGGCAAGGATTCGACAATTCTGATCTTTGGCCAACTCTAAGGACCAGTTTCCAACAGAGAAAACGTAACGGGCCTGGGCGTCGCGTGCTTGCATTTTCAACGCGGCGGACAGGAGCCGGGGTATCGTCATGACAATTGATGCAGCTTGATCGAACGGCATCTCGATCGACACCGGTTCACCTGCTTGCCCCACAAAGCCTAAGCCAATTGTCCTTCCGTCCTCGATTACACTGCAGGTTGTAAGTTGGCTGATCACAATCCTATGAAGCGCATTATGCTCTTGGTCAAATGTTGCTTCTTTCTTTGAATCCGCCGCAAGTTCTACCCGGTCGTCTGGTTTGGAGGCTGCCGAAGCACTATTGAGAACGGTATTGGGTATGTTCATTGAATGTCGCATCAGGTGGGATTTTAGTGTCGCGCGCGACGACTAACCGAAATCGACGCCAGTTCTGGTTTAGGAACGTTGCGCAACCAGGTCTGCGAGACTCGTCCACTTAAGATCGGGATAACGATCGTTATCGTTGGGCGTGTGGTGTATGCTGAACATGCTCAGCATGTATTGACCTACTTGCCATAGGGGATAAAGCTCGTTCTCGCCCTCAGGGTGCGCCGCTCGTTCGCTTTTATTTTGAGCGCGCAGATCCTCCAGACCTCCTAGACGCACCAATTGAAAAGGCGTCTTCATCACTTCGGCCGTGAATTTCGCAAGCTCGCGCGGGGTTACGCTGAAGCTGGCGATTCGCAGGGCGCGGGGGGCGCTTTGGTCAAGGGCAGCCGCGGCCGTGTACGCCGCTACGTCGTTCATCGTGGTGAAGCCGATCCGCCAGTCGGGGTCCTCCCAGTAGCCGACCATCTTCTTTTTAAAATCAAACAAGGGAACGTGACTATACATCGTCAGGACTTCGCCAAATGGACCATTGAAGATCGATGTCGACGCGATCGGAGCGGCGTCGAGCCGCTGGTGAAACTCACGGCGCAGATCCAAGTTACGATTTTCCCCGGCTGGCTGCATTGGAAAATCCATGGAATAATCAGAGGGAATGAAGCGCGGGATACGAGCTGCCAGCGCTGCCTCCAACAGGATGGATTGTGTATCGACAATTACGTCCCGCAGACCTGCTAGCGCGGACACGACACAAGCCGCTCCGTCGCACGCTTTCGCGAGGTCAGAGACACTCGCTATATCAACTATCCTGATCTTCACTCGGAGACTTTCCAACGCCTTTACTTTGTCGGCCCGGGCTCCTATTCGCCCCAGGGCCACCACATCCGCTCCGCGCTTAGACAAGGCGTGCGCGATACGTGTACCAAGATCTCCGGTTGCTCCCGCTAATACGATTTTTTCTGCCATAATGTGTAGTTAGTTATAGTTAATTTTGTGTTAGTAATTCGCTAACCGTACAACGCTGAGGAGCGACCGAATAATGCCGAGTTAGGATTGCGGTGATACGCAATCTGTATCACGTTGTGAGATGCTGGAGGAAATCCGTTCGTTTCTAGCCGTGATCGAAGAAGGTAGTCTCCGTCGAGCCGCAGCGCGGCTGCACACCTCGCAGCCAGCCTTGTCGCGCCAGATGCAAGCCCTGGAACGCGAATTAGGAGGCCGACTATTGGAGCGCCTGTCAACGGGTGTCAGGCCAACCGCTGGTGGCCAGGCGTTAGTTGAGAGAATGAGCGCGGTGTTAGCGTCCTACGACGTGGCCATGAACGATACGCGGCGCGCTCTTCGCGGGGAGACGGATCAAGTGCGAATTGCTTACCTCGCCACGGCTCCCCAGCAGTACCTTCGCGGACTGTTGAGGAAGGTGCGGCGGAGTTATCCGGAAACGGATTTGAAGCTGGTGAACTTATCCCCGGGCGAGCAAATAGCCGCTCTTCGCGCGGGAGAGATTGATATCGGCATCACGAGTGACAACGGCGAGCTGTTAGGCCGCGAATTTTATACCCGAACACTGGCAGAGATGGGTAGTTCCGTTGCGCTTTCGGAGCAGCACCGGCTGGCGACCCGGGATCAAGTCCGATTGTCCGATTTGAAGGGCGAATTCTTTCTCGGCTGGGGCGCTGAACAGGTGCCCGGCTGGGAACGACAGGTCGAGGAGTATTGCAAAAAATTCGGAAAGTTCCGCCCGAAATTTCACGGCGAAGCGAAAAGCCTTGCCCATGCCTTCGAATTGGTCGCTAACGAAAACACGGTTCTTTTGTTGTTGGCCTCGGCCAAACATCTTTCTCCGGCTGGTATCGTCATTTTACCTCTAGCAGACGCGGGCGTGACTTGGAAGATTACGGCCGCTTGGCGGCGAGGTAAAGCAGGTGGTGCACTGAAGGCGTTGCTGGACGCCCTGTTAACGCTAACTGCTAATTGCTAACGACTGCCAGAATCAGGGAATCACAAGCTCGATCAAGAACGGTCCCTCACGCTGGTTGCTCACGGCCAGCAGATCTGCCAGCTCTTCTAAGGTTTCGGCGCGGGCCCCTTCCACACCCAGCGCCTCGGCCAGGCGGATCCAATCGAGCGCTGGATTCCCGAGGTCGAACAGATCGAGTGCAGTGCGACCGGGATTGGCGCCAACATTGGCCAGCTCCAGTTCTAAGATGGCATACTTACGATTAGACAGAATTACTGTGGTCACATTGAGCCTCTCGCGTGCCTGCGTCCAAAGCGCCTGAATCGTGTACAGCGCCGAGCCGTCGCCTTCGAAGTTGATGACCCGGCGACCTGGGGCGGCAACGGCAGCGCCGGTCGCAAGCGGCAATCCCCCGCCGATTGCCCCGCCAGTGACTTGTAACCATTCATGTGGTGCGGCGTCTTTCGTGCCGGGATAAAAGGCGAACCCGAAGCTGATACTCTCATCCACGATGACCGCATTTTCCGGAATGAGCGCAGCCAGGGTCTGCGCGACTGCGGCAGAGGTCACTGGGCCATGGGCAGGCTCAGGGCGGTTCGCTGGCTGCACGGGAACGGGTGGAGCAGCCAACTCCTCAGCTAGTGCTGCCAGCGCTCCAACCACATCCTCTTCTGGCCGGGCCAGCACATGAACAATCGACCCATCCGGCTTCATGAGGCTCGGTTTGTCCGGGTAAGCAAAAAACCCGGCCGGCTCTTGCGCGCCAACCAAAATGAGGTGGCGAATGCCGGCGAGCGCAGCAACGGCTTGGTCGATCCGATAAGGCAGGAGCGCAATCGGATGGCGGCCCCGCCCGCGCTGGATCAAGCGATTAAAGGTTGGCGCGAAAAGCTTGGCGCCAGTCGCCGATGCAATACTATGAGCGTCAGCCAGCGCGTTCGCCTCCAACCCGGCACCGGCTATCATCAAGATTGCTGGTTCACCGGTGCGTAACACGCGTGCAATGGCCGTGATGGTGGCAGGCGCTACTGGTAATGGTGAAGCCACGGGGAGGGGCCTGGCCGGCACACCGCCCTGATTCCACGACACGTTGGATGGTAGGATCAACGTCGCTATGCCACAGGCATCTCGTGCCGCTTGGACAGCTGCGGCGGCGTCGAGGCCGACCGACTCCGCGGAGCGCGCCGTCTGCGTCCATACTGAGACCGGGCGCGCCCAGCCTTCAATGTCGGAAGTAAGTGGAGCATCGAAGCCACGATGATAGGTCGCTTGATCGCCGATGATGTTCACGAGCGGAACGCGTGCGCGTTGTGCGTTGTGGAGATTAGCGAGACCGTTGGCCAGACCCGGTCCGCAATGGAGTAAAGTTGCGGCTGGCCTCCCAGTCAGGCGCGCATAGCCGTCCGCAGCCCCCGTCGCAACCCCCTCAAAAAGAGCGAGTACACAGCGTATACCAGGGACCCGGTCAAGCGCGGCGACGAAATGCATCTCGCTGGTCCCTGGATTAGTGAAACAGTGATCGACTCCACTCCCGACCAGCGTGTGCACCAAGCTTTCGGCGCCGCTAATGGAGCGTTCGTCCGTCATTGTCGGATTTCGCGAGCGCTCCGGCCGGACAGTCGCCTTGCCCGGGTGATGACTATAATCGCGCATTTTATTGATCAGTTAGTTTGCGTACTGGTACGCCAAGAGCGGAGCTATATTGCTCCCTCAACTTTACAGCTCGGACGCAGATTGCCTCGCGCCGTAGTTGTAAGAAATAGAGAGCACTGCCTCGGTAGCCATCTGTTATTTGTTTCAGTTGCCGCAATCATTGTCTTAATGATTTGGCCTGCCGCAATCGATTTAGCTGTGAACTGCAGGCCTTCCTACCCTTTTTGCCTGCTCAAGATTCCGAGTATCTCACCGCCTTTATCAGCCGGAAACTCTTTCATCAAGCCGACTAGAAGCGTATCTAAGTTCAGAACTTCCTTAAAGCTCAGTCCGTAGCGAGGCTTCAGTTGTGGAGAAATTGAAGGATTGACTTGTTAAATGTTGTGGGGTCCTGCCAAGGAGCAAAGTGGCTCACGTTGGGAAGGATGATTAGCTTTGCGCCAGGAGCAGCGAGTTCTTTCGTTAGGTAGTTAGGCTCTTTCTTCTGCATCGCTTCGAGTGCTTGGTGAAGAGTGTTGAACCCGTCGGGGGTGGGCGAGATGCGAGCATAATCTTTCGCCAACTTTGCTGCCGCTTCAGAAAGGATGGGCGAAGTGAAAGTGCCTGGCACGATAGCATCAGTATTCATGTTCGCGCCAAAAGCGTAAACGCGGTTGACTCGTTCTGGATTCTTCATTGCCAGGATGAGGCTGATGTTTGCTCCGTCACTCCAGCCAACGAAGGACGCTTTCTTAAGATGTAGCGTATCCATCACAGCCACGACGTCGCTCTGCATTCTTTCATAGGAAAGTGGATACGGTCCTAACGTACTCCGCCCGTGTCCACGACTATCGATCAAGATGACCTCATGGCGGGTTTTGATCAAAGCTGGAACCTGATTCCCCCAACTCAGGCTGCTCTCCATCCCGCCGTGTAATAGGACAACTGGCTCGCCGGTACCGGCCGTTCCGTACCAGATCCGCGCTCCCTCGTGGTCAACGTAACCTTCCTTTGCCAGTGGCGGAAGGGGTTGCTCCACTGGCAGAGTTTCCCAGGTTGGAGTCGAAGAACCCTTCCGCGTTGTAGGCTGCAGGATAAGTACGACGGCGAGCGTAGTCGAAGTGACAAACAGCATGCTATCTCCTTATTCCTTTAAATGTTTTGTTCTCTCATCGACGGATCGCCCCTACAGGTTATACGCGGTCCGTATGGCCTCTGCAGCGCGTTCGCCAATGATCACGCAAGGAGCCATCGTATTACCCGTCGTCACGCGCGGCATGATTGATCCGTCGGCAATAGCTGATCGCAGTATTTCGAAGATAGTTCTCCAATCCCGACCCCTTTATATTCCCAGGAACCACCTCCTGCTTGAAAAAAGGGCGGAGTGCGGGGGAGTTGCCTATCTCGCGACAGAGCTCCACAACGGCGATTAGGGCCTTTAGGTCATCTGGATGCGACAAAAGATTGCTTTCGATGTCTGCAGGATCGAGCGGCCCCGGTCCCGTAAGACGAACGCGGCCTCGGCTCTTAGTCCGTATGACAGCCGGTAGCATCATCCAACCACTCGCAGGTAGAGTGGGGTTAATTTTTTTTAAGCCAGTCCTTTCAAGCGGAGCTTGGGTTGTTTGGAGATCCGGCACATCGAGGCTGGAGTCGCTCCTCGAGAACCAGTGAAAAATGGCGTCTGGCTCGTCGCCGTGGCACTCCCAGATCATGCCAGGCAAGGCGACGTGATCCTGGAAATTCTGACCCACTCCTGGCAAATGCTCCACTAAAGGAATTCCGAACCGGTGCAACTCAGCTTGGTCGCCAACTCCGGATTGCATCAGCACCTTCGGAGTATTGATTGCGCCCAGCGACAGCACGACCTCGAGCCCAGCGCCGATCCGATGAACTTTGTCCTGATAAGTAAACTCGACGGCTGACACTCGTTTACCTTCGAAGATCAGCCGTGTGACCGGTGCGGAAGTGAGGACCGTCAGATTTGGCCGATCCATGTAGGGGAAAGTATAGGAGCGGAAGATCGAGAGCCGTTGCCAGTCACGCATGCGGAACTCAACGAGCGAGCAGCCGCCAGGACCTTCCATCATGCGACCATTGATGCTGTCGAAGGTAGGAATCCCCACTGACCGCGCGCCCTCAAACATAGCCGGAACGATCGGGCCACTGCCAATTCCAGAGTTGATAAAGAGCAAGCCTCCGGTGCCGCGATGATCCGGATCAGGCGCGCCCTGCCAATCTTCGATCCGGCGGTAGATTTTCAACACCGAGTCGTAGCTCCAGGCTGGGTCACCTGCCTCGTGCGCGAAGTAGTCCCAGTCGCTCTTGTGCCCCCGCGCCCAGGCCATTGCGTTGATGCTGGATCCACCTCCCAGCACCTTGCCCGCAGCGAGCGAATCGG
>WNFN01080805.1_pt1 | contig 13866 bp, 14 predicted proteins | sample 5400161 | NCBI WGS metagenome assembly WNFN01 (sample SAMN13153353, study PRJNA577476) | soil metagenome | isolation source: 80 cm saprolite on Douglas fir-dominated hillslope | place: USA:California | collected 2013-09-17
AAGAAATGAAGAAAGGAATGGAGGAGATGATGAAACAGCAGCCGGCGGGCGCAGTCGCCGCTGACTAATGTCCTTCACTCGAAAAGGACGGGCTGTGCCATGGTCCCTTCCGGTTCGCCAAAGTTGCTCAGGCCGACGCCAACGAGGCGATAGCGCTGTTCCGGGTCGAGATCGACCCGTTCTCGCAATAACAGCGCTATGGCCGTCAATTCCTGACACGAAGATGGGGCAGTGCTCGGCGTATGGCTGCGGGTAAGAACCTTGAACTCGCTCGTTTTCACTTTGAGAACTACCGTGCGAGCAACCCGTGATTCTTTGCGTGAAGCCGACCAAAGCTTTTCGACAAGGCGCCGGATCATGGGCTCGGTTTCCGACAGCGGCACGTCGCGTTCAAACGTGTCCTCGACCGAAATCGACTGTGTCGGCCGGTCCGGGACGACTTCGCTCTCGTCAATACCACGCGCCAGCCCGTGCAGGCGCAGGCCATAGCGCCCGAAGTGCGCTTCGAGCCAAGGCAAATCGAACGCTCGCAGATCCCCAACTATCTTTATTCCAAGCTTCGCAAGTTTTTCTTCAGTGACTCTGCCCACTCCGGGCACGCGTCCGACCGGCAGTGGCAGAAGAAACCCGTCTACATCATCGGGCTGAATGACTAACAACCCATCCGGCTTGCGCCAGTCAGAGGCGAGCTTCGCCAGAAACTTGTTGGCCGCTACGCCTGCAGATGCCGTCAGATTCAATTCCTTGCGAATTTGCTCACGGATGGTCCGCGCCACCAGCGTGGCCGTCGGCAAGTCCATCTTGTTCTCGGTAACGTCGAGATAGGCTTCGTCAAGCGACAGCGGCTCGATCAAGTCGGTATGACGCTTGAAGATCTCCCGGACACTGTTCGAAACCGCCCGGTAGCGTGTGAAATCTGGAGCGACGAAGATCGCACCGGGACATAAGCGCTCCGCCTGCATGGCTGGCGTGGCGGAATGAACTCCGAAAGCTCTGGCCTCGTAGGAAGCGGCACAAACGACAGAACGTTTGCCCTGCCAGGCAACGATTCGCACAATCAGCTCTCAACATAGTATTCCGAGTTCAAGAAGGTCCCGAAAAACACGTCGGAAAGTCTCTGCCGCTTTGCTTTGGACCTCGCATACAATGATAAGTATTCACTGGACAGTTCCGAGACTCAGGTGAGATGTTCTTGATTGAGCAACATTGAGATCATGAGGAACTCGACCCTATATTTCCACTACCCTTGTTTCGACGGACTGGTTTCGGCCGTTCTGGCCTCGGAGTTCCTTGAAAACCATGAGGATTGGCACATCGAGAAATTTCAGCCGGTCGACTACACGCTGCGCGACAGCTGGCTCTCCAGCGAACTAAAAAAGCCCTGCGCGATCGTCGATTTTCTTTATCATCCGCATGCTGATTTCTGGGCTGATCATCACCAAACCTCGATCCTGACTGCTGCCGCAAAAGAAGACTTTCAGCGCCGAAAGAGCAAATCCTGCCTGCTGTTCGATCCCCGTGCCCGTTCGTGCGCTTCATTGGTTTTCCGACATCTTCACCGGTTTTTGACCCATAAGCCGTACCTGAAGGAGATGGCTGAGTGGGCGGAGAAAATCGACTCGGCCACATATTCTTCAGTAGAGGAAGCAATTCTTGGAGACGCGCCCGCCCTCAGAATTGCCCGGACGCTCGCCGGCGAAGATGAAACGGGACCGGAATATGCCAAGTTCTTGCTGCGTCAAATGCGAGATCACGACCTCAGCTACGTCGCCGCCCTTAACGAAGTGAAATCTCGCGAAGACCGCGTCCGGCGCGGCATTCTCAAGGGTCTCAAGCGCGTAAAAGCAAGGCTTACGTTAGAACGGGGCGACGTTGCTGTGTTCGATGCCCGTCCCAGAGGCGATCAGGTGATCAGCCGATACGCTGCTTATTACTTCGAACCGAAGGCGCGTTATTCAATCGCAGTGGTCCGCTCTCCTGAAGGCATAAGAATTACCGCCATGCGAAACCCTTGGAAGAGTTTTAGAAGCATTCCCCTCGGCCGCGCCTTCGCCAAATTCGGCGGTGGTGGCCACGAGCGGGTGGGAGCCGTACAGCTTTCCGCTGACCGCCGCAACCGGGTCCACGATGTGGTAAAGTCTCTGCTTTCGGAAATGCAACATCGCACGCGCTGATGGTGCACTCGATTGATCGAGAAATTTAACTTCTACGACATCTATGGCTACTTCCTCCCGGGAGCAGCATTCTTGGCCGTTCTCTGGCTCCCCTATGGGCTATTGAAGCAATCCTGGCCGTCCAACAGCTGGAGCTCAGCCATTATTGGGATAGCATTGGCGTACGTTGCGGGGCATCTAATACAGAGCGTCGCGACGTTTGCTATTCCACCTTCGAATGTTAAGAGTGAGACTGGCCAGATTAGGAACTTTTCCGAGATATATCTGGACCCCAAGGATCCGAAGGATGCAGTACTTCCCGAACCGTTCAGAGACAAGATCCAGGCGCTCATAGCGGCTCAGTTCGGATTAGATCTACAAGTCAGTCGGAAGGGCGACGACGCCATCGATAAGTTGAGGAACAACGCTTTCCTGGCTGCCCGCCAGATGTTAATCCAGGGAAAAGCCGTAAGCTACGCGGAGCAATTCCAAGGGATGTATGCGCTGATGCGGGGCCTGGCTTCGTCATTCGCCGTAGGATTCTCGTACTGGCTCGGGTGGGCGACTGCAGTGTGTAGAAACAGCCACTTCGTGGACACTGCAGTGCTGATCGCGGCTGCATCGTTCCTTGCCCTTATCAACCTATCGCTGATCTCCCCGAGAATTTCGAAGCCAGCAATGAAGCGCAACGTGGAACGAGGATACGCTATCGCTCTGCTCTTTGCGTTTCTCGCGATCGGGTATGTTCTAGGGTTCCGGTCTACCGTTACGCGCAGCCAGAGCACGGTATTGGCATTTCTGTCGATCACAGGGTTGATTGCGTCTCTCCGGTTGTACGGAGCGTACAGGTTCTTTGCCGCACAGTTCGCCAGCACCGTGTGGCGCGACTACCTCGCCTTCAATGTCGCTGCTGCAATGCGCCCGAAACGGGATTCTGAGGGCAAATAGATGGCAGAACCCGACCAGACGCAGGAGCAGAGCAAGCCAGCCAAGAGACCATTCTGGATTGTCATGGCGTTCCAGTTATTGATAAGTGCCCTCATTCTCGGGATCGTCATCTCGAAGCTTGGTTCGTTGTCCAATCTATTGATAAGGAACGAATCACCAAAACAATCGAACTTTGTTCCACCGAAGGAGGGCGTCTGGCGGTTCGTCGTCTCTGGCGATTCACGAAATTGCGGCGACGTAGTCATGCCTGCGATCGCGGCACAAAGCATTGAAAAGTACCAGCCTGCGTTCTACTGGCACCTGGGCGACCTTCGCGCCATCTACAAAGTCGATGAAGACATGGCTGCAACTGCGCAGAAAGCTGGCCAGCAGCTCGGTTGCGAGTCATATCACAAGAGTGCCTGGCAAGATTTCATTGACCATCAGATTGTTCCCTTCGGAACGACACGCTTTTATCTCGGCATCGGCAACCATGAAGTGATTCCCCCGAAAACCGCAGGGGAATTCTCCTCGCAATTTAAGGACTGGCTGCTGACACCGCGCCTGCTGATGGAACGGCAGGATAAGGAACAGATTGCCGCAGCCAAGAGCGGAGCTTGCCAGAAAACTGCTGCTCGACCGTATTTGACCGCTACTCCTTATTATCACTGGGTCCGGGGCCAGATTGATTTCATCTACCTCGACAACTCTGTCGGTGTTTTCCCAGACGATCAGTTGAATTGGTTTGATTGCATCCTCGAGAGGGCCTACAACAACGAAGGCGTCAAGACTGTCGTCGTTGGAATGCATGAGGCTTTGCCCGCGAGCAGGGCGAGCGACCACGCAATGTGCGACGACGCGATCAAAGATTCGGTTCTGAAGAAACAGAGCTGTGACAGCGGCAAGCATGTTTACGATGCGCTCGTGGAGTTCAAAAAGACAAAGAACGTCTACGTTCTCGCCAGCCATTCCCATTTTTACATGAAGGGAATCTTCGACAATCAACCGGCGAATCATTTGGATGGATGGATTGTTGGCACCGCGGGTGCCGTACGTTACCCGCTGCCTAAAGGCACGCAGCCCGGTCCTGACGCGATACCCGACCGCTACGGGTACCTGCTGGGAACAGTTCAGGATGGCGACATTGCATTCGAGTTCCAGGAAGTAGCGGAGTCCGATGTTCCTCAAGGAGTGCGTCAACAGTATCCGTCGGCTCTGATTTCTTGGTGCTTTTCAAAGAATTCTCACAACCAAGATCCGGCATCCGAAGAGACCACGAATCGTTGCAATGCCCCAGTTGCACCGAGCGCACGCATCGAAGCGCGGGCAAAGTGATCTGCCGGGTAATTGCCTGATGGGGGCTGCTCATGGAGGTGTCGCCGATTGGATTTCGGGGCGCGAACTGAGCCACAAACACTCAGTTTGCCACTCAGCCGCGGTTTGGGCGTAGCGAATCCTAAGGGGTCGCTTGTCGATCAATGACGTTTAGTGATGAGCCTTTTCTTTCATCGACCTTTCGGCCCGACTAACATTCCACAGTCAACTTCATCGATTTCATTATCGTCGAGGACGAGTTGTCGTGAGCCGGCCGTTGCCCTCCTTCGGGGTCTGTGAGGTTTTGGGAAAGCCAACACGACGGCTGGTGGCGCAATTTCTGCCGCTTCTTCGGCAATCAAGCTCGCACGGTCTTTCGGAAGGCTTCCACCAAAAATGCGCGCTATGTTAAAGAGCGAGCGGCTGCCGCAGACCAAACACTCATCATGGGGGCTGTCGCTGACAACATCACATTCAGCACATAAAACAGCATTTTGCAGCGCGACCGCGTTGAGAACCCGGCCCCGCTCAGGAGCACCTTCGACATCCGAACGCTTCATCACAGAACCTCACCCAGGACTTTAGTCAATTCTACCGACGTCGTGTCTGATGGCTAGCACCTTCGTCGACACGTCACACTTTCAATTCCATTGCTCCGTTGTTCATCTCGGGTCCGCCTCATGCCCCTATTCATCCGGACGAAGCCTTTTTCCCGTAGAACTGCACCCGTCCATCCACGACGACCGCAATGTAGCGCCCTGCACTTAGAAACTGCATAACCTTCTTTCCCTCGCGTGCCAGTCGCGCCCAACGAGAAGCGGTTTTGGGATTTTGCTCCAGCCCACGCAGCGCGTGGTCCTCGAATTGAAAATCCACTTCGCGCAATCGCGATCGGCTCGTCCGCCGCACGGGAAAGCTCTTGTCAGCGACCGTGACGGTCCTGGCTCCATCTACCAGGGCTTGGCGCCAAACCGAAACGAGAATCTCCTCTAAGGTCGCGGCCATCGTTTATCATTATCATTGGCGGAAGTCGCGAACGCGCCGTCAATCCTTCTCATAATTCGCTCGGCCCATTGCACCGCCGAGCCAACCAGCGACTCAGTGCGTGGACTCGGCCGGCTATCGTGCAGATCTTCCGTCGTTTTTAGATGACGCGCGACGAGGATACCGGCGATGATTCCCAATACACGTTTTCTGCCCTCTTCCATTCGGTTCACTCTCCCGGAAGTTCCGCGGCCAGGACATCCAACAGCGGCCCCCTGCTTTTTCGTTCCAGGCGGACCATGCGATGCTCGAATCGTGCCCTGATCTCGCGATATAAACCTGGGGTGATTGCGCCAGTGTGGTTTGCCCGGCGGAGTTCATCGAGTGCCTGGCGAACAACTGCCCGTGCCTGATGCGGGTCGCGGGCTTTGTGTTCGTGGTAAATCGCCAGCTGCTCGTAAGCCTCATAGCCCTGACGTGAATTTCCTGACGCGTTTCTCCAAAGCTCGCAGGCCACAGCGAAATCGCCATCGCGTTTCGCGAGCCGGGCAAGCGAGCGCCGGGCCGCGCGGTCGGTCTCGATGGGCAGCACGGACGCAATCGACCTTTCGTAGAGCTTCCGCGCGCGAGTAGCATCTCCCCGCCGTTCGCAGATTCGGGACACTCCAAACAGTTCAAGTCCGTCCTGTCCCTGAGTTTCGGCGTCGCCCAGCAGGGAAAGAATCCGGCTGGAGAGCCCGGCGAGGCCGCGGAGGTCCATCTGGTTATGATGGAAAACCGGAATAAGCCGCTCGGGTGGAGCTCCGCGTACAAAATCAAGATAAATTCGCGGGATCAGATCCGACATCAGATCTGCACCTCGATCCCATCCCAGCACGTGCCGTTCAAGTTGTGACAACCGCACCGACCCAAGCCGCAGCCGCCATAGATTTCGCGCCGGATGAAGAAAATCGAGATGTACCTGTGGCGTGGGGGGAGGAATCTTCCGGCTCATGCGATAGCGGGTTTCGAGCAACGGCCAGTCGAACGATTTGCCATTGAATGTGATCAGCACCCGGCGCTCGGCGAGCCGCTCCGCCAGCGCGGACAGCAACGAGCACTCCTCGCTGAAGTCACGCATGAACAATTGTTCGACTTCGAGTCCGCCACCCTCCCACCACGCGATGCCGACGAGAAATGCGTAGGTGCCGCTCCCGCCCGCAAGTCCCGTGGTTTCCGTGTCGAGAAATATCCACTGCTCAGGATCCGCAACCTCCTCCGGTGCGTCGGGCACCAGCAGCTGTAAGGCCCGCGAATCCGGCGTAAATCGCGCCGGTTCGCCGAACCAGCAATGCAAGGAGAGATGGTCGCCGTATTGATTTGTCTTGGCCGAGGCACCGAGAATCTGCGAGAGCCTGTCTGGTTGATCCGGGAGTGCGAGTGCCACCTGCGATGGTTCGGCGTGAATGTGAGGAATTGCTGGCTGCCATTGGGGTCCCGATGGAGTGGGAAGAGACGGAGGGCGAAGCGCCTTCAGCCGTCGAAATCGCTCCTGTATCACTTGGCTCACCTTTGCCTCGAATCCATGTCCTCGAATCCCTTGCGCGAGTTCATGCGCACAATCGTCCGAGGATCGCAAGCGCGACGTTCTTTGTTCTTTCGCTTTGGTCCGCGGCCGGCCCGACACACGAAGGGCATCCGTTATCGCACGGGCAAGCGCTGATGAGTTCGCGCGTGCGTTCCAGCAGCAGGTTCGAAATCCGATAGAGCGGCTCGCTGAATCCGATCCCGCCTGGGTACGCGTCGTAGAGATAAAGGTTGGGTTCAAAGAACTCCGTTACGTCGGATGTGCGTGGTGCGGCAAAGTCCTCCCAGTTGATCTCGGAAGCTGCGCTGGGCGGACGCTCCCCCACCGCAGTGCCAAGATCTCGCCGGTCGCACATTAGCAGGAGCGCAGCCATGGATCCCAGGGCATAAAGCATTCCAAAGATGCCGCTCTGGCGCTCGGAAAGCGTGAAGGGCAATTCCACTAACAAACTGTGTCCGAGCGTCAGCCAGAACGCCGTCGTGTGCATCTCGTTCTCCGGCAATTCGAGATTCCCGGAGCCGACGTTCTCGTTCGTGAAGAACTTGATTTTCTTGAAACCGACGACCTGCGAGCGTACCAGCACGTCACCGTGGGCCCGCGCTGCAGGACCAGGAATGCTTTGCTCTTCCGCGATTTCAAGGACTCGCACCTGGGTGTACCGGATGGCATCCGTGTAGTAGTCCACGTTTACCCGTTTCACGTAAGCCTTGCGCTTGTCGAAATCCAGCCGTTCCACGTGGTATTGCTGACCCTGGTGGATGTAGATCGCTTTCGGATGAACGGTTGTGAGCGCGGAAGGGAAGTCGACCTCTCCGATCACCTCGGGCCCCCGTTCTCTTCGCCCGTCGTGTCGATAATCACAAAATTATCGGAGGTCACCGATCGCAGGCTGATCGTATCTGCGGGATACGCCTCCTGCACCCAGTGCCAGTTGCCGCCGCTCTTGTGCAGGAACCCCGCCTCGCCAAGCTGTTCGCAGAGTGCGGCCAGATCGACGTTGCCGAATCGCTCTTCGGGCGAGAGAGGCAGTTCGAACGCGGCACATTTCAAGTGGTTCACAAGAATCTCGAGGTTGTCTGGCTGAATGTGGGCGTGCTCGGGCGAACTGCCGAAGAAATAGTCCGGATGCTGCACGATGAATTGGTCGAGCGGCGCCGACGACGCAACGAAGATCGCGCAGGAACTCCCGCTGCGACGCCCGGCGCGTCCTGCGCGCTGCCAAGTTGACGTGATTGATCCTGGATAACCCGCCATGACACAAGCGTCGAGCGAACCAATATCGATGCCAAGTTCCAGAGCAGTGGTCGTCACAACTCCCAGGATCCGGCCGTCGCGCAGCCCACGTTCGATCTCGCGCCGTTCCCCCGGAAGATATCCTCCGCGATAGCCGCGGATCGGTCCTGCTTGGCCTGGCTTCGGCGGATTCGCCTGCTGCAAGTAGGTGAGCAGAATCTCCGTATGCAGCCGGCTGTTGGCAAAGACAATCGTCTGCAGCTTCCGGGCAAGCAGTTCCTTGGCTACGCGTGTGCTCTCGTTGATATAGCTTCGCCGAATGCCAAGGTTCCGGTTGACCATCGGCGGATTGTAGAAAACGAAAAGCTTCTCCCCGGCCGGCGCGCCATTATCTTCGACCACTTCCACTTCCTGTTCGACGAGTTGTGAGGCCAGTTCGCCGGGATTTGCGATCGTGGCGGAACAGCAAATGAACTGGGGATTGGAACCATAGAACTGAGCGACCCGTCTCAAGCGCCGTAGCACATTCGCCAGATGGCTTCCGAACACCCCGCGATAGGTGTGCAATTCATCGATCACGATGTAACGCAGGTTCTCAAACAACCGCATCCACTTGGTGTGGTGCGGCAGGATTCCGGTGTGCAACATGTCGCCATCGTAGGTGAACACTCCGAAGCGATCATCCAGTCGCTTGGAAAGGTCGTGCAATTCGGCGAGTTGGTCTTGGGCCAGTGCTTTGGTAGGAAACAGGTAAAGAGCGCGGGTATCCGGATTCTCGAGCACCGCATTCAATACCGGCAGGTTGTAGCAGAGGGTTTTGCCCGACGCCGTCGGGGTAACCACAACGACGTTTTTCCCTTCGTGAACCAGTTCAGATGTGCGAGCCTGGTGTGAGTACAGTTGTTGAATTCCTTTCGCAGCGTATGCCTCAGACAAGGCACTTGTCACCCAACTTGGGATAGGCCGAAACTTGGCCTCTCGGGCAGGAATCTGTCGCACGGCGGTCAGGACTTCATCTCTGCGGTAGCGTGCAACGAGTGTCCCTAGAATCTCCTGAACGGTGTCAAGAGCTGCGTCTGATCGTGGGGCTAGGGACTCTGAGAGGGTCATGCGGCGCTCCCGGCTGTATTCGCCTTTTGTTCGCTATAAGCCTAGCACTTCATGTCGGGGCAGCGCAATGTCCGAGAGAGATCACATAATTCGCGGCAGGGGGAGCTAGCGGGCGGACACTCAAAGTGGGAAGGTAAACGGGCTGCGATCCCTGAATGCATTAATAAGGATGGGCTGGATTCTTAAGCGGGTGAACGCCGCAGCAGAATCGGAGCCCACGGCATGAACGAATCGAATTCGGATCAATAGTGATTGGCCCTGGATGTGGCTCCGGCGGTAGGGCCATCGTGTTTAGGGTGCCGCGAAATCTTCTATTATTGTTGAGGCAGGCCGTGAAGGAGGCGCCTTTCGAATGACAATCGCGACCCAGGAACTTAAAGAACGCCTTGCCAGATACCGTCAGATCAAGCTCAGCGTGATTGGCAGGAAGACTGGGCAAACCATCTCGATTCCGGTCTGGTTCGTGCTTGAGGGCGACAAGCTCTACCTGCTTCCCGTGCGTGGTTCCGACACCCGGTGGTATTCGCAATGTTCTTAAGAACCCATCGATTCGGATTTTCGAAATGGACCACCGTTAACCACTTGGTGCAATGTGCTGTTACTTCGGTGACATTTTCCTTCCTCGGCATTCGGGCTAATCTTGCAATTCTGCTTTTGAATGCGGGGAGGGACTGGTAGAGCGGCATTGCTGGATCAAGGCTCTTGTTCACGCGACTATCCTCGCCGGCACTAAGGCCAAGCCCGACAGTCTTTTAAGAAGGGATCACGACGGTGCTGATCAAATCCGTTCTATTCGTGCTATTCATTTCAAGTATCTGCATCGCGCAAGGCAACGCAGAGCCAAAGAGCGCCGATGCGGGACTAGCCGCGACCACCGAAGTGTCAATGATCACCGCACTGCGGCAGCGAGCAGAAGTCAATGATCCCGACGCCCAGACAAAGCTGGGCGAATTTTACGAGCAGGGGCACGGCGTTCGGCAGGATTATGGTGAGGCACTGGAGCTGTATCGGAAAGCAGCTAATCAAGGGTATTGGGGTGCGCAGTACCGCTTGGCAAGGATGTATGACGAGGGAGTCGGCGTAATAAAAGATCGCACAAGAGCAATAGACCTATATCGCAAGGTAATCCAAAACGGGCCCGCAGGCACAGTGGGCGTTCAAGCGGCGATGGCGGCAATAAATCGGCTCACCGTTGCACCGAATTCGTCCGCCTCTTCAGCTCTGCCCGGACCAGACCAAGAGGGCGGCGATGCTAACCAAGCTTCTACTCGTGGCGAAGTGTCTCTGGCGGATACCCTCGATTTCATAAAACGAAAATTGAGTGAACCGAGGAAGCAGAACGGATGGATCGAATGTGCAGATGGTCGGCCTCAAGAAGATCAGGGTACGACCACTTGGAAGGTCACTGCCTTTGAAAATAATCCCAACTTGGTGACTATAACACAAGAGTTCGCAAAACCTGATGGAGGGCGACATTTTCCAGCAACAAAAGGCATACTTACCTGGAAATTTCGCCTCGATCAACTAGATCCAACGGGAGTAACGGTACAAAAGGGTTTTCCTCAGGACGGTTGTGTTCTTTGGAACACCACCTGGTACGTAATGCTCAAAGCAAGCGGGAACAACTCGGCTGAAAATACATGGGACGTCGAAATGCTTCTTTCCCCACCAGCATGCCAAAGACAGGCAACGCACTGTCACCAGCACAGCGTCTCTGCAGATGACACACTCTACTTCGCATTCGAAGATAAGCAGACCGCTGCACGCGTTGCCAAGGCGTTCGTCCACGCGATTATTCTCGCCAGCCCCGAGGCCAAGCCCGATGTCTTCTGACAAGGGATTCATCGCAGTGCTGATAAAAGCCGTTCTATTCCTGCTTTTGATTTCGAGCGTCTCGGTCGCGCAAGACAACAAAGTACCAGCGAGCGCCGATGTGGAAGCATCCGCTCCGACTGAGGTTTCCCTGGCCGATACGTTGGATTTTATCAAGCGCAAGCTGATGCAGGAACGAACCATCCCCAAAACCTGGCAAAACGCAGATGGGTCTGTCGACGGCCAAAGTTATCCAAGCACGACTTACAAGGGTTCACCACTGAACGCGCAGGGCGGCGATCTAGAAATCACTGAAGTCTGGAACGGTCCCTCCACGGTGACGCTTGGGTCTACCTTTCGTGCCATAGAGTTCGTGCGTACAACCGCAAAAATTGAGCTTTCGTTGGCCGCTCCGACTGCAGTCAGCGTGGAGCGAGGGGAGGATGGAGGCAAGGCATGTGGTTATCAATCCTACCGCGTGGTTTTGAAGACGAAAGATGGCCAGAAACCAATTTCTAACGAAATGGACTCTATCTACACCCATCTTCCTGGAGTCGCTGATCGGCCAGAACAGAAAACATCCAGCAAGTCCAACACGATCAGTTTTTGGTTTGAAGACAAGCAACTCGCCACGCGTGTTGCCAAGGCCTTTGTCCATGCGATTATCCTTGCCAGTCCCAAAGCTAAACCTGATGTGTTTTGAGAAGGGACTCATAACCATGCTGAGAAACGCGGTTTTGTTGTGCGTGATTGGCAGCTTGCTGTCGCCGGCGCGAGGACAAAATCAGGACATTGCCGCGCTCCGCCAGCGAGCGGAAGCCGGAGATGCAGCCGCACAATACGAGCTCGGATACAAGTACCGGAACGGTTGGAATGCTCCCAAAGATCACGCGCAAGCCGTTGCCTGGTTCCGAAAGTCGGCCGACCAGGGTTTTGCCGTGGCTCAGGAACGTCTTGGGTACTGCTATTTAGAAGGCTTAGGGGTTCCTGTGGACTATGCGCAAGCAATCGCCTGGTTTGAAAAGTCAGCCAACCAAGGTCGTGGTCAGTCTGCCATTCAGTTGGGTGAGATGTACGAAAGCGGGCAGGGGATTCCGCAGGATTTCGCGAAGGCCCTCGCTTGGTATCGCAAGGCGAGCCCAAGTGCTTATTCAAAAAAGGCCAGCCTCCACATCAGCGCTTTGCTTCAGAAGGCTCCGCAGCTCGCGGCTTCGAATGAACAAAGATCAGCACAAGGCCAAGAACAGGTTCAGCAGCAGGCGGTGACTTCCAACATCTCTTTGGCGCAAGACAGCACAGCGAAGAAGGCCGACGACACGGAAGCATCGGCTCCCGTTGAAGTCTCCATGGGGGACACGCTGGATTTCATTAAGCGCAAGCTGACGCAAGAACGCGCCATTCCCAAAGCCGGGCAATACTCTGATGGGTCTATAGAGCGTCGAGATTTTGGCTCGACGACATACAAACTTTCAGAACTCAATGCGCAGAACGGCAGACTACAGATTACAGAACTCAGCAATGGGCCTCTTGTATACAGCATTCAAGGTGGGTCAGATAAAGTTACTATCCTAAGCTTTGTTAGTAAGACCACCAAGGCCGAGTTTTCATTGGCGACTCTGGATGCGACTCTTGTCAGCGTGGAGCGAGGCCTACAAACCACCGGTGAGTTGGAGAGTTATCAATCGTATCGAGTGGTTTTGAAGACGAAAGATGACCAGAAACTAATCGCTAATGAAACGGATTCTACTTTTACCCATCTTCCTGGAGTCCCCGATCAGCCGGAAGAAAAAACATCCGGCAAGTCAAACATGCTAGGTTTTTGGTTTGCCGACAAGCAGACGGCCACACGCGTTGCTAAAGCGTTTGTCCACGCCATTATTCTGGCCAGCCCCAAGGCCAAGCCCGATGTCTTTTGAGAAAGGGTTCATCACAGTGCTGACCAAAGCTGTTCTCTTGATTGTTTTAATTCCGACGATCTCTTTTGCTCAAGACAACGCAGCGAAGAAAACCGACCCCGTCATCAGCGCCATACGCAGTTGTCGGTTTGAAAATCCCGACCCCCATCTCAAAGCCACCGCAAACAGTGCGCAAACCCTATACGGTAAGATGACGGTGAATGGTAAAGCTGCGCCCGGCACAGCTGCTGCCTTCCTAGAATTGCTCAAGCTTGATCCCAATGGTCCATGTGGTACGTGGGCTCGCGATATTCTGACAGACCCTGGCGCCACCTGGCCGGATTGGGACGGCGTGATACCAACAGTCAATAGCTCCACGACGCAGACTATCCACACCCCTGCCATGCCTATATTAGGACAAAATGTCACACCTGCCGTTATTGACACGAGCGCCGTCGCTCAAACTCCGGAACCTGCCGCGCTAAAGGGCAACGAGAAGGACGAGGCGTCGATCCCAACCGAGATTTCAATGGCCGATACGCTGGACTTCATCAAACGCAAGTTGAGTGATCCGCAGGAGGTTAGGCAGCAAACCTCTTGTCCGGGCAACGACCCAGTTGCATGGATTGTTCACCAAACTTGGAGAAGCTCTGGGCTAACCGCCGCGGAGAACCTCATTAACATCATGGGGGAAGAAACCAGGCAATCAGGAACAGGACCCGAGGTTGCTTACAAAACATGGACTAGATTCAGACTTGACCAACTCGATTCAGGATCGGTGAAGGTTGAGAATGGCAAACGTCTACCGGAGTGTCGCCAAGTCGTTGTGGAGGAGGCGACCTGGTACGTTATTGCATCCAGAATGGGGCGC
>WNFN01051606.1_pt1 | contig 13862 bp, 10 predicted proteins | sample 5400161 | NCBI WGS metagenome assembly WNFN01 (sample SAMN13153353, study PRJNA577476) | soil metagenome | isolation source: 80 cm saprolite on Douglas fir-dominated hillslope | place: USA:California | collected 2013-09-17
TCCGCCAGCGTCGGCGTCGCGCTCAGCCTGACGCCGTACGAGCGCGCGGACGACGTCGTGCGCGACGCCGACGCGGCGATGTACCGGGCCAAGCAGGAAGGCGGCGGCCGCTGGGAGATCTGCGACGAGGCCATGCGCGAGCGCGTCGCCTCGCGCTCACGGATGCAGCGCGACCTGCGCAGCGCCCTGGATCGGCAGGAGCTCTCCGTCGACTACCAGCCCGTCGCCGACCTCGTCACGGGCGAGCTGCGCGGGTTCGAGGTGCTCCTGCGCTGGCGGGGCCTGCTGCTGCCCCTCGATTTCCTCGTGGCGGCGGAGGCGGCGGGCGGCATCCTGCGCATCGAGACCTGGCTCCTGCGCGAGGCCTGCGCGCAGGCCGGACGCTGGCGCGCGCACTACGGGTTGCCGTTCCGGCTCTCCCTCAACGTCTCCACCCCGCAGTTCCTGCGCGGCGAGCTGGCCGGCGACCTGCGCGCCGCCCTGGACGCGGGCGGGTTCCCGGGCGCCGCCCTCGACCTCGAGGTCGGCGAGGACACGCTGCTCTGCGACGCTTCCGCGGTGGCGGCGGCCTTCGGGGCCGTGAACGCCCTCGGCGTCGGGGTGGTGCTGGACCGCTTCGGGGTCGGCTACGGCTCCATCAACGCCCTGCGCCGCTTCCGGCTGCGGGGGCTCAAGCTCGACGCCGGCCTGACCTCCGCCACGGATCGAGAGACGGCGACCTTCCTCCCCGCCCTGCTCGGGTTGGCCGCCTCGCTGGCCCTTCCCGTCACGGCGACGGGCGTCGAGACGGAGGCGGAGCGCGCCCGTCTCCAGGCCCTGGGCTGCGCGGAGGCGCAGGGCGGGCTCTTCTCTTCGCCGCTCGACGCGCAATCGGTCGAGGCCATCCTGATCCACGGCGGGGGTTCCCTGCCCTCGCTGCGGCGCGGGGTCGTCCAGCCCGTGGCCTCCACGCGCGGCGCCCCCTCGCCGTAAGATGGGAAGGCGGCCTGCGGCCGCCCATGCCCCCAGGAGGGAGCTCCGCCCATGAAATCGACGCCCCTGCGCGCGGCCCTCGTCGCGCTCCTCGCGGTGGCACCCCGCCTCGCGCACCCCGAAGGCGACCCGTCCACCGTGCCGCGCATCAGCCTGGCCGACTTCAAGACGCAGCACGACCAGGACAAGCTCCTGGTCATCGATACCCGCTCCGTCGAGTCGTATCGCGGCGGGCACATCCCGGGCGCGATCAGCGTGCCCCTCTCCGCCTGGGCGGAGCATCTCCCGCGCCTCAAGGCGACCCGGAAGCCGATCGTCGCCTACTGTGCTTGACCGTCCGAGCACACCAGCGCCCGTGCGGCGCAGATGCTCGACGAAGCCGGAGTCAGGAACGCCAAGGCGCTTCTGGGTGGCTACAACGGATGGGTGGCGGGCGGCTACCCCGTCGTCAAAGGCGATCTCCCCAAGTAGGGTGACCGGCCCCGGCCGCGTCCTCGGCCTCCTTCTCCTGCTGCTGGCACCGGTGGCGGCGGCCGCCCCGCCGCCGGCCGGCGCGGCGCAGAAGGACCTCACCGTCGCGGACATCTTCGACCCCGACCGGGGGGCCTCTTTCGGGAATCCCGTCACCGGCCTCCGCTGGATCGACGACGGCCATTACCACTGGCCCCGGACGGATCGCCGGTCGCATCTCACCGAACATCTTCGCGTGGACGCGCTGAGCGGGAACACCGAGCCTCTCTTCGACGCGGGTGCGCTGGAATCCGGGCTGCGCGGCGTCGCGGGAGTGAGCGACGAGCAGGCGCGCGTCCTGGCCCACCAGGCCTCGTACGTCATGAACGGCCGGCGCACGGCCCTGCTCGTCACCGCCGCCGACGACCTCTTCCTGTTCGACTTTCGCGCGAAGACGCTGACCCGGGTCACGAGCACGGCGGGCACCGAAGCGGAGCCTTCTTTCAGCCCGGACGGATCCCGCGTCGCCTTCGTGCGCGGCGGCAACCTCCACGTGGTGGAGCTCGGCCGGCGCCCCGTCGAGCGCGCGCTCACCCACGACGGATCCCCCGAGGTCCTCAACGGGATCCTCGACTGGGTCTACCAGGAGGAGATCTACGGCCGCGGCCACTTCAAGGCCTACTGGTGGAGCCCCGACTCGCGGCGGCTCGCGCTGCTCCAGCTCCAGGAGGCGCGCGTCCCGCGCTACCCGCTGGTGGACGACATCGCCGTGCCGCCCCACGTGGACGACACGCCCTATCCGAAGGCGGGCGATCCCAACCCCGAGGTGCGGCTCGGGATCGTGGAGGCCGCCGGGGGCAGCCCCCGCTGGGTGGACCTCTCCCGTTATGCGGCCGAGGAGGCGCAGAACCGCGTCCAGACCTGGCTGGACCTCGACGACGTGGACGTCGCCACCCTGCGCACGCGCACGCTCCTGCGCGAGAAGACCAGGGCCTGGGTGGAGCGGCAGGAAGACGCCGTCACCTGGCTCCGCGACGGCGGATTCCTCTGGGTGTCGGAGCGCACGGGCTGGAAGCACGTGTACCGTTATCGCGCCGACGGCACGCTGATCGGGCCCGTCACGCGAGGCGAGTGGGAAGCGCGCACCCTGCACGGCGTGGACGAAGCGGGCGGCTGGCTCTACTTCTCGGGCACCGAGCGCAGCCCGATCGGCGGCGACGTCTATCGCATCCGTCTCGACGGCACCGGCCGGCAGCGGCTCTCGGGCACGGAGGGCACGCACACCGCGAGCTTCAATCCCGCCCTCGGCTTGTATCTCGACACCTGGAGCGACCTCACGACGCCGCCCCAGGTGCGTCTGCACCGCGCGGACGGATCCGAGGTGCGCGTCGTCGATCCCAACCCCGTTCCCGCGCTCGCGGACTACCGTCTCGGGCGGCCGGAGCTCGTCCGCGTACCGACGCGTGACGGCTTCCCCATGGAGGCCCTGCTCCTGCGCCCGCCCGATTTCGACTCCTCGAAGCGCTATCCCGTCTACCAGCACGCCTACGGCGGCCCGCACGCGCCGGTGGTGAAGAACGCCTGGGGCGGCACCACGTACCTCTTCCATCAGCTCCTGGCCGAGCGCGGGGTCGTGGTCTGGATGTGCGACAACCGTACGGCCAGCGGCAAGGGCGCGGTCTCGGCCTGGCCGATGTACCGCAACTTCGGGGAGCTGGAGCTACGCGACGTCGAGGACGGGCTGGACTGGCTGCGCGGGCAGGGATGGATCGACCCGGACCGCATCGGGATCAACGGGTGGAGCGGCGGCGGGTACCTGGTCACCTACGCGCTCACCCACAGCCGCCGTTTCGCCATGGGCATCGCCGGGGGTCCGGTGACGGACTGGCACAACTACGATTCGGTCTTCACCGAGCGCTACATGGACCTTCCCTCGCGCAACGCGGAGGGCTACCGCCGCAGCTCGCCCGCGCGCGCCGCCGCCGACCTCCACGGCCGCCTGCTGCTCATACACGGTGCGATGGACGACAACGTGCACCCGCAGAACACCACGCAGTTCGCCTACGAGCTCCAGAAGGTGCGGCGCCCCTTCCAGCTCATGCTCTACCCGCGCTCGCGGCACGGCATCACCGAGCCCGCGCTCGTCCAGCACCTTTACGCCCTGCGGCTCGCGTTCGTCGAGGAGACGCTGCTCGGACCGGGCCCTTCCGCGCCTTAGCCCTCGCCGGGCTCTTTGCGCCACCCGCGCCGGCGCGCATGAGCGCGACCTGCGCGCGTATCAGCGCGGCGATGGCGGGGTCGGACACGTCCGCGCCCGTGCGCAGCTTCACGTGGCGCATCCGCTTGCCCGATCCTTCGAGCTTGCCTCCGGGATCCGGCAGCTCGCTGCCGTAGGCGAACCCGAGGCCGACGTGGTTCCGTGTCGGCATCACCACCGCGAACTGGTCCGGCATCTTCGGCCCGAAGCCGTACCAGATCACCTTCCAGCCCACCTTGAGGTTCTCGTCCGCGTCCGGCGTGATCGACGCGATGAGGGCGCGGACCTGGTGCGTGAGGTCGCGGATGTCGGGCGCGTACCCCTCGAGGAAGCGGTCGATTTCATCGGTCATGGGTCACCTCACTCTCCGGCCGCGCGCGCCAGATCCTTGTAGAGGATCGACACCCAGGGGTCGGGCTTGATGAAGCCCTGCCCCCACTTCGCGTCGAGGTCCGCCGTCGCCATCCTCCTTGGAACGGGGCTGCGATCATATCGCCAACGCCATGCGCTTCCCTCGCCAGTTGCCTCCGGCGCGCGCACCTGCTGAAATGCCGGGATGGGCGATGTCCAGAGCACGGCCTCGCCGGCGACGCCCGCCATCGGCCTCGACGGCGAGCGGATGCACCGGCTCTACCGCGCCTTGCTCCTCCCGCGCCTGATCGAGGAGAAGGCGCTCCTCCTCCTGCGCCAGGGACGGCTCTCCAAGTGGTTCTCGGGCATGGGACAGGAAGCCATCGCGGTCGGGGTGACCTTCGCCCTGGAGGCGGACGACTGGATCCTGCCCATGCACCGCAACCTCGGCGTGTTCACCACGCGCGGCGTCGACCTGGGCCGCCTCTTCCGCCAGCTCTTCGGCAAGGACGGCGGCTTCACCAAGGGCCGCGACCGGACGTTCCACTTCGGCCTGCTCGAGAAGCGCATCGTCGGGATGATCAGCCACCTCGGGGCCACCGTCCCGGTGGCGGACGGCCTGGCCCTGGCCGCGCAACTGCGGGGTGAACGGCGCGTGGCCGCCACGTTCAGCGGAGACGGGGGGACGAGCGAAGGCGACTTCCACGAGGCCGTGAACCTGGCCGCGGTCTGGAAGCTGCCCGTCCTCTTCGTCATCGAGAACAACCAGTACGGCCTCTCCACTCCCGTCTCGGAGCAGTACGCCTGCGCCGACCTCGCCGACCGCGGCATCGGGTACGGGATACCGGGAGTGGTGGTCGACGGCAACGACGTGTTGGCGGTGGTGGCGGCGGTGGGCCGCGCGGCCGCCCGGGCACGGCGCGGCGAGGGCCCGATCCTGCTCGAGTTCAAGACCTTCCGCATGCGCGGACACGAGGAGGCCTCAGGCACCGCGTACGTCCCGAAGCACCTGATCGAGGAATGGGCGCGGAAGGATCCGCTCGCGCGCTTCGAGCAGTGGCTTTCCGCCCACGGCCTGCTCGACGAGCAGACGCGCGAGACGCTGCGCGCCGAGCTCAAGCCGGTCATCGACGCGCTGGTGGACGAGGCCCTGGCCGCACCCGATCCCGTTTCCGACGCCGAGCACGAGCGGGCGGACGTGTACGCGCCCAGTGCGCTGCGCGTCGAGGAGCCGCCGCCCTCGGCCCCCTCGTCCGAGCGCCGCTACATCGACGCCATCCAGGACGGCCTGCGCGAAGTCATGCGGCGGCGGGGCGACGTGATCCTGATGGGCCAGGACATCGCGGAGTACGGCGGCGTCTTCAAGGTGACCGAAGGGTTCGTCGCGGAGTTCGGCAAGGCGCGCGTACGCAACACCCCCATAATCGAGTCGGGCGCGGTGGGGGCCGCCCTCGGCCTCGCCCTCGACGGGTTCCGGCCGATGGTCGAGATGCAGTTCGGCGACTTCATCACCTGCGGGTTCAACCAGATCGTCAACAACCTGGCCAAGACCCACTACCGTTGGGGCGCGGCGGTGCCGGTGGTGGTGCGGGTGCCGGTGGGCGGGGGCACGGGCGCGGGGCCGTTCCACTCGCAGAACGTGGAGGCCTGGTTCACGCACGTCGCCGGCCTCAAGGTGGTCGCTCCGGCCACGCCCTACGACGCGAAGGGCCTCCTGACCGCGGCCTTCGAGGACGCCAACCCCGTCCTCTATCTCGAGCACAAGCTGCTGTACCGCTCCTCGCGCGGAGGCGTCCCCTCCGGCTGGTACACGCTGCCGCTGGGCCAGGCGCGCGTGGCCCGGGAGGGCACGGACGCCACCATCGTCACCTACTCCGTGGGCGTGTCCTGGGCCCTCGACGCCGCGCAGCGCCTGGCCGAGGAGGGCCGAAAGGTCGAGGTGATCGACCTGCGCACGCTCCTGCCGTGGGACCGCGAGACCGTGCTCCGATCCGTGCGCAAGACGGGCCGCGCCCTCGTGCTGCACGAGGCTCCGACCACGGGCGGCTTCGGAGGCGAGGTGGCGGCGGTGATCGGCAGCGAGGCCTTCGATGCGCTGGACGCGCCCGTGTCGCGGGTGGGCGCCTTGGACACGCCCGTGCCCTTCAGCAAGGCGCTGGAAGAGGTGTTCTCTCCGCGCGCGCGGCTCCTGCCCGCGCTGCGCGCGCTGCTCGCGTACTGAGACTGGCATGACTCCGGTCGCGTCGGCCGCGGTCGCGCTCGGGGGTCTGACCGTGGGCGCCGTGCTCGTCTGGCGCCAGGTCTGGGGCTGGCGCGGCCTGCGCGCCGTCCGCCGGCGGTTTCCGGCGCGCATCGACCGCTACCAGCACGCGGGCCGGCCGCGCATCCGCGCCGCCTTGCTCGCCGATCCCGAAATCGCGGCCGCGGTGGCCGCCCACGTGGGCGCGACCGGGGAGACCGTCGATGCCGCCTGGGCGCGCGTGCGCGTCTACGTGGACGAGATCGTGCCCTCCTTCAACCTGCTCGCCTACTACCGGCTCGGCTACGGGGTGGCGCGGCTCCTCCTCCCTCTGCTCTACAAGGTGAGCGTCGGGCACGAGCCCCGGGCCGCGCTCAACGCCATCCCGCGCGAGAGCGTCGTCATCTACCTGATGAACCACCGTTCGAACGCGGACTACGTCCTCGTGGCCTATGTGCTCTCGGGCCGGGTGGCCGTGTCCTACGCCGTCGGCGAATGGGCGCGCGTGTGGCCGCTGGAGACCTTGTTCAAGAGCTTCGGATCGTATTTCGTCCGCCGCCGCTACCCGGAGCCGCTCTACCACAAGGTCCTCGAGCGCTACGTCCAGCTCATCACCCGCAACGGCGTGACCCAGGGCGTCTTCATCGAGGGCGGCCTGAGCCGCGACGGCGCGCTGCGCCCCCCCAAGCTCGGCCTGCTCGACTATCTCGCGCGCGTGAAGTGCGACCCGGCCTTCGACCGCCCGGTCTTCTTCGTCCCCGTCGCCATCAACTACGACCGCGTCCTCGAGGACCGCTCGTTGCTGCGCGAGCGGCAGGCTCCGGAGGACCGCCTGCGCCGCCGCGACCAGCTCGCCGAGGTCGGCTCCTACGCGCTCAAGGTCTGCGGCCGCTTCCTGCTGCGCCGCGCGCGTCGCTACGGCCGCGCCTGCGTGAACTTCGGCGAGCCGATCAGCCTGGACGAGTGGCTGGCGCGCCACCCGGGCGTGCTGCAGCTGCCGCGCGAGCCGCGGCTCGCCGCCCTCGCCGGCCTGGCCGAGGAGGTGATGGCACGCATCGCGGCGGTGATGCCGGCGACGGCGGTGGCCATGGCCTGCGCCGCCCTGCTCCAGGATGAGAGTGACTTCATCTCGCGCGCGAAATGGGAGTCTCGCCTCGCCGACCTGCGCTTCGTGTTGCGCGACGCGGAAGCCCACGTCGTGGGAGGTGAGCGGAAGAGCGCGGACACGCTGGACCGGGCCCTGGTCATGCTGACCCTCCGGCACGTGGTCACCCCGCAGGGCGACGGCTTTCGCGTCGATCGCGCCCAGGCGCCGCTGCTCCGCTACTACGCCAGCTCCATCGCGCATTTCCTTCCCGCGACAGAGGTCGGGGCGTGATGACGACACCCGCGGACCTCGCGGAGGAGATGTCGTTCGCGACCGCCGACGGCGTCACCCTGCGCGGGACGCGGCTGCGGACGGGGAGCCGGCGCGTCGTGCTCGTCTCCCCCGGCATCTTCATGCATCGCGAGAGCGACGAGCACCGAGCGCTGGCGCGGCGCCTGGCCGGCGGCGTGGACGTGGTGACGCTCGATATCCGCGGGCATGGCGATTCCGAAGGAGCCTTCACCTGGGGCGTGCGCGAGCCGGAAGACATCGCGGCGGTGGCGGCCACGCTGCATCGCACCTACGACCGCGTGGGCGGGCTGGGCTTCTCCTTCGGCGGGCACCACGTCGGCATGGCGGCGGCGCGACACCGGGCGTTCGACGCCGTCGCCCTCGTGGCCGCTCCGCGCAACCTCTTCGTGCTCGATCACAACTTCCTGACCGCGGGGCTGCTGCGCACCGCGCCGCTGATGCTGCGCCGCCGGCGGCGGCGGACGCGGCTCGCAATCCCCCTCCGCCCGCCGGCCGCCCTCTTCCGCGTGGTCGATCGCATCGCGCCCACCCCCCTGCTCATCGCACACGGCACCGCGGACTGGCTGATCCCACCCCGGCATGCGCGCGACCTCTTCGCGCGGGCCGGCGAGCCGAAATCACTGGTGATGCTCGAACGCGGGTTGCACGCCGAGAACATGCTCGTCGACGAGCCGGAACCGCTGTTCGCGGCCCTCGAACGGTTCTTCATGACCCTGCTCTGAGGCTTGAACAATCCAAACCCTCGGATTCATCGGACCGTATTTGGCCAGCGGCGACGGCCGCGCGGGAAGGCGGCCTCGGTTTCTAAGTCCGCGCTGGCACTTGATTTCACGGTCTAAATCCAATCCTTTGATTTCGGGCACGTCTCTTGCCAACATCGGCGGACCAGAAGCTTCAGCCCGCTCGCCGGCGACCTTCCAGTTAGCGAGGAGTCTCTCGAATGGCAAAGAAGACGCTCCGTTCTCGGTCCCTCTCCACCGCCTTCCTGATGCTGGCCCTGGCCGGTCCGTCGTGGGCGCAGTCCACGGCGACGCTCCAAGGCACCGTGACCGACGCCCAGGGCGGCGTGGTCCCCGGCGCTTCGGTCACCGCTTCGAACTCCCAGACGGGCTTGCAGCGATCCGTGGTCACCGACACCGCCGGCAACTATCAAATGGCGGCGCTGCCCGTCGGCACGTACCAGCTCGAAACACGGCTCACCGGATTCCAGCCCCGGCTGCTGAAGGACATTCGTCTGGAGGTCGCGCGCACGGTGGTGGTCAACGTGCAGCTCGGCGTGAGCAACCTCACGGAGGTGGTGGCCGTGACCGCGGAGGCGCCCGTGATCGACAGCGCCAACACCTCGGTCGGACAGGTCATCAACCAGCGCACCGTTCAGGAGATCCCTCTCAACGGCCGGCACTTCGTGGACCTCGGCCTGCTCATCCCCGGCTCGGTGGCCCCCCCGCAGAACGGGTTCCTCTCCGCGCCCCTGCGCGGGCAGGGCTCCTTCGCGTTCAACACCGCCGGCGCCCGCGAGGACACCGTCAACTTCATGATCAACGGCGTCAACCTCAACGACATGGTCCAGAACCAGATCACCTTCCAGCCCTCGATCAACACCGTGCAGGAGTTCAAGGTCGACAACTCGACCTTCAGCGCGCAGTACGGCCGCAACTCCGGGGCCATCGTGAACATCGCCACCCGCTCCGGCACCAACGAGTTCCACGGGGAGGTCTTCGAGTTCCTGCGCCACCAGCGCTTCGACTCGCGGAACCGCTTCGCGACCGCGAAGTCGCCCTTCAAGCGCAACCAGTTCGGCGCCAACCTCGGCGGCCCGATCATGAAGAGCAAGTCCTTCTTCTTCGTCACCTACGAGGGGCTGCGGCAGCGGCAGGGCCTCGACCTCAACAGCGGCGTACTCACCGATGCCGAGCGTACGCGAGTGACGGACCCCGTATCGCTCCGGCTCCTCACCCTGATCCCCGCTCCCAACGCCGTCGGCTCCCGCGGTGAGGGCCGGTTCATCGGCACCGCGACCGCGCCCGTGGACATCGATCAATGGACGGGCGACCTCAACCACCAGCTCGGGCAGGGCGACACGCTTCACGCCTACTACGCGTTCCAGCGCGACAAGCGCGGCGAGCCGAACCTGCAAGGCAACACCATCCCCGGCTTCGGCGACACCAGGCAGTCGCACCGCCAGATCGGGACGGTCAACGAGATCCACACCTTCGGTCCCAGCGCCGTCAACGAGCTGCGCTTCGGGTTCAACCGGATCAACATCACCTTCTCGCCCAACACGCCCCTCAACCCCGTCGATTTCGGCATCAGCGACGGCATTACCGCCGCCATGGGGATCCCGCAGATCACGGTGGGCGGGATCGCGCTGAACTTCGGCGGCCCCGCGGGCTTCCCTCAGGGGCGCACCGACACCAGCCTCGTGGTCTCCGACACCCTGACCTACCTGCGTGGCCGCCACTCGCTGAAGGTGGGCGGCGAGCTGCGCCAGTTCAAGAACCACAACTTCACGAACGACACCGGCACCTTCAGCTTCGCCACCTTGAACGACTTCATGGTCGGCAACGGCAACGCGTTCAACATCACGCTCGGCGACCGCGCATCGGACGTGGTGCAGCGCGCGGTCGGGGCCTTCGTGGAGGACAGCTTCAAGATCTCGTCGAACTTCTCGTTGGACCTCGGCCTGCGCTACGACGGCTTCCTCGCTCCCACGGACAAGGACGACCGGTTCGTCGTGTTCGATCCGGCCCGGGTGGCGCTGGTGCGCGTGGGCTCGGGGATCGACGAGCCCTACGGGAGCAGCAACGACATCGAGCCGCGGGTGGGCGTGGTCTGGGACCCCTTCAAGAAGGGCAAGCGGTGCGGCTGGACAGCGCGGTGGCGTCCGCGCGCGCGGTGGGCCTCGCCCCGAACACGATCGACGCGGACTTCCGCGGCGCCCGCGTGAACTCTTTCAACGTCAACCTGCAGCAGGAGCTGCCCGGCGGCATCGGGATGATGATCGGGTACTTCGGATCACGCGGGGACCATCTTCGCCTGAGCCGCAACCTCAACCAGTTCGTGAGCGGCGTCCGTCCCTACCCCCGCCTGGCCGCGGACAGCCCCATCCAGCCCGGCGCGTCGCTCGGCAACATCACCACGATCTCGTCGGTCGGCAAGTCCTGGTACAACGCGCTTTGGGTGACCGCCAACAAGCGCCTGGCCCGCGGTCTCCAGTTCAACGGGTCCTACACCCTGTCGAAGTCCGAGGACTACAACTCGCTCAACACGCAGGGCCAGATCATCCAGGACGCGACCAACCCCGCGGACAGCAAAGGCCCGTCCGATTACGACGCGCGACACCGTTTCGTGCTCAACGCGATCTACGAGCTGCCGTTCAAGGGAAGCTGGATCGCGGAAGGCTGGCAGCTCGGCGTCATCACGCAGGGCCAGACCGGCAACCCGATCAACATCATCACGAACATCAACACCTTCAATGGCGTCGGCAACACGCTGCGACCCGACCTGGTGGGCAACGAGGCCGTGCTTGGTGATCCCAACCGCTGGTTCGACACGACGGTGTGCGACCCGCGCATCGCGGGTTCCTGCACCGCTTCCTCCGTGTACGCGCTGCCCGTCTCCGCCAGCGGGGTGTTCCACTTCGGCAACCTGCCGCGCAACTCGGTCCGCGGGCCGAGCTTCTACAACACCGATCTCTCGCTCATCAAGAACACGAAGGTCGGCGGGGCGCGCCTGCAGCTCCGCGTGGAGGTGTTCGACCTGTTCAACCACGCCAACTTCGGCCAGCCGGGTCCCGGCGCGGGGGGCCGGCAGGCCTTCCCCGGCAACGCGGCCTTCGGCCTGATCACCAACACGCGGTTCCCCACCGGCGACTCGGGATCGTCCCGCCAGATCCAGTTCGCCGCGAAGGTCCTCTTCTAGGAGACCAGCGAGGGCGGGCGGTCCAAGGGGGCCGCCCGCCGCCGTACCGCGACAACCAGCCACGCAGCCGTCACCGCCGCGAAGACCGCCAGCGGCAACAGCGAGGCGCGGCCCGCCAGCCCCATCTTCTGGCCGAGGTTCCAGGCCGTGGGATCGTCGTTCGAGGGCCCGGTGTGGACCGGGATGGTGTTGACGGCGACCTGATCCGCGCGCCAGCGCGGGAGCAGGTAGTCCTCGAACGGATCGTCCACAAGCGGGACCTGCGGAAGCACCGCGGTGGCGACGAGCATCCGGCTGGCCGACATCACGACCAGCACCGAGAAGGCGGCCGCGACCGAGGCGCGCACGCGCGGACGGCGCCACCAGTCGCCGATGAGACCGACCATGGCCAGCACGTAGAAGGGCAGTGAAGCGGTCCCGGATCCAGCGGACGGCACCGAGGACACCGAGGAGGAGCCAGGGCACGTGTCTCAGGAGGCCGCGCCCCGGGGAGAGCACCACTTTCTGCAGCACGCGCGCCGATGGCAGAGTGATGCCGAGGAATAGTCCTCCGTCGCGCGCCCGATCCCCGGTCGCACCGTAGCCCGTGGTCAGCGGGCCCCCGAACGCCGCGGTGTGATACGCCGCAAGAGCCAACAAGGGGAGGGCCCCGCCCAGAGCCAGCCAGACCAGTCGTCCGCGCGGCCGGACGAGGGCGAGCGCATAGACGCCGATCACCGCCACCGCGAGGGCGGATGGATATTCCGTCGCGATCGCGGACCCGAGAAGACCGCCGACCACCAGCATCCGCGACGCGGTCCACCGCGAGGCGATGCGCGCCGTCACGAGCAGGCCGAAGGCGATGAAGAGCAGAGCGGCGGTGAGCTGGTGGCTGTAGAACAGCGTGGCATACGGAAGGGCGAGGGTGCCGAAGGCCCACGCGATACCGAGCGTGGCCGCGGCGGCGGGCGGCGCGCCCAGCACGATCGCGACCCGGAACAGCATGGCCAGGGCGAGGGCCGACGGCAGAGCCACACAGACGAGCGTGGACAGGTAGGCACCCAGATGCACGAGCCAGCCCCGGACCCGCTGTCCCCGCGCGAACGGATGGACGGCCGCGTACACCGGCACCGCGACCACTGAAAGTCCCGGCGCCGCGTCGGAATAGTAGTGACGGTCGACGAAGGCATAGTCGCCGGTGTTGACGATGTAGTCGTCGAGGACGAGGGTGTGCTGCTCGACGATCGCGCGCGTGAGGTCGAAGCGCACATTCTGGTTCCAGCCACCGGCCTGGAAGAAGTACGCGTACACGCCCAGGGCGAGCACGAAGAGCGCGGTCTCCGGCCGGCGGGCCAGGGCGTGGGTCATGAAGTCCCACAGCTTACCGGGCGCGCGGGCACCGGTCGAGGGCGCGGGTGCCTCGTGGTAGTGTGGGCCCGACGCGACGAGGCGGGTCCCTCCGCCGGAGGCGCGATGGCCCAGGTCACGCGGGCGCAGGCGCAGGCCTTGCTGTTCGAGTTCACGCAGGCGGAGGCGCTCCGCAAGCACGGCCGCGCGGTCGAGGAGGCCATGCGCGCCTACGCGCGCTGGTTCGGCGTCACCGATCCGGCCGAGGTCGACAAGTGGGGCATCGTCGGCCTCCTTCACGACTTCGACTACGAGCAGAACCCGACCGAGGACACGCACCTCCACGTCGGGGGCCGCATCCTCCGCGAGCGCGGCTACCCGGAGGAGATCGTCGAGGCGATCTGCTCGCACGCCGATTACATGAACATCCCTCGCGATACGCCGCTCAAGAAGGCCATCTACGCCTGCGACGAGCTGGTCGGCTTCATCGGCGCCGTGGTGAAGGTGAGGCCGTCCAAGCGGATCGCGGACCTGCCCGTGGAGTCCGTCGTGAAGAAGCTCAAGGACAAGGCCTTCGCGCGCTCGGTGGACCGCTCGTACGTGTACGGGGGCGCGGAGGCGATCGGGCGGCCGCTCGACGAGCACGTGGAATTCCTGATCGACGCCCTCAAGCCCATCGCGGCCGAGATCGGACTGTAGTTCCGACCGTGGTAGACTCCCCGTTGCTGCTGACACGTCCTCGCGTTCGCCGCTTCCCCACCGCCGCCAGTGCCGGCCGGACGGTGGGCTCCGCCTCGCGGCGCTAGCCCCACCGTCCTTCTTCCGGCGGGACATGCGTCCCGCTCGCGTGCTCTCACGTGAGGAAGGAGCCGGGCAATGGGAAATCTCGAAGACATGGGCTGGGATGACCTCTGGGATGCCGCCTGGGCCGGCGTGGCCGACGCCGC
>WNFN01180327.1_pt1 | contig 13861 bp, 13 predicted proteins | sample 5400161 | NCBI WGS metagenome assembly WNFN01 (sample SAMN13153353, study PRJNA577476) | soil metagenome | isolation source: 80 cm saprolite on Douglas fir-dominated hillslope | place: USA:California | collected 2013-09-17
CGTCGGAGGCACCCCTTTCATGCTTACAAGTCCCGACGAAACGATTTACCGCACTTGCTCGATGGGCTAGGCCGCATTCCCCTGGTTTCCGGGCGATCCCGACGCGGTGGACTACGAAGAAGTTCTTACGCTTGCTGATCGCGGCCTCAACCAAGCCAAACGGTCGGGAAAAAACAGCGCCATCGGGATCTTACCTCCGCTGGGAGAGCCTGTGTTCGCTGCGGCCGATGGATTGCTCTCCGATCGCTTTCCCGTGGAACGGCTGGCAACTGCGGGTCCGACCTTCAAGCTGTAGACTCAGACCCTGAAATTTATGCTCCTATCACACTCTAAGTAGGCTCGTGGAAACAACTTCCCAGCCCGGAAAAATCCCATTTGCGCAGGCAGCGATTCCGCAAACTATTCCATCCAATAACCTGCCTACTTCAGTTGAGGGGGTCCTATGCTTACTCGTAATCTTCGGCCCGTCGCGCGGTTGCAATCAATCCAGTTCATGCTGGCCGCGGTTTTCGTCGTACTCTTGGCGACTACCCTTGTGGCCGCCCAGGACGAGGCAACTGCGCCTCAAGCTCCGCCCAACGCGGTCCCACAGGGCACGATTTTCCTGATTCAGCTGACCGACCGTCTCGATACCCATACCGTAAAGGCAGGTGACCATTTTCGGGCACGGCTGGCCGAGCCCCTCGTCGCGTCAAATGGCACGACGCTCGACCCCGGCAGGAAGATCAAAGGTCACGTGAGTGCCGTCGAACCTGGACTGCATACTCGCCTCCTTCTCAGTTTCGACGAGATCGAAACCCAGCACGGATGGGTCCCACTCATCGCAACCGTAACCGGAGTTCCCGGCGAACATGGATTGCGCGAGCTAGGTGAGGAAGGCGAGATCGGCCGTAAAGGCATGACCAAAGAGCAGGTCGCCGAGGCCGTGGTGGTAGGAGCCAGTGAAGGCGCAGCCGAGGGAGCACACCACGGCGGAAAACACGGCGCGGCCGCCGGTGCAGGCTCGGGTGCGGCAAATGGGGCCTACTCCGCCTTTGAATCAGGTCATGACCTGGTGCTCGACAAGGGCACAGCGCTGGAAATCCGGCTGGACCGCAATTTACAGATGCCGCTGCGATAGAAAATTCTTAAACCACGAAGGGCACGAAGTCGCACGAAGGTTTTCGCTTATGATGCGCTCCTTCGTGTACCTTGGTGCCCTTCGTGGTTAATGGCTCTTGAAGCCACGCACCCACGCAAGACTCGCCTCGAAGAACGTTCTCAAAGAGGGAAAAATCAACCACCGGGCCGTGCATTGCGGCAAATTCAGCTTGGGGAAAACATGCCCGGACCTGATAATCCCCGTGGAGGACCTGTTAATGAAATTCCTGCTCTTCCTTTTAATCGTGTTGCAGCTCGCGATCGTTCCATCCTTCGCCCAGGATCACCCGGCCATCACCGCTCAACCCAACTCCGTCTACGTTGGTGCCGACGGCAAGTATGAGGCCGCCCCCGACACGGCCGTAATCCAGTTCACTATTTCTGTGCAGGAGGACACGTCTCAAGCCGCCTATCAGCGCGCCTCGAAAGAGGTCGACCAGGTGCGCCAGGTCCTCCGCGCTAATGGCATCGAACCCAAGGCAACTAACCTCGGGTTTCTCTCCGTGCAGCCTATGTACGACTATAAGAACCCCAAGCAGAAGGTTGTAGGCTACCGTGTCACGACCGACATTACTTTGAAGCTCAAGGACTTTTCCAAGATCGGTCCTGTCACCCAGCAACTCGCCGACGCCAATGTGAGCGAGACTCAATCACTCAACTACACGCTCGAAAATATCGACGAGGCTAAGAACAAGGCTGTTGAAGACGCCTACCACCATGCCAGAGCCTCGGCTGACACCATTGCCCGCACGAGTGGACGAAGTCTTGGCGACCTCTCCTACGCCTCGGTAGACACCTTTGAGAATCCCCGCATCGTCGGCCCGCGCATGGCCCGCCCGATGGCTGCAATGGCCAACGCCGCTCCGCCGCCCACGGAAGAATTCACTCCGCAAGGAGTGACAGTGACGGCACACGTCAATGCGTTATTTAACTTGAAGTGAAGTAAGTGGGGTAGTTCGCGCATCTAGCTTAGACTGGTCTTGACGTGCCGAGCACGCTCTAACGCGGAGGTGTGATTTGCACAGGCTGCTTTTGATATTACTCGCAATTGTCGTGCCAACCCCGGCGCAAGTCACACTTCGCATCCCCTTGGAGCCAGGGGAACCTGAGGAGATTGCAGTTATAACGTTTGACGAGAACCGTGTGTCCGCCGCAGATGTGAAACGGTGGATGCTCCTCCACGAAAATGGGTTCTACTCCACTCCGGTGATCGGCTCCTCCTCTGAGTGCAAAACCAGCGACATTCGCAAAATGGAAGATGCGATTCAGAAGACGCAGCAGATCGTGGACGATCTCGATTCCAGTAAATATCCTCCAGAATTATCGGATGTGGTCGCGTACTTGAAGAACACACAGTCCCTTTGGCTTTGGCAGGCACAACAAGAGTTGGCATTCCTTAAAACCGGCCAGCCGCTCGCAGGCGTGTCACCAGGTTTTCTTTAAATGGCATAACTGCGTTATTAACACCATGCAGAAAGAACTTGGCAGCTATCCCAAGGAGCGGTGGAAAGCTTTCCTGAATGCTTATGGGATGCAGGAACGCCTGGAGTCAACGATTATGGACTGATGGCCAATCGATGGCGACATCGGCCGTCTCATTCTCGTATCGAAGGTTCGCTTGTTGTCCGACGGCCTACGGCGCGGCCCTCGCCATCTGGATCCGGCTTGCATCCACAGTGATTGCACGCTGGATCTCCATCTCGACCGATGTTCCCACATCCAGCCTCACATCGCTGCCGCGCTTCAGCAGCGCCCACGCAATGCCTGCCGCGGCGCCGGCGCCAGCCCCGATCCGTGCGCCGTTGATTCCGCCCGAAGCCAGGCCGCCGCCAATTCCTCCCACTGCGCCGCCGTATGCCCCGCCCTTCGCGGCCTCTTCAATCTTTTTTCCCGTGTCCTTGTCCTGTCTGATCGTGCCTTCCGAGTCTTTCATTGAGGTATGTTCGGCTCCGGGAATGTTCTCTACCGATCCAGGCAACATCACCGTGTATCCGCTTGGATAAATCATCGAGGTGAAGTGCATCAGGATCTCCGCCCGCCCCTTCAGGCGGCCGCCGCGCTCCACGTGCGAGATCTTCCCCTGAATATAAGTTCCCGCCGGCACCAGCACGCGGTTGTCGAACACGAAAGGAAACGCCGTCTCGGCATATACCGCGTCGCCTTCGCGGGCATTCTTGGTGGAGATCGCTTGCTTCAGCAGCAGCGGAATCTTGGTTCCCGCAGGAATCGTGGCTGCATGCGCGTCTGTCGCCGTTTTTGCACGCTCGGCAGGCGGCTGGTTGCCGTTCGACACCTGCGCTGAAGGAGCAACGGTCGGCGAAGAATTCGACTCCTGGCAATATCCCATGCTCGGGATCAGCAAAATTACCCACGCCCAGCGCATCGGAGACCTCCTGAGATAGAACTGATGTTTCTTGCCGGGGGAAGATCAGGCCGAGAATACCATGGCAACTAGAGGCTGGGATGCGTCATTTTTGGCGAGAGTTATCTGGGCATCAGCGTCATTTATAGATCAAATACTTTTGCCGTACCTGCAGGAACCGGTCCAGGCCTTCCCGCCAATCCTGTGCAATCCGGCGCGGATCCTGCCCAGCTACCAGCGCATCGTATACCGCCTGGTTGGCCAACAATTCCAGCATGCGTTCGATCTTGAAGTCGGCTGGATAGAGTTTCCGTAATGCAGACGCCAATTCTATTCCGAGTTCCGGCGCGTCCAGGCCATCCCGGTCGGTGAGGACAATGTTGACGCCTTCGCACTTCTGTCCGCTGTAGATGCTGGACGCAGGTGTAAAACTCACAGGCACAAAGCGCACGCCCGCGATCCCGCGTCCGTTCAAATAAGCCGCCAGCTCGCGGCTCTTGATCCATGGCGCACCTAAGAGTTCAAACGGCGTATCTGTCCCGCGCCCCACGGAAACATTCGTACCCTCAACCAGCGCGACGCCGGTATACAGCGCTGCTTCGGTCACGCTGCGCAAATTCGGGGACGGATTAATCCAGGTCAGTCCTGTCGCATCAAACCAATCACCGCGCTGCCATCCCTGCATCGGAACCACGGTGAGCTTCGCGTTGATGTTCCGTTCCGTGTTGAACATCTTTGCCAGCTCGCCCATCGTCATTCCATGCCGCACCGGCACTTGCCAGTAATTAGTGAAGCTTTCCCGCCCTGCATCCGAAACCGGACCCTGCACAAACGATCCCGTAATAGGATCCGGCCGCTCCAGCACGATGACTTCAACTCCAGCCTTCGCCGCGGCCTCGAGAAAATATCCCAATGTAGTTTCGTATGTGTAGAACCGCGCGCCCGCATCCTGGATGTCCACCACCACTGCATCCAGATTTTTCATCACATCTGGTGGAGGCCGCCGCGCCGCGTCGGACGCACCGTACACGCTGTAAACCGGAATACCTGTAGCCGAATCCTTGGAATTGTTGACGTCGGTTGTATCCAGCGTGCCGGTTACTCCGTGCTCGGGACTGAAGATCGCTTCCAGCGAAACTCCCGGAGCCTGCGCCAGGACGTCGATGGTCCGCCGCCCCTGCGCATCAACTCCGGTCTGGTTCGTCACCACGCCAACGCGTTTCTTCCGATCCGGCGCCTGCAGCACGTCGAAGTTATGGGCTTCCAGTACGTCGATTCCATTGGTTACGCTGCCGTTCCGCGCGCTCATCCGCCTGGCCGCGCTGAGTGCCTCGTTGTACCCGGTGATGCTCTGCCAGCGCAGGGCCTCTTTTTCGCTGGCGGTCAGGGGCAAAGCCGCAGCCACAGCTGTCGCCACCTTCGAGCGCAACGCAATCGCATTTCCCTTCCCACGCGGATGCACCGCATTGGTCAGCAGAATGATGTAAGTCTCGGTGGTTGGATCGATCCAGAGCGAGGTCCCTGTGAAGCCCGTGTGGCCGAACGATCCGACCGGCAACAAGTCGCCGCGGTTCGATGAAAATGGCGAATCAATATCCCAGCCGAACCCGCGCAGCACCGGCGCTGCCGGAGGCTGCTCCGGCCGCGTCATCTTCTCGACCGTTAGCGGAGAAAGAATTCCTCCGCCGCCCTTCAGCAGCGCTTGCGCAAACTTCGCCAGATCGTCTCCTGTCGAAAACAGTCCCGCATGCCCCGCCACGCCGCCCATCCGGCGCGCCGTCGGATCGTGCACCACTCCTCGCAGCATGTGTTCGTTCTCGTCATACTGCGTGGGCGCAATCTTCGGCTTCCATGCCGCCGGAGGCACAAACCGCGTGTGCGTCATCTTCAGGGGCGTGAAAATATGCCGCATCGCATACTGATCGAGCGTCTCGCCCGACACTCGCTCGACCAGCGCTCCCAGCACGATGAAATTGATGTCACTGTAAGTAAATTCCGATCCTGGCGGCTGCTCCGGCGCCTCGGCAAACGCCATACGGTACGCAGTCTCCTTCCCTTCCCAAGGCGTTTTGAGATCGAGATCGGGCGCAAGCCCCGAGTAGTGGGTCAGAAGCTGGCGCAGCGTGATGTCTTCTTTCCCGCTCTGCGCAAACTCCGGCAGATACTTGGCCACGGGATCGTTGAGTCGGACCTTGCCCTGTTCCATCAACTGCATGACGGCGGTCGTGGTGGCGATCACTTTGGTCAGCGACGCCATGTCAAAGATCGTGTCCAAAGTCATGGGCTCGCGCCGCGGCTCCAGAGCCCGGCTGCCATAGGCCTTGCGGTACATCACCTTCCCGTTGTGGCCGACGACCAAAACCACCCCGGGGATATTGCGATCGCGGATGGCCTGTTGAATGATCGCGTCGACCGCCACAAGACGAAGCGGAGCAGCGGGATGGTTAGCTTCGGCTGCCGCGGAAGCGGCATTCGGGAAAAGGAGCAGCAGTATTGCAAGGAGGACGGGCAATCCCCTCCGCGAGCGCGAATTTGAAATCTGAAGAAAGATGTCTTGACTTTACACAACCATGGCTCGACGACTCAAGGAACTCTGGTAAGGGGTACCGTTTGTGCCATACTTCAGTAAGTCATCGATGTTGAAGCGTCCGCCTTTACCCTCTTACCGCGACTCTGCTATAAACCGGGCAGTCGCGAAATTCTTTCTACGAGGTCTCCCCGCTCTGAATGGTGCTGCTCCAGGTTCTCCTTCGCTTCTGGTCCTTGCGTGCGAGCACCAGGACGACATCTTTTCCTCGGCATTCTCCATCCTTAACGACTCGATCACTCAGTGCGCCTTCCCCGGCGCTTCGGTTGCTGTCACTCATCGCGGGCAACTCGTCGCCCTCAAAGCCTTCGGCCACTTTACCTACGAGCCCGAGTCGACTCCTATGACTCCGGCCACCGTCTTCGACCTGGCCTCGGTCTCGAAAGTTGTCGCCACAACGGCCATGGCGATGCTCCTCTACGAGCGCGGACTGCTGGATCTCGAGGCATCCATCGCTGCGATCATTCCTGAGTTCATTGCCGCGTCCCCGGAAGCAAAACAGGAGGCACGGCGGCGCGACGTCACTCTCCACATGTTGCTCGCGCATTCCTCGGGGCTACCGGGGTACGAAAAGCTATTCTTGAAAGCTCACACCCGAGATGAACTTCTGCGCGCTGCCTTTACAATGCCTCTGACCGCCGATCCCGGCTCCCGCGCCGAATACAGCGATATCGGCTTCATCGTCCTGGGCGCTGCGCTCGAGCGCATCGCCGGCGAATCGCTTGACCGCTTCTGCCAGCGCGAAGTTTTTGGCCCGCTGGGGATGAGTAGCACCGCCTTCAATCCTCCGCCCGAAATTCGCTCGCACATTCCGCCTACCGTGAATGATCAAACTTTCCGCTATCGGGTCATCCAGGGCGAAGTCCACGACGAAAACGCTTCCGTACTGGGCGGCGTTGCCGGACACGCCGGAGTCTTCTCGACTGCCGAAGACGTGGCCAAATTCGCCCACGCTATGCTCAACGGCGGATATCCCATCCTGCATCGGGAAACTATTGCTGTCTTCACGCGCCGCGAAGGCAAGCCTGAAGGCACGTCACGCGCGCTCGGCTGGGACACGCCTTCCCATCCTTCGCAATCGGGAAAGTATTTTTCCGACGGCTCGTTCGGCCACCTCGGCTACACGGGTACTTCTCTCTGGATTGATCCCGAGCGCCAGCTTTCGGTGACGTTGTTGACGAATCGGACGTGGCCCGACTGCTCCAGTCAAGCCATCAAAGCCGTCCGGCCCAAATTTCACGACGTGGTGATTGAAGCTTTGGAGAACTCCGGTTAAGCAATGCGTTCGCCACTCTCAAGGATGCAAAGCGGCTAGAATATGAGCGCGTGAGGCTCGGTCGTGATTGATCCCACCTATCGAAAGGCAGAAAGACTTGCAATCGAAACGCAGATCCAAATCCGACCTACGCCGCCTGCGCACCGAACAATCCCATCCCGCCGCCACGGATCTCGACCGCAAATCTGCCCTGGAGATCGCCCGCATCATCAACGATGAGGACGCGACGGTCGCCGCTGCTGTGCGCCGCGCTCTACCGCAGATCGCGCGCGCCATCGACCTCGTTGCCGCTGCGCTGCGGAAGGACGGACGCCTCATCTACGTCGGCGCCGGCACCAGCGGACGCATCGCCGCCCTCGACGCCGCTGAGTGCCCGCCCACTTTTAACACGGATCCACGTACCGTGCAGGTCGTCATCGCCGGCGGCGTGAAGGCTCTGGCCGCTCCCACTGAAGCCAGTGAGGACGACACAAAACTCGCGCGCGAGGAAATAGCGAAAAGGAAGCCGGGCAAGAACGATGTGGTCCTCGGCATCGCCTCCAGCGGACGCACGCCTTTCACCGTGGCTGCCGTTGAATACGCTCGTCAGAGGGGCGCCAAAACTATCGCGCTAACGTGCAACCGCAAATCCCCGCTGGAGCGTGCTGCCGATTTCGCCATCATCACCGAAGTCGGCCCCGAAGTTCTTGCCGGCTCCTCGCGCATGAAGGCCGGAACCGCTCACAAGATGGTCCTCAACATGATCTCGACGGGTGCCATGACACGGCTCGGCTATGTCTACGGCAATCTCATGGTCAATGTCTGGACCAAGAATGAGAAGTTGACCCAGCGCGCCATTGGAATCCTGGAGCGCGCCACCGGAGCCGACCACGAGACAGCCCGTCGCGCCTTGGAGGCCTCCCGCCATAGCACACCCGCGGCCCTGGTGATGCTGGCCGCCGGGGTTCCGCGCGCACAAGCTGCCGCCGCCCTGAAAAAATCCGCAGGCCATGTGCGAAAGGCCATCGCACTGGCAAAACTCACGTAGGGACAGCCGCCTCGGCTGTCCAGTCGAGCGAAGCTCGACTCGCGTTGTCGCAATCCCAGCCGCGCTCCACTAGGCCGTGCCCTCCCGATTACCTACGCCCGGCTCGATTCCCCGCTAAAATAAAAAACGTACTCGAGGACTCATTAGCCCAATGGATAAACTTGTCATCCGCGGCGGCGAACCGCTACTCGGCACCGTCCGCGTCAGCGGCGCGAAAAACGCAGCGCTGCCCTGCATGGCGGCTGCCCTGCTGACAGATGAGCCTGTGATCCTGGAAAATATTCCACAGGTGCGCGACATTCAGACCACGCGCAATCTGCTGGCCGCCATGGGCGCCGAGGTCGAACTCGGGTACGGCCGCGCTCAGCATCGTACGACCATTCACTGTAAGAATCTTGCCAGCCCTGAGGCTTCCTACGAGCTGGTGAAAACCATGCGAGCCTCCACGCTAGTCCTGGGCCCGCTGGTCGCACGCCACGGCCGCGCCCGCGTTTCTCTTCCGGGCGGATGTGCCATCGGCGCGCGCCCCATCGACCTCCACATAAAAGGACTAGAGCGTCTGGGAGCGAAGATTACTCAGGACCACGGTTACGTCGAAGCCAGCGCCGATCGCCTCAGAGGCGCCGAGATCGTCTTCGATAAAATTACTGTCACCGGCACAGAAGATATCCTCATGGCCGCCACTCTCGCAGAAGGTGAAACCGTACTGCAGAATTGCGCGCGCGAGCCCGAAGTCGCGGACCTGGCCGATTTGCTCAACAAGATGGGAGCGCGGATCGAAGGCGCGGGCACACCCACCATTCGCGTGAAGGGCGTGAGCACGCTGAAAGGCGCCAAGCATCGCATCATCCCCGACCGCATCGAAGCCGGCACGTTCATCATCGCCGGAGCCATGACCGGAGGCGACCTCAACATTGCCGGATGCGATCCCCATCACCTCGACGCGATTCTGCGCAAGTTGGAAGAAGCCGGCGTCAAGACGAGATGCACGGCCGACTCTGTCCGCGTGATGGGCGACAACCCTTTTCAGGCAGCCAACATGATTACCGAGGAATATCCCGGCTTCCCCACCGACATGCAGGCGCAGTTTATGGCGCTGGCGACGCAGGCAGAGGGGACTTCTGTCATCACCGAAAATATTTTTGAGAACCGCTTCATGCACGCCCAGGAACTGGTCCGCATGGGAGCGAATATCAAGATCGAAGGACGGCGCGCCGTGGTTCGGGGCAAGAGTCCGCTGAGCGCGGCGGCGGTGCTGGCTTCCGATCTGCGCGCATCGGCATCACTCGTGCTGGCCGCGCTGGTCGCCGATGGCGAGACCATCATCGATCGCGTCTACCACATCGATCGTGGCTACGAAAATATTGAAGAGAAGCTGCGCGGCGTAGGGGCGCAGATCCGACGCATCGGCGAGATGCTGCCGAAAAAAGCGGCGGCTCCGGCAAGAGCCTAGAACTGAATTCCGACTCCGACCTTGGAACCCTGCCTTCGACTTTCAGCCTTCCGGCTTGGCCGCTTCTTTGTTTCCACTGCGTTTGTCTCACTGCACTCGTCATCCGGGCGCAGTACGCGAGGCATCGATGCCCGCCCATACCCCGCACCGTACGAAACGTTTTTCATTCTCCCGGCACTATCCCCAGTAGGAGGAATCCCACATCCAGTCATTTCAACTCTGGCTTTCAACTGCCCACCCTTACCACTTGCAACCGCAGCCTGAAACGCGAGTGGACTCCCACCTCCAGGTTCACACCCTCGTGCGGGACGCCCAGCCCTTTGCATCCTCTGCAGAGGGCTGGGGCATCTGGTGCTAACTGCATGGCTGTCAGCGGATTGCCATGACCTTGTCCGTTGGGACAGTGACTTCAGTACCTTAGTCCTGCCCAGCGTATTCGCCTTATAATCCTCTCAAGACCAGGAAATATCAGCGTTCTCGCGTATGCGTCCACGCAAAAATGCGTAGGCGCGATCTGTGGGAGCGCCAGGAAACCGTAACGCTACAAAACAAAGTGGATCCAACGTTCGCATCGGCGATTTTCTTCTTAGGGCTAGCCTTTGGCAGCTTTCTGAACGTGTGTATCTACCGCCTGCCGCTCGGGTTGTCGGTGGTGAAGCCACGTTCTGCCTGTCCAGGATGCACGCGGCCGATCGCCTTCTACGACAATATTCCGCTGTTGAGCTGGCTGATCCTGCGCGGCCGGTGCCGTCAATGCAAAACCAGGATTTCTCCGCGTTACCTATTCGTCGAGCTACTGACGGGCACGCTCTTCCTCGCCTGCTACTGGTATTTCGGACTCACCCTGGCCACGCTGAAATACTGCGCCTTCGCGTTTCTGTTGCTGGGCCTCATCTTCACCGACGCAGAGACCAAGCTGCTTCCGGACAAGATGACGCTGCCCGGACTGGTGCTGGGCCTGCTGTTCAGCCTGGTGGTGCCAGTGAATGATCTGGCTTCGCAGTTTGTCCCCTTCGCGGTGAACTTGCCGTTCAGTGGCGAACTCACGGTACGTTTACTTTCTCTGCTCGATTCCCTGCTGGGCGCGGCGGTTGGAGCCTCCTTCATCTACGGTGCGGGCGCGATCTATCTGCGCTGGCGCGGTGCGGAAGGGATGGGCTTCGGTGACGTCAAGCTGATGGCGATGGTGGGGGCATTCCTGGGAATCAAGCTCACCGTCTTCACAATTTTCACGGCGTCGCTGGCGGGTTCGCTTTTCGGACTGACCACCGTGCTGGTGGTTTGGATGAAGCGCACGCATCGCTTCATGCGCCGTCTGGCGAATGCGCAGGCGGCACGACGTCGCGGCTGGCAATCGGCCCAGATGGTCTACCGCCATTACCAGATGCCTTTCGGAGTTTTTCTCGGCAGCATGGCCCTCTTTGCATTTTTCTTTGGCAACCAGTTCCTGCGTTGGTATGGGAGGCTCTGGTGAGACTCTTATCCAACCCGATAGTACTGCGCGCAACCGTAGTATTTTTCTGCGCGACCTGCGCCTTTGTGATGGGGCTGGTTCTTATCCGCTGGCTTCGCCGGAGCATCGATGAAGAGGCCAACCTTTCGCCTCAAGGGTCGCCCTCGCTGGAAACTCTTCCGCTGCACCTCTACAACACGGTCATCCAGCAACTCAAGCAGCAGAAGCGTGAGTTGGAGGTGCAGACGCAAACCGAACAGCGCCGCGCCCGCACCACCGAGAATTTCAGTCAGACTGTGCTTTCCAATCTTTCCTGCGGAGTGCTCGTCTTCGGGACCAATGGGCTGGTCAAACAAACCAACCCCGCGGCGAAAGCGATTCTTGGGTTCGCGTCACCCACAGGCCTGAGTGCGGATGATATCTTCCGCGGCGCGGCTGTCAGCACGAGTGGCACCTCAAGCAACGGTGTTTTCCCCGACGGCACAAACTCGGAACCTTACTGCCTGGCGGAAGAAGTACACTCCGTCCTGCGTGAAGGCAGTGGACGGCGCCATGTGGAGGCCGACTACACAACCCCCGCCGGCGAGAAGCGCCATATTTCGGCAACAGTTTCTCCGGTGCCTTCGGTGGACGGCACCTTGCTCGGTGCGGCCTGCCTGATCAACGACCTCAGCGAGTTTGAACGCATCCGGCAGCAACAGGAGTTACAGAGCGAAATCTCCGCCGAGATGGCTCTCGATCTACGCACCTCACTGACCACGATCTCCGGCTATGCCCAGCAACTCGCGAATAACCGCGACCCTGAGCTGGCGGCGCAACTGGCGTCCGACATCGCACAGGAGGCGGCTCACCTCGATCGAAGCATCGGAGGTTTCCTGACCGAAAGGCGAGTCCCCAAGAGCAAGATCGTGGCCGCCGGAGCCGGTTCCGCGGATCGAGGATGAAAGATCGAGGATGAAGGATCGCGGTGAAAGAATTGCGGATGAGGAGATCGGACGAAGAAATCAACGGCGAGAGCGCGGTGCATGATGCCGCTTCTGCCAGACGGTCAAGTTTGAGAGGAAAAGGATGAAAGCTATGAAACACATCGCACAATGTGGGTTCGGACTCCTGCTGTCTTGCGGTCTGCTGGGCCTTCCGGCCGGGGCGCAAAATTCCGGAGCCCAAAACCAGGGTCAGTCAAGCGCTCAGGTCCCGTCTTCATCCGGCTCTTCGCTCGGCGACTATGCCCGGCAAGTTCGCAAGGAGCCTGGCCAGCCGAAGACTAAGCCCAGAGTTTTCGACAACGACAACCTTCCAAAAGAAGACAAGCTTTCCATCGTGGGCCAGCAGCCGCCGGCTGCTGCCGATAACTCTGCCGACGCCAAACCAGCAGACGCTGGAGCGAAAACCCCGGAGCCGGGCGCAAATGCGGCGGCGCCCGCGAGCGGCGAAAGCAAGCCAACTCCGCAAACCAAGTCAGCGCCCGAGACAGGGGCACCGGCCAAATCTCCGAGTGACGAAGCTGCCGAGAGGCAGGCGGCATGGAAGCAGTGGCAACAGAAACTTACCACGCAGAAAGAACAGATTGATCTTTTACAGCGGGAGCTTGACGTGCTGCAGCGTGAATACCAGATTCGCGCCGCCGCCTTCTATGCCGATGCCGGCAACCGCCTCCGCAACTCCGGCGCCTGGGACAAGCAGGACGCACAATATAAACAGCAAATTGCCGACAAGCTGCAGGCTATCGAAGATGCCAAGCAGAAGCTTGACGACATGCAGAAAGAGGCCCGCAAGGCCGGGGTCCCGGCTAGCGTGCGCGAGCCGTAAATCAGGCCCCACACTTAGTCGTCATCAAGGTGCTGAGACCAAGCTTGCAGAGAGTTACGAGCGCCGGACCGAAAGCCCGGCGCTCAACTTATTTGAGCGTAATTCTTTGCTTGCCGCAGTCGGTGGATCTGCCTGACGTGGTGCAAGCCGTGTACCAGATGAAACTTCCTCCACTGACCTGCGTTCAGCGGACCCAGGATGGGATGATCCAGCAATTTCATTCGCGAGCCCCACTGTTGTTCGCAATCCGTGATGATCTCGTCCAACTCTGCGATCTTCGGAATAATTCCATTGCGCACGGTTTCCGCCGACAGCCCTCGCGGCTGGGTGGCCGCCGGAGCTTTGCGCCCTTCGGGCAGGTAGCCGAAATCGACCGCAACCAGAACTCGGCAGCGATGCCACACCGTCGGCCGAGTCGCCAGCGGCTTCCCCGCTTGGATCACGCGTTCGAAGCCCTTCAGATTCCCGGTGTAGGTCAAGTAGAGATGTTCCAGCACTTCACCAGCACACCATTTCTCTGGCCGGTGCCACCTCAACTCCTCGTCGGAGATGTCAGCAAGGGACGCCGCCAGCACCTGCTGAAGCTGATCGAGATGGGGGTTCATCAAGCGATACTCGTCTTTCGGCCCGCATCGGGTAGAATGATGCGCGACATTAAACCCCTCAACTTTATAACAGGAAGGATGCCATGAAGAAGTGGAGCCTCGCCGAAGCAGCGTCCGACGTTGCAGCGACGGAAAAGATCTCGGGACAA
>WNFN01128986.1_pt1 | contig 13851 bp, 12 predicted proteins | sample 5400161 | NCBI WGS metagenome assembly WNFN01 (sample SAMN13153353, study PRJNA577476) | soil metagenome | isolation source: 80 cm saprolite on Douglas fir-dominated hillslope | place: USA:California | collected 2013-09-17
CCTCTGCCGCGGCCGATACTGGCCCGGCCGTGGCCCCGGGTCGGCCGCACCGGAGCGGTGCGCAAGACTGAGCGCTGGCAAGACTGAGCACTGGTCGCGAACCGAACCTCACGGAGGCCAGCTTGACCACCCCCGACCTCGACACGCTGTCCATCAACACGATCCGCGGCCTGTCCATGGACGCGGTCCAGAAAGCCAACTCCGGGCACCCCGGCACGCCGATGGGGATCGCCCCGGTGGCGTACACCCTCTGGCAGCGCTTCCTGCGTTTCGACCCCGCCGACCCGATCTGGCTGAATCGCGACCGTTTCGTGCTCTCCGAGGGCCACGCCTCGGCGCTGCTCTGGTCGCTGCTGCACCTGACCGGCACCCGCGCGGTCGACCCGGACTACGAGATACTCGGAACCCAGGCGGTCACCATGGATGACCTGAAGACGTTCCGCCAGCTCGGCTCGCACTGCCCGGGCCACCCGGAGTACCGGTGGACCAGCGGCGTGGAGGCGACGACCGGGCCGCTCGGCCAGGGGGTCGCGACGTCGGTCGGCATTTCTATCGCCGGCCAGTGGCTGGCGGCCCGCTACAACCTCGACGACTTCCCCATGTTCGACTTCAACGTGTACGCGCTGGCCGGCGACGGCGACATGATGGAGGGCATCTCCTCGGAGGCCGCCTCGCTGGCCGGCCACCTGCAGCTGCCCAACCTGTGCTGGATCTACGACTCGAACCGGGTGACGATCGAGGGCCACACCGACATCACCTTCACCGAGGACGTCGCCGCGCGCTTCATCGGCTACGGCTGGAACGTGACCACGGTCGCCGACGTGAACGACCTCGGCCAGGTCGCCCGGGGGCTGCACTCGTTCCAGGCCGAGCACGAGCGTCCCACGCTGATGGTGGTGCACAGCCACATCGGCTACGGCTCACCGGTCGAGGACAGCCCGAAGGCTCACGGCGAGGCGCTCGGCGCGGAGGCCGTCAAGGCCACCAAGCGCTTCCTCGGCATGCCGGAGGACGAGGACTTCTACGTCCCGGACGGGATCTACGACTGGTTCGCCCAGGGCATCGGCCGGCGAGGCCGGGACGCCCGGTCGGCGTGGGAGGCGACATTCAGCGGCTACCGCGCCGCCTACCCGGAGCTGGCGGAGGAGATCGAGCAGATGCAGCGCCGGACCCTGCCGGACGGCTGGGCGGCCGACCTCCCCGAGTTCAGGCCGGACCCGAAGGGGATCGCGACGCGGGACTCCTCCGGGCAGGCGCAGAACGCCGTCGCCCGGCGCGTGCCGTGGCTGCTCGGCGGCTCGGCCGACCTCACGCCGTCGACCAAAACGCGCCTGACGTTCGACGGGGCCGGCGACTTCCAGCCCGACGACCGGCCCGGCCGCAACCTGCACTTCGGCATCCGCGAGCACGCGTCGGCGGCCATCGCCAACGGACTGGCGCTGACCAAGCTGCGGCCGTTCTGGTCCAGCTTCCTGACCTTCTCCGACTACGCGCGCGGCGCGATCAGGCTGTCGGCGCTGATGGAGATCCCGGTCCTGCATATCTTCACCCACGACTCCATCGGCCTGGGCGAGGACGGGCCCACCCACCAGCCGGTCGAACAGCTCGCCTCGCTGCGGGCCATGCCCGGCCTGCTGGTCTTCCGGCCGGCCGACGCCAACGAGGCCGTCGAGACCTGGCGGGCGGTGACCGCGCTGCGGCACGAGCCCGCCGCGCTGGTCCTCTCCCGCCAGGCCCTGCCCACCCTGGACCGCTCCGGCCTCGGTGCGGCATCCGGCGTGGCGAACGGCGCGTACATCCTCGCCGAGGCGAGCGGCGGCCGGCCTGACGTCATCCTGCTCGCCACCGGCTCGGAGGTGCACCTGGCCCTCGAGGCCCGCGACGAGCTTGAGGCGGGCGGCATCCACGCGCGCGTCGTCAGCATGCCGTGCTGGGAGCTGTTCGACCGGCAGCCGCTGGAGTACCGGGAGCAGGTCCTGCCGAGCGAGGTCAAGGCGCGGGTGGCGGTCGAGCAGGCCTCGACGCTCGGCTGGGACCGTTACGTCGGCGACGGCGGCGCCATTATCGGCATGCACACCTTCGGGGCGTCCGCGCCGCTGAAGCAGCTGCTCACGAAGTTCGGCTTCACGCCGGAGCGGGTGGCCGAGGTCGCCCGCGAGCGCCTCGCCGCAACAGGAAGTGACACCACGGCCCTTTGACCGGACCCGACCACCGCCTGGAGGAACGACCGATGCCGACCACCCCGCTTCGCCAGCGCCCAGCGTGGAAGGCGCTCGAGCAGCACCACGCCGAGATCGCCGGGCGCCACCTGCGCGAGCTGTTCGCCGACGATCCGGGGCGGGGCGAGCGCCTGTGCGCCGAGGCGGCCGGGCTCTACCTCGACTACTCGAAGAACCGGGTCACCGACGAGACGATGCGGCTGCTGACCGGGCTGGCCGAGGAGTGCGGCCTGGAGCAGCGCCGGGACATGATGTTCGCCGGCGAGCGGATCAACGTGTCCGAGGACAGGGCGGTGCTGCATGTCGCGTTGCGGATGCCGAAGGACAGTTCGCTGGTCGTGGACGGGGTCGACGTGGTCGCGCAGGTGCACGAGGTCCTCGGGCGCATGTCCGGCTTCGCCGAGCGGGTGCGTTCGGGCGAATGGAAGGGATTCACCGGCAAGGCAATCAGGAACGTGGTCAACGTCGGGATCGGCGGCTCGGACCTCGGGCCGGTGATGGCGTACGAGGCGCTGCGCTACTACTCCCGGCGCGACCTGACCTTCCGGTTCGTGTCGAACGTGGACTCGACCGACTTCGTGGAGGCGACCCGCGACCTGTCCGCCGGCGAGACGCTGTTCATCATCTCGTCCAAGACGTTCGGCACCCTGGAGACCCTCACGAACGCCCGCTCGGCGCGGGACTGGGTGACCGGCGAGCTCGGCAGCGAGGCGGCCGTCGCCCGGCACTTCGTCGCGGTCTCCACGAACGCCGAGCGCGTCTCGGAGTTCGGCATCGACACCGCCAACATGTTCGGCTTCTGGGACTGGGTCGGCGGCCGGTACTCGATGGACTCCGCCATCGGGCTGTCGACGATGGTCGCGATCGGGCCGGAGCACTTCTACGACATGCTGGCCGGGTTCCACGAGATGGACGAGCACTTCCGCACCGCGCCGCTCGACCGCAACCTGCCGGCGCTCATGGGCCTGCTGGCCGTGTGGTACGGGGACTTCTTCGGGGCGCAGACCTCAGGCGTCATGCCCTACGACCAGTACCTGAAGCGGTTCCCGGCCTACCTCCAGCAGCTCACGATGGAGTCGAACGGCAAGCACGTAACGATCGACGGGACCCCGGTCGACTACGAGACCGGTGCCGTCTACTGGGGCGAGCCGGGCACCAACGGCCAGCACAGCTTCTACCAGCTCATCCACCAGGGCACGAAGCTGATCCCGGTCGACCTCATCGGCTTCGGCCAGAGCCTCAACCCGCTGGGCGACCACCACGACATCCTGTCGTCCAACGTCTTCGCCCAGGCCCAGGCGCTCGCGTTCGGCAAGACCGAGGAGGAGGTCCTAGCCGAGGGAACCTCACCGGAGGTGGCGCCGCACCGGGTGATGCCGGGCAACCGCCCGACCAACGTGCTGCTGGCCGAGATCCTGACCCCGCGGCTGCTGGGCGCGCTGGTGGCCCTGTACGAGCACAGCGTGTTCACCCAGGGCACCGTCTGGGGGATCGACTCCTTCGACCAGTGGGGCGTGGAGCTCAGCAAGGTCCTGGCGGTCCAGATCATCCCCGAGCTGGAGAGCCGCACCGAGCCCGAGCTCGCGCACGACTCGTCCACCAACGCCCTCATCCGGCGTTACCGCAGCCTCAAGGGCTAGCCAGAGGGCCCAGCTCGGCCCAGATCAGGTGATGAACAGCGCTATCGCAACATACTGGCAGGTGGCGGCGGCGCAGACGAAGACGTGGAAGACCTCGTGGTAGCCGAACACCGACGGGCACGGGTCAGGTCGCCGGTAATGATAGGAAATCGCTCCGGCCGTGTAGAGCAGGCCGCCTGACAGCATCAGCGCCCCAGGCGCGACCCCGGCGTGGATCCATACCCCGGGCAGCGCCAGGCCGGCCATCCAGCCCAGCCCCAGGAACATCGCGCCGACCAGGCGCTCGGGCAAGACCATCCGCGCCATGTGGATGGCGGCCGCCGTCAGCGTCAGCGACCACGTCACGATGAGGAAGGCCAGCCCGAGGGCACCGCGCGTGGCCAGGAGGAATACGGGAGTTGCCGTGCCGGCGATGAGAAAGAAGATCATCGCGTGGTCCAGGCGCTGCAGGCGCCGGCGCCAGGAATCAGTCCAGGTGCCGCGGTGATAGAGCGCGCTGATACCGAACATTGCGCTCACGCTGGCCGCGTAGATAGCGACAGCGGTGATCCGCGCGGCTCCGTGAGCGCGGGCCAGCACGAGCGTGCCGAGCACCAGCGACGCCTCGAACCAGAGCAGGTGCAGCCAGCCCCGCAGCACCGGCTTCGTGTAATAGACACCGCGCCGGGCGTCGTAGAGCGCGTCCGCCGGCGGCCGGCCCGGCCCGCCGGGCGTGGAGTGCGTTACGGTCATCGCTGACCTCCCCTTCCCGCCGGATCCGGCGACCGCGCCATCGAGGTTCGCTAACCCTAGTGTCGCGCATTGTAATCGCGCAGTGTAATCGTGCATTTACGCAGATGCAGGGATGATTCGGGCCTCGGCTGGCTCGCGCCGCCACGTGGGTGCCGCGCTGCGCCGGAGCGCGGGAACCCGGCAGGCGTCAGCCGAGCGGGGGAACCACGGCCTCGATGAGGCGCGGGCCCGGCTCCGCGAGCGCCTGCCGTAGCTGCGCGGCGAGCTCGGCCCCCGTACGGGCCCGGCCAGCCGGGACGCCCATGCCCGTGGCCAGGGCCACGAAGTCAAGATCAGGCCGGGACAGGTCGAGCAGGGCCCGGGCGGCGTCGCCCGATGCCCGCGCGCCGACTCGCTCCAGTTCCATGCCGAGGATCGCGTACGAGCGGTTGCTGAAGATGATCGTGGTGACGTCCAGCCCCTCCCGGGCGTGGGTCCACAAGGCGGAGATGGTGTACATCGCGCTGCCGTCCGCTTCGAGCGCGATGACCTTACGGCCCGGGCAGGCGATGGCGGCGCCCGTGGCCAGCGGGAGCCCCTGGCCGATCGCGCCGCCGGTGAGGGTGAGCCAGTCGTGCGGGGGTGCGCCCGCGGTGGCCCCGGGCAGCCACAGCCCGGACGTGTTGGCCTCGTCGGAGACGATCGCGCCCTCGGGCAGCAGCGCGCCGACGACCGCCGCCGCGCTCTCGCCGGTGAGATCGCCGTCCGGCGGCCGGGGGCGCTCAGGATCGCGCGCCAGCGGTTTGGTGTCCGCGGCGACCAGATCGGCCAGCGACGCGAGCGCCCCGGGCCCGTCGTCGCCCGCCTCGGCGAGCACACTCACCTGGCAGCCGTCCGGGACCAGGGAGCTGGGCTGGCCGGGGTAGGCGAAGAAGGACACGGGGGGCCGCGCGCCGGCCAGGATCAGGTGGCGCGCGCCCGCCAGTTGCGCGACCGCGAACTCGGCCAGGTAGGCCAGCCGGTCGATCGCCGGGATGCCCGCGCCGCGCTCGAGCCGGGCCGGGAACGTCTCGCACAGCAGCCGGGCGCCGGTGGCCTGGGCGACCCGGCTGGCCGCGTCCAGGCCCGGCCGCCGGACGGCGGTCCCGCCGAGCAGGATCACGCACGGTTCCCCGCTGCGCAGCGTTCCGGCAACGGTCGCGATCACGTCGTCCGGGACAGGCGCCGCCGCCCGGACCGGCAGGGCGGGCGCGGGCTGGCCGGCCTCTGACCAGGAGACGTCGGCCGGGAGGATGAGCGTCGCGATCCCGCCCGGCGGGGTCAGCGCCGCGGCCACCGCCTCGGCGGCGTCGGCGGCCACGTCGGCGCTGCGCGCCGAGCGCCGGGCCCAGGCGGACACCGAGCCGGCCAGGGCATCAACATCGGACTCCAGCGGCGCGTCGAAGCGCTTGTGATAGGTAGCGTGGTCGCCAACCACGACCAGCACCGGAGTGCGGGCCCGGCGCGCGTTGTGCAGGTTGGCCAGCCCGTTCGCCAGGCCCGGTCCCAGGTGCAGCAGCGCCCCCGCAGGACGGCCGGTCATCCGCCCGTAGCCGTCGGCCGCGCCGGTCGCCACGCCCTCGAACAGGCACAGCACGCCGCGCATCTCCGGGACCGCGTCCAGCGCGGCGACGAAGTGCATCTCCGAGGTTCCCGGATTGCTGAAGCACACGTCGACGCCGCAGCCGACCAGCGTGCGGATCAGAGCCTGCGCGCCGTTCACGAGTCCTCCCCCGTGACCCCGGGGCCCAGGATGCCCCGCGGATCGAACGCCTGCTTCACCCGCCGCATCAGGTCCACGGCGACCGGGTCCGCGAACTCGAGGAAGTAGCTCTTCTTGGCGCTCCCGATCCCATGCTCGCCGCTCACCGCGCCGCCCCGGGACACCGCGGCCGCGAAGATCCCCCGCAGCAGGCCCTGGCGCGCCGCCGGGTCGGGCTCGAACACGGCGAGGTGGACGTTGCCGTCGCCGGCGTGGCCGGCGCCCAGGACCAGCCCGCCCTGACGGCCGGAGATCTCCGTCACCTCGGCGAGGAACCCGGCCATGGCCGCGCGCGGCACGACCGCGTCCACGATGTCGTCGGCCCCGGCGCTCTTGGCGGTCCAGAACGCCCTCTCCCGCGCCTCGATCAGGCGGCGGGCGGCCGGGAGCGGGAGGACGTAGACGTCCGCGGCCCCGAGGTCGTCGAGTTGCCCGGCGAGTTCCTCCACGTCGGCGCCGAGACGTTCCTCGCTGCGCCCTTCCACCATCACCACCAGGTAGGCCAGCGCGGTCTCGCGGACGGCCGCCGGGACGCCGAGGTCGAGGTCCTCGCTCGCGGTGATCGCCGCCATCGTGAGCTGGTCGACGTACTCGAGGATCAGCGGCCCGAGGCCGCCGGCGACGATCCGGGGAACGGCGGCGGTCACCTGCTCCAGCGACGCGAACGGCGCCAGCACGGTCGCCTGCCAGGGCAGCCGCGGGTAGAGCCGGACCGTGGCCTCGGTGACCAGCGCCAGGGTGCCCTCGGAGCCGATGATCAGGTGGGTAAGGTCATAGCCGGAGCTGACCTTGACGTGCTTCCCGCCGGCCCGGAACACCTCGCCCGACGCCAGCACCGCCTCGACGCCGAGCACGTGCTGGCGGGTCACGCCGTACTTCACGGCCCGCATCCCGCCGGCGTTCGTGGCGATGGTCCCGCCCAGGCTGGCGCTCATCTCCCCGGGGAAGACCGGGTAGACCAGGCCGGCCTCGGCCGCTGCCGCATCCAGCCCGGCGAGCGTCACGCCCGGCTGCACGACCGCCGCGCTGTTCGCGCCGTCGAGCGGCCCGCAGCACCGCTGCCACCTCCGCGGTGCTGCCGGGCCGGACCACGAACGCAGGCTCGCCAGGAGCGATGCCCAGGGCCTCGTCATGGCCGTAGTCCGCGGGGAAACTGCCCGCCGGCAGAACGTGGTCCGCGCCCACGGCCGCGGTCAGCAGCGATCGCATGTCGGCCACCAGGGTCCTCCCAACGCGCCCGCCGCGGGGAACGGTTCCGGCGCCCGAAACCCGAGGCTACTGCCTGGTAGCGAAGCCTATCTACCGCTGTGCGCGGACCGGACGCCGTAAGCTGACCGAGAAGAGGAGATCCAATGCCGACGATCCCCTCGTCCCATCGCGACCTGCTTGACGGTGAGTTCGATACCCTCGCCGCGGTCGGCCCGGACGGGCGGCCGCAGCTCTCGGGGGCTGGTTCCTTGCCGACGGCGACATGGTTAGCATCTTGCTCAACGATTCGCGGCAGAAGACGAAGAACCTCCTGGCCAACCCGGCCGTGAGCCTGCTCATCCTGGACTTCGCGGTCCCCTACCGTTGCCTTGGAGATCCGGGGCGACGCCGAGAGATCTCGCCGGACGGTGACTACTCGTTCGCGGACCGGGTCGGCGTGAAATACCACGCGGACCTGCGCGAGCACGCCAAGCCTGGCCAGTCGCGCGTCGTGGTGACCATCCGCCCGGCCCGGGCGAGGGTCTGGCCGGTTGACACGGGGGCCTGAGCCGGAATCCCCCCGCACGTTCCGCGAAAGCAGGACGCTACGGGCTGATGCTTCCCGTGCGCGGGATGGCAGCTTACGGTGGGGATCGGGACGCGCATGCACCGTGTTGGCCAGCGCCCCACGCAGCAGTTCGCGCTACTCGAGCGGGACCGGCGGGGCAGGGCTCATTCGGGCCTGCTCAGGGCGGCGCGCAGCTCGCCCGGGTCGCTGGTGATCACGGTGTACGGGTTCACGCTCAGGTGCTGGCTGCGGGCGACGTAACGGCGCCGGCCGTGCATGTTCTCACGCCAGATGTGGAACTGCGGGAATTCCTCGTCCCCTGCGATCACTGGCGGGAACCGTACGGTCGCGTAAGTGACCCATGGCGCGACCGACAAGGAACCCCTGTGAATACGCACGACGATGACCCCGAGGACAGCCAGGCCGCCACAGCCGCACGCGCGCTGACCGCCCTCCAGGCCCTGCCCGTCGAGCCCCCTCAGATCACCGGGATCGGCGAAGGGATCATGGAAGCCGGTGCCGTGCCAGTGGCTGTTCGCCTTCCATCGCCCGCGCTCTCGGATGAAAGTTGCCATGACCGCGGATGGGTCCCACTCGCGGCGGTGGTGGTGGAACTGGAGGAAGAGCACGACGGCGTTCTGGGTCGCGGTCCAGTAGGCCATCGGTATCGCCATCTGATAGGTCATTGTCTGGGGCAGCGCAGGCAGGCCGTGTTCGAGCACCTCGATGGCGGTGCGGAGCATGTTCCTGGGGTCAAACTGCGGCGGCAGGTCCGCCAGCTCGGTCTGATCCTGTGGTTCCTCGGCGGGTTCGGGTGGTGGTGAGATGCGCTCGCGCAGCTCGTCGGCGTCCTCATACCCGGCGTCGATGGCTTGCTGCCAGGTCGCATGCGCGGCTTGGGTGTCACCCCGTTTCTCCAGGTGCTGGCCAAGTGCGTCAAGGGCGTAAAGAGCGTCGGGGTTCTGCTGCTCAGCCCCGGCCTGGTAGGCGACGCGCAGCCCGTCGATGTCGTCGTCCTCGCGCAGCAGATTGACCAGGTCGATGAACGCGGGGCCCGCGCACTCGGCGTTCGGGGAGTCGATGACGCGCTGCCAGGCCGCCTTCGCCCCGCTGAGGTCGCCGCTCTTCTTCAGCAAGCGGCGCCACAGGAGGGCTGACGCCTCAATGGTCCTGCCATCCCGCAGCGCTGCTGGTGCTGATGACCGGCTCCCGCGGCCGGGAAGTACCCGGTGCCGGTGCTGGCCGCCGCGATCTTGACCGCGGAGGGTGTGTCCTTCCTGCTGGTCGGCAGCGCGGCCCTGTGGCTGCACGGGGAGCCGATCGCGGTTGCCGACGCTGACGTAGTGATCGAGCCGGTCGAACAGAACCCCCGCCGTCTCGGGGAAGCACTGGCCCAGCTGGCCCTCCGGCCCCGGGCGGTCCCACCGGCCCAGTGCGCCGCAGCCTTAGCGGACTCGGGGCTACCGGCGGCGCCGTGCATGCCGCCGCATGGCGTCTACCTTGGCTGCGAACCCAGTCGGCTCGATGATCGGCGTTCCGCGCCATGGAGACATCGACAAGAGGTCAGAGTCATTGGACACCAAGATGAGCGCCCCAACTTCGGCGGCGAGGTCGAGGATCAGGTTGTCCTCATGGTCAGGGCAGTCGTGAACCGTGCGTGGCACCTCAGCCAGGACGCCTCCTGCGCTGTGCTCGGCTGCTCCTACGACCGCTTCCAGGTAGGCGTCCACCTCGGGCCGCTCCCACTTGAACAGGTCACTCAGGACCCTGTCCACGTTGGCGGTGAATTGGGGAGACAACCAGAGTGCGAACTCAGCTGCATCCACGATGATGCCCAGGCAGTCGGCCGATGGGTTACCGGAGACTGGCGGCGGCGACGACCACGACCGGAATGGGCTGTTGCCGCTCGCCGCCACCGTCACCAGGACGTTGACGTCAGCCGGATCGATTCCGAGTTCCGCCGTGCGCTGCTGGCCGTACGCCTGCGCCTCCCGAAGCCGATCGGCGATCATGATCGACTTCATGACCTTCAGAGTCGCCCGCAGGTAGGCCGACCGGTTGCCATCACCGAAATACGCGACCAGCTCGTCAAGTACGGGGCGGTCCTCGGACTGGACTGCGAAGCCCAGAGTCTTCGCACTCATGATTACATTGTATATAGCTCGCCTCTCATATGCAAAATGTTGCAGACCGGTTGCAGACAGAGCACGCTGGTCGCGCCCACAGCTGGGCCAGCAGGAGCGGGTGTGGACAACGGACACAAGTCGACGGGCACCGACCAGGCACAGAATCGCGTGCAATTCTCACAGAATCGCCCTCTGGGCGAACGGACTTGCGGTCTGACCTGGGGATTCTGCGGCCTACTGCTTAGGAGGACGTCTCAGGCTCTGCCGTGATCTGCCCGGCCCGAGGTCGGTGAGCATGTCGGCCTGTCCGCAAGTAACCATGAGTCCCCCGGTTCACCGCGCCATCGGGCACGTAGCGGGCACACCGACCGTCGCTGGGTTATGAGCCGCGCGACGCAGGTCTCCGGTGTCCCGTCCGTTCTCTGGCACCCTGATTGGACTGGGCGGTTGCCCTACTCGCGCCCTCCGAACTGAGGCATTCGCCTGCCTACCTGCCTCCGTTGTCCTGCTCATAGGCGCGAAATCCTGGTGAGTGGCGGCCGTGTCCAGGGTCGGCGGAGCCGATCGCGTGCCAAGGCCGTGTAGTTAAGGGTCTGGCGTCCATGGGCGTGGCGTCGGCGAGCACCAGCGCCGCCAAGTATTGCTGGCTGCTGATCGCTCTCGTGCCGCGCGTGACGGACTGGGTGGTCCGCGCGCCGGGCAGGCCAAGACGGCCGCCGGCCCGCCCGGGCGGACGAGGGCGACCATGCACCGGAGTAGCATCGCGACCATCGGATGGGAGGCGCACGCCTTCCTGTCGGCAGGCTGGAGGCACGGATGACCGAGCAGATCCCAGACGAGCCCGATGAGCCCGATGAGCCCGATGAGCAGTTTCACCGCGACCGCAGGGAACATGGTGGGGCGCCGGATCGCCTGGACGAGGACCGTCTCGGCCGTCTTGCCGAGGAGGAACGTGTCGAGGCAGGCGTCGACGACTACGACCCGGATGAGGTACCGCCCGCCACCGACGCGCCGCCTCGCCCGGACGTCACGCAGACCGAGGAGTTCCAGGAGGCGAGGGCCGAGATCCGCCGCGAGCTGGATGAGGGCGAGCTGCGCGCCCGCAGCGACCGCGATCCTTACCCGCCCTCGCACTACGATCGGTCATGAGCCTTGGCGCGAGCGTGAGCGCGTGCCAGCGCAGGCACCGGTCAGGAGGATGCCGCCATGGAGTTCGAGCACATCCTGGTCGAGCGGTCAGGCGAGTTCGCCACCGTCACGATGAACCGGCCGCAGCGGCGCAATGCCCTGTCGCTGCGGGCACGACTTCGCCGACGTCGCCGACGCCGACCTGCCGGCGGTCCGTTCGCTGCTGGTGACCTGCACCGAGCTGATGACGCTGATCGAGCAGGTGCCCCAGCCGGTCGTGGCGCGGGTGCACGGGCTGGCCACGGCGGCCGGCTGCCAGCTGGTGGCCAGCGCCGATCTCGCCGTGGCCAGCGAGAACGCCGCTTTCGCGGCTCCCGGCGGGAAGGGCGGCTGGTTCTGCCACACTCCGATGGTGGCGATCGCCAGGAACGTCGGGCGGAAGCGCGCCGCGGAGATGGCCCTGACCGGCGACGTCATCGACGCGCGCACCGCGCTCGACTGGGGGCTGGTCAACCGGGTGGTCCCGGCCGAGCAACTGGACTCCGCCACGGCGGACCTCCTGGAGCGCGTCACGCGGGGGTCCGCGGTGAGCAAGGGCATCGGCAAGCAGGCGCTCTACGCGCAGATAGACCTCGACCAGCCCAAGGCTTACGCCTATGCAGTCGAGGTGATGGCCGCGACCAGCCAGCTGCCGGACGCACGCGAGGGGATGCACGCCTTCCTCGAGAAGCGCAAACCGCAGTGGCGCCGCGGGCGCCCGTGACCGGCTCCTCCCGCAACGCGGCGCAGGCGGAGCGGTGGAACGGCGAGGGCGGCCAGCAGTGGATCGATAACCGCGAGCGGCACCTGAGGGAACACCAGCGGCTCCTCCCCCACCTGTTCGGCGCCGCGGCCATCTCCCCCGGTGACCGCGTCCTGGACGTCGGCTGCGGCTGCGGCGAGACGACGATCGCGGCGGCCCAGGCAGCATCCGGCACGCCCGGGTCCGGAACGGATAAGCCGGGATCTGGCGGCAGCGCGCTTGGCCTGGACCTGTCAGCCCCCATGCTGGAGGTCGCACGGCGGCTCGCAGCTGAGACCGGGGTGGCGTCCGCCCAATTCGAGCAGGGCGATGCCCAGGTCTACCCGCTGCGCCCGGGTTTCTACGATGTGGTCATCAGCAAGTTCGGCGTCATGTTCTTCGATGACCCTGCCGCGGCGTTCGGGAACATCTGCGTCGGCGTGCGGCCGGGCGGCAGGCTGGCCTTCTTGTGCTGGCAGGACGATCAGCACAACGAGGTGTTCGGGATCCTGCTGGGCGCCTTCCCCGCTGGCACGCGGCTGCCGAGCCCATCTCGTGATGCCCTGTTCGAGGACCCGCGCCGGGTCTCGGAGCTGCTGTCCGGCACGGGCTGGGAGGACGTCCGGACCGTGGCGGTCAACGAGCCGGCGTGGATGGGATCCGATGTCGCGGACGTGGTGAGCTACAGTACGCCGCCCGCCAGCGCCCCGACGGAGTGTGGGTCCGCGCCGGGGCGTGGCTGGTCACGGCCCACCGCGGGCCAGGCGTCCCGGCCTAACGCCCGCGGGCTTCGCCTCGCCAGGTCATGCCACGCTGCCCGAGCGTGATCAAGCAGGTCAGAAGGGCCCAGCACCAGACGTTATGGAACGCAGTTTTGACATGTGACCGAATGGTCACCTATTATCGGAGCGTGGACGAGGTATTCAAGGCCCTGGCCGATCCGACGCGGCGGAGCCTGCTCGACGAGCTCTTCCGCGAGGACGGGCAGACGCTCAGCGCGCTCGAGGTGAGGTTCGACATCACCCGGTTCGGCGTGATGAAGCACCTGAAGCACCTCGAGGAGGCAGGCCTGGTGGTCACCAGGCGGCGAGGCCGCGAGAAGCTCCACTTCCTGAACCCGGTCCCGATCCGGCTCGTCCACGACCGGTGGGTCAGCAAGTACGCCGAGCCCTGGGCCGCAGGGCTCAGCGAACTCAAGCAGGAATTGGAGAAGCAGATGGAAAAGGTCTTCGAGATTTACATCCGCACTACGCCGGAACGCCTCTGGGAGGCGATCACCGATCCGGAGATTCGCAAGAAGTACAACTTTGGCGCGACCGTTAGCTCCGACTGGACCCAGGGTGCCCGCTACGAATTCCGTCATCCAGCTGCACCCGCCCTGCTCGGCGAGGGCGAGATCCTCGAGGCTGACCCGCCCCGGCGGCTGGTTCATACCATGACCGCCTTGTGGAGCGACGAGGTGAAGAGCGCGGGCTCCGGCAGGGTGACATGGGAGATCGAGCCAGTCGGAGATTCGTGCCGGCTCGTGCTCACCCACGATCTGCTCCCCGAGGACGCCAATGACCAGATCTACGGCGGCTGGCCGATGATCCTGTCCGGTCTCAAGACGTGGCTCGAGAGCGGCCAGCTGCTCACCACGCCCGGCTCGTTGATGTACTCGGCCGACTTCGCGACGAGCGGACCGGGAGG
>WNFN01225509.1_pt1 | contig 13847 bp, 14 predicted proteins | sample 5400161 | NCBI WGS metagenome assembly WNFN01 (sample SAMN13153353, study PRJNA577476) | soil metagenome | isolation source: 80 cm saprolite on Douglas fir-dominated hillslope | place: USA:California | collected 2013-09-17
TCAGCTCTCCTGGTTTCTATTGTAAGCGACACGGTGATACGTGGACTCTTTTTAGCAAAAGAGTGGGCATGAAAAGTAGAGTTTCTCCGTTTCTGCCCACGTCATTCTAACACCATTATAGCTCGTAGACAATCGGTTGAGGCCGAATGTACTGCTTGCCTTGTTGCAAACTCTACAAATGCAGACCTGGAACCTATAAAATAAGGATGCGCTCGCGAAAAGCACATCCTTATCTGCTGTACAATTTTGTTCAGGACAGCTAGCGGGCGCTCCAATAACGTTCCAGGTGGACGGTTTCGACGGGCCGAATACTGTGCGCATAGCTGGTTATGGTTTTGAACATGCTGGCCTCGTCAGGGAAGTTCGCACGAGTTTGGGACGCGTATTTGGCTGCGGCCTGCAAACGCAAGGGTAACATTTCAGACATCTCAACCAGGCCTGGCTCCAGCGAGTTGCCAAACTCCTCCAGACGTTCAATAATCGAGCCAGAACGCTGGGCAACATACGGAATATCTTCGTAGAGATTGACCTTCGCGCCCAACTGCGTCAGGCGATCGGCGGCGGAGCAGACAATCTGGTGATCAACATGGCGTCCGACAGCCAGCGGGGCGTACCAGACGGTATCGGGCAGGCGTTTTCGCAGCGAAACCAGCAGTTCGGCCAGTTCCTCGTCGATCCAGCGATCACCAGGATGAACTTCACCGCCGATGAGCTGGTTGTTGTTCGTGTAATACGCCGGGGTTCCACGATAGATCGCGTCAGGATAGTCGAGCCAGAGATAATCCACCCCCAGAAGATCCAGGGCTGCGGCATCCTCTTTACGCCTGGCCTGAATAGCAACATTGACATCCTGGCTAAAACCCATTTTGCGATGGACATCCATCGCGAACGGGCTCAAGGCCGTGCCCGACTCAGGCGCGCCACCGAAGACCGTGATCACCAGTGGGCGCAGACCAACGCTGACCTGCACGCCCAGTGTGCCCCCGCAGGAGTAGACCGCGTCATCGAAGTGCGGCGAAAGAAAAATATGCCGGTGACTGGTAGTAATATCGTCAAGATTTTTGAGTTGCAAGCTGATGTTCCTCCTCGATGATTTTGAATAATCGCTATCTGTGGGCAAAAATACCTTGTTCAAAACGCACTCCACACCCAGAAAACTTTTCTCATTAATAGCGTAGCACCGGGAGGGAAGAGCAAAGTTATCTCACGGGAGCCTGACCCCCTGCTCAGTCCACACCACCAGGCCATCGCGCTCCAGGCCAACAACCAGTTTCTCCAGCCAGGGCAGGTCCTCGGCTTGAAAATCGGCTTTGATCACCGGGCCTAATTCGTCCAGGGGCAGAGCTTCGCCTGCTGATAATGTGCGCAGATGATCGACGGTACGCCCGCGAAAATAACGATTGGAACTGGTGAACGGCTGGCTGGCGTAGGTTGCTCTCTTCTCAGCAACCTTGCGCAACTGGCGCAACACCATACCAGAGGGAAAGAGACTCTGCTGGCTCATCTCACCATAGGCCGCGCAACACTCCTGCAAGGGACATCTCGCGCATTGCGGGTTCGCGCTGGTACAGATGGTCGCGCCCATATCCATCAGCGCCTGATTCCAGTCGTAGGCCTGGCCTATGGGTAAGACCTGAGCAGCAAATGTAAACATCGCCTCGGTGTTCAGCTTTGGCTCAGGGTGCTCCAGACCTAGAAAAACACGATGCAGGACGCGATAAATATTTGTGTCCACTGTAGCAACCTGTTGATGATGCGCAAAGCAGGCAATCGCCCCGGCTGTGTAACGTCCAATCCCTTTCAACTTGAGCAATTCGGCAATCGTTTCCGGCAGCCGTCCATCGTACTCGGCGTTCACCTGGCGAGCAATGGTCTGCAAGCTCACCGCGCGCCGGTTGTAGCCCAGAGGCACCCAGGCAGAAATAACCTCCGCAGTGGGAGCATTGGCCAGATCCGCCAACGTGGGAAAAGCAGCCAGGAACTGATGGTATTTGGGCAAAACCCTCTCTACCTGCGTTTGCTGGAGCATGATCTCTGAAACCAGGATAGCATACGGATCATCTGTCGCGCGCCAGGGCAAGGCGCGTTTAGCGCTGGCATACCACGACAAAAGCTCAAGATGAACACGCGCGATGTGCTCAGGAGCGGGCTGCACAGGTTGCTGCGAAAGCGGGGATCGTCTGGCCATCTGTCAAAAACATCTCTCGTTTCAGTATCCTCAAGCGAAGCGCCATTCCATCTCAACCAGGCCACTCAGGCTTTGAGGAATTGTATACTAAGAAACCAAAAAGGTCAGGCGCCCTTGCACCAGAGCCGGTTCGGCTAGATTTTACCGCCGGAGCGAGGTGTGGCCTGAGTCAAATCCGAATTCGACACGGCAGCCTTTTTGCGCGCGAGCGTAAAAAGCGTGTCACCCCCCTCTTGCCAGCAGGGCGCATCTGGCGCTGGCAGATTTTCGCACAGAATCCATTCGCTGGCATCGCGCAGCACATGTCCCTTGACACATTTGGCATACATAATGTGTTCGTTAAGCGCCGGGTCGTCAGGGCTAATCCCCGCCGTCGAGATCTTAGGGATGAAATATTTACACCACGGCACGGTTATGTACCTTCCTTATTGATTGATTGTTCGATTTATAGCCCGCTCTTTTGCGAGACCAGGCCCGCCCGGCATAGAACTGATACGAGCGCCCCGCTATTATATCGCACTTCTCCGAATTGCACCAGTGGTTCTCTAAAGGCAGGGCGCTTGAAAAGTCGCATCCTATTGGCGTCAGATTAAGAAAAGCTGAGCCACGGCGGGTAATCATCCCGCATACAGAAGGGCCTGTCCCTCCTTCATCACCGCCGTCTCCCACGCCAGCACCTCGGCTAGATCAGCCGCCAGCGCCGCCAGCGCCGCCTCGCGGCATTCCCGCGCGGGCATCACCGCACCGCGCCAGACCAGCACCAGATCAATCTCAGCGGGATCGCCCAGGTTGCGCACCACATACCGCGCCGATGTCCCGAAAAAGCCATGTGCTGCCGACCCATGAATCTCCATAAGCCTGCTCTCAAGCGCCTCTCCCTGCCCTGGTCGCACCCGCACCGTCACCGTCGTCATATATTGGCGATTGCGCACTGGCGGAACATGCCAGGCCGCTACCAGGACATGCGGGCGACCCGGAGCCTGGCGCTCGAAGGCCAGTACTTCTGCCTCCCGCAGCATCACGCATCCCTCAATACGCATAGCGGACAGCGTTCTTTTGGCCACATACCCATACACGCTACGCTCTGTCACACCCAGAACTCTGGCTGCCTCTCTGACCGAGAGCAAGACCACTCCTTGATCCAGTGAGAAAACCCTGCTGGGGATATGATTGTATGGCATAGAATCTCTTTCCTTCTCCTGCCTCACAACGCCTGGGTCTGGCGCAGCGCCCGCTCCAGCGCCTGACGCAGATTCGCCAGTTCGCCAAGCATCTGCGTGCGCTTCTCCGAAGGTGCTTGCGCCCCGGCAACCTGCATCAATGTCAGCGTCATCTGCCGTAATGCCTGTTTCTCTTCCTCCTGAACCGAAAGCAGCAACGGCTCCGTCGCCACGGCAGTTCGCCACGCTGACAGCCGGCCCTGCACCCCCTGCACTGCCTTCATGGTCTGATTGCGCTCCGCAGAAGGCGGCAACTCGCGCCAAGCATACGCCCGGTACGCCGCGCAGCACTCAGCCAGCTGCGCCGCCTGAGACGCACTCAGCGCAAGCGTGTGGAGCATCATACTTCCACCCGCTTCCCATAGGCCGCGTGGATCAGACAGAACGCCTCCGCCCGTTTCCACTCCGCCGCCATCGCCTGCACACACGCCTCAAACTCCCCTGCACTCACCCCTTGCGCACAACACGGCTCCTTGAGCGCCTGCACCGCCGCCAGAATATCTCGCTCCATCATCTGACCCGCGCGCCCACCCCATGCGCCTACCTTCAATGGGATCGCCTGTGCCTCCACCTCCCGTAAGCCCTCGCCTTGCAACAGCTCTCCCAGGCGCAACACCGGTTGCCCCTGCAAGCCACGAGCCTGGCGTAGCGCGTCAAGCCAGGCCATTATCTGCTCGGTCGCCGCTCCACCCGCCTGCACCCGTGCATCCGTCTCCACCAGTTCCAGCCACCCGCCCACCCGCATCACCCGCACCAGTTCGCGCACCACCTGCGGCCAGCGTGCATCGGGAAGCGCCAGCACCAAAAAGCGCTGATGCACAAAGTCGGCAAACTGATCCGGCAAGGGCAACCCGCTCAGCACATTGCCCACCCGCAGCAAACAATTCGCTGGTGGCCCCTGGTGAAACAGCGCACCATCCACATCCAGCCCCAGCGCCAGGCTCTCTGGAAACAGCCGTGCCATTTCGATCGGCCAGATCCCCGTGCCACATCCCACATCCACCATCGTGCGCACCACCGGAGGAAGCGGAGCCAGGTAATGATTGCCCAACGTCAAATTCAGCGCGTAATGCTGAAAATTCAGCCGATTCAGCTCCTCCTCATCCTTGGGCAACAAATAAGCAGTCTGGTTCAGATAGCGCCGTTGGGACGCCGCCGGGGCTGATGCCGCCGCCTTCTGTACCCACGGTTGAGGCGTTGGGGCAGCTTTCCTGTGGCGCCAGGGCCAAATAAAGAAAGACATCATGCATGCTCCTCCATCTGTTCTCCAATAAATGCTATCGCAGCCTGCTCACCTACCAGGGTACACAAGTGTTCAAAGCATTCGCCCACAATGCCGAGGTGATGGGTGATAATCTCGTGGCGGGCGACCGTGGCATAGCCATCCAGAGCCAGCCTGGCCGCCGTGATTTCCTGCTCAATACGTTGCCTGAGTTGTGCGATTTCGCTTGTGCTCATCAATTCTTCCTCACTCAATGCTTTCTCATCTGCTCAGAGATACACATAGGGAATACTCATCGAATTTAACCCCGTCATCTCGTGTACACGCCAGTACATCACGCCATCCATTTGAAACGTAATCTGATAGCGCCGGTAATGATCGGCAGGAGGCATTTCCCGGTACACGGTCCCCGGAGGAAACGCCAGATGCACTGATAGCAGGTAGCCCCACTGATCCCGCCGATCCGTCCAGATGCAACCATGCTTCTCCAGGTATTTGCGGAACAGGTCGTAGAACTCCCCAGTGAGTTGCTGGATCTCTAGCTCGCGGATTGGTTCTTTCATAATCGTCCTCCACGTGAAAAGCTTTCCAGAGAGGAAAGCACGGCATCATGTATTCTTCTCCATCTGTCCGACAATGAGTGCCATCCGGTCTACTCACCCACCAGAGGTGTCAATTGTTCAAAGCGTTCGCCCACAACTCAGCCCGCGTTACTTTCCTTTTCCGTTTGACATACATATTTCTCTTATGGCACACTAAGCGAAGAAAAATTCTTTTGTTGCCAGCTCCTTAAATACAGGGTAGCATCTTTTTAGATGGCTCATTCTTTATTTCCTCTATCCCTGAACAAGGGAGTTCAGAGCTTTCTCTTCGGTAGGCAGAACCAGGTGTATTTCCGCTAGACTAGCGCTTAATGATGGAGCGTTTCTATTGGAGTGCTGTTGGAGTGTTCAAGGAGTTAGCGATGGAAGAGAGAGTCTTTTGGGGAGAACAAGGTGAATTTGGCCCCTTTACACAGCAAAAAGACGGTTGGCCTAATGCCGGGGAAGTGATACGCGATTACCGTCGGATACGTAATATGAGCGCGGAGACTCTAGCAAGTTGTTATGGAGAAGAATTGGCCAAACATTTCGGGAGTGGGGTTGAAGCAAAAATAACTGCCAGGTGGATTCTCAAAATGGAGCAGAAAAATCAAATTCCTACCGATATTGTGCGCCGTCGGATATTAGCAAATATTCTTGATATTCCCCCGTTCCTTCTCGGTCTTGCCTCGTTAGAAGTCGTGATACGTCACCAGGATATTCAGCCACAGGTTCCCTCTGTTCTTGCCTACACCTCTTTAGACCTGGAATGGTACGGCAAAGAGGCTCGCATACTCTGGCAACTGCATTATGCCCATACAGCTCAAGACGCATTGACTGATCTTCTGGATTACATTCACAACCTTGTATTCATTCATCAAAACGCAAAAGGCAATTTTGAGAGACGTTTAAGTGAACTCCTCAATAGCTATTACCGCCTGACTGCGACTATTCTACGCGACCGGGGGCACTTTGAAAAGGCCTACTTTTTTGCAAATGAAAGCGTTTCTATGGCAAAAGCGATGGGAACAGATCCCTACGCGTCACAAATCGCCTCGGCTTCTCAATACACACGTGGCGTCGTTAATTTTGCCTGGGGAGTATTCGGTGAGCATGTGAAAAAAGGCTATATCAGTTTCCACAAAGAAAAGATACAGGCGGCTCTTTTCGACTTTGAGCAAGCATCAAAATATGCCAGTCCACAATTGAAAGGGATCATTTGCTCAGAAATGGCACGAGCTAAAGCATTAATTGCCAGTTCATCAACAGATATTACGATTGCGCTCAAATTGTTAGAGCAAGCTGAGAAATTTCTCGACCTTGATAGCCAGGATGATTTCTATACACAAATTCTCATCAATGGCGATTTAAAAGGACTCGACAAAAAGCGCCTTATTTTAGGGCGAGCAAAGACGTTCCTGGCAATGAAGCGGCCAGGAAAAGCGCTAGACGAATTTTCCGACTTAGAAATGCTTAGCGATGGATCTCAACATACGAGAAGAAGAGGCTGGTCACAGATGCTTTATGCCCAGACAGACTTTGACCTGGGAAACTTTTCGGGTGCCGCTGAAAAAGCGCTGAGCGCATTTAGCAGTTGCCGAGAGGCGAACTCTATTACTCATCTTGCTCGCATTAAAGAACTGCATACCCAACTTCTTAATAGTCCCTATAAAAACCATCCCGAGGTCAGACGTTTAGGGCAACTGCTCGATGAAGTATTTCCCAAAAGCGCTAAATGAAAGGCGTTATGATCCTTTTTGAAGGAGATAGGTTGTTTCCGTTTCTCCTCTCGCTTTTCATGCTAGAAACTGTGCAAAGAAACCCAGTGCTTCATGGGAGACAAGGCTGCGCCGGGAAACAATGACCTCCTGTACCCCACACTGCTCCAGCTCAATGAGACGCTGGCGGACTATTTCAGTCGTCCCAAACAGGCCTCGCGCGCGAAGAGAATCGAGCGAAATGTTGCCTGGGATAGTGGCGAGTTTTGCAACAGCTTCGGCTTCTGTTTCTCCAAAAACGCCGTTCAAATAGATCGTATGATGAATTTCCTGTTCGGCGCGTCCAACTTCTTCGCAGTAGCGTTTGATGAGTGCAAATTTGTGCGTCAGTTCTTCCAGAGTCGGATGAGTCAAATTGCAAGCATCAGCATAACGAGCAACTAGCTTGAGTGTTACCTGCTCACCTTTTCCTCCAACCAAAAGAGGAATATGGGGCTTTTGTACTCCTTTCGGCTGATTGATAGCGCCTCGAACTCGAACATATTTTCCCTCAACATACGCCTCTTCCTCTGACCACATGGCCCTAATAATGTGCAGGGACTCCCGCAATTGCCGCAAACGTGTCGCTGTATCAGGAAAAGTATAGCCATACGCCAGATATTCAGGTTCATACCAACCCGCGCCAATTCCCAGTGAGAGTCGGCCATGGCTGAGCACATCTACCGTGCTTGCCATCTTTGCGACCAGCGCGGGATGACGAAAACTATTGTTGGTCACCAACTGCCCAATGCGTATCTGCTTGGTATCACGAGCTAAAGCTGCGGTGCTGGTCCAACATTCAAAAAGCATCTGTTCACCTGATGGAGACGAAGACGGTAATTGAACATGATCAAAGAGCCAGACAGAATGGAAGCCCAGCTTTTCTGCTTCTTGCGCCACACGGGTCATAGTCTCATACGCATCCAAAGGATTCTGCTCACCTTTTTGCCACTCTTGGGGAAGTTCGATGCTCAACTTCAATGGATCATATCCTCCTTCTCAACAAAAAGTATCAATGCAGAGAAATAATAGAACAAGTACGTGTCAATTATAGAAGATTATATCATATAAAATAGACGCGAATAGCAGGCAAAGATGAAGCTGGTACCGGTCACATTTTGACTCTGCTGGCGAATGGCAAAATGTGACGTGTACCCGCATCATCCAAAAGGCTGGCGTGACGCTACAGTTTGTAGTATACTTGGGCCAGATGACTTGTTTTTGCTTTTGCTTTCTTTCGATAAAGCAAAGTATCGAGAGAAAAGAGTATGAACAACTCGGAAAGAAAACAGTTGCCCGTTGCGCTTTTATTCCATTTATTTATTATAAGGATTTATATGGAACAAACTACTCCATTTGTCTGGAATCCGATCTTACGCCAGTATCTGGTGAATGCGCCGAAACGTATGAATCGGCGTGAAGGGACAACTGAGTGCCCTTTTTGCGCGGATATTACCAGTGGAAAAGTGGCGCCAGATAGGCGCGTCTGGCTGCATCCTAATGATTTTCCCCCACTGCTCCCGCCAACCGGCGAGGCCTATGTGGTCATTTATAGCCGGGATCATAATCGCAAATTTACGCAATTGAGCGTGGATGAGGTGAGTGAGGTGGCACGGCTCTGGCGCGACCTGTATCGCGATCTGGCCTCGCGCTACGCTGCTGTGATGATCTTTGAGACCAGCGGCGAAGCCATTGGACAAACCCAGCATCATCCACATGGGCAAACCTATGGTGTGGCGGAGATTCCGCCGACGTTGGAACGCGAGATGGAAACTGTTGTGCAGGAGCATGAAGCAGGCCGGGGCTGTCCGTTTTGCCGGGTGCGAGCGGAACTGACGGACCAGCCCTTTGAGGTCGCGGCCAATGACACCTGGCAGGCCTTTCTTCCGCCGTATGTGCGTTATCCCTACGAGACGCACCTCTACCCACGCCGGCATGTGGCGAATCTGGCCGAGATGCAGGACGACGAACTGCATAACCTGGCCGCGCTTCTGCTGGACGTGATTCGCGGCTATAACCAGCTCGCCGATGGAGCTATGGCGCCCATGCCTTATATGTTGGGCCTGCACCAACTCGCGGATGAGCGTTTCCATCTGCATATCGAAATCCAGGCGGTCGGACGCGCCCCCGGCAAGCTCAAGTATGCCGCGTCCTCCGAATCTCTCTGGGGCCTGTGGCTGAATGATTCGGTGCCGGCGGAGAAGGCCCGTGAGTTGAGAGCCGCGATTGAGAAAGGAAAACCCCTTGGGTGAAATCGTCCCCCTCCCCGCCCCTGCGCGGGCCGCTGCTGAGGCCTTCGACACGGCATTTCAGGATAACTTCGCCTACAGCGGTCCACTGGGGGCGGCCTGGGCTCCGGGGCGGGTCAATCTGATCGGCGAGCACACCGACTATAACGCCGGCTATGTTCTGCCGCTGGCGATAGATCGTGTGGCAGCCTTCGCGGGACGCGCGCGCGGGGATCAGCATATGCGCCTGTGGTCGACGTACTTTCAAGAGCGCACGGAATTTTCCCTCGACGGTTTACCGGAAACCTTTGAGCAGGTGCGCGCAGGTCTGCCGGGCTGGGCGCGCTATATTCTGGGCGTCGCTTCAGAACTCAGGCGCGCGGACATCCCCCTGGGCGGCTTTGACGCGGTATTCCAGGGTAATGTGCCTGTGGGTGGCGGTATGAGCTCGTCGGCGGCGCTGGAAGTCGCCAGCGTCCAGGCTTTCCAGTTTTTCTCAGGGCATGCCTTCACGGTCGCTTCCACAGGTGCGACGTTGACTCCATTGCAGGCAGCGGAAATCTGCCAGCATGCCGAATGGGTAGCTTCAGGCGTGCGTAGCGGAATCCTCGACCAGGCCGCCTCGTACCTGGGCCGGCCCGGACAGGCTGTCCTGCTGGACTGCCGCTCACTGGAGTATCGCTATTTGCCCTTTGTCGCGCCTGGCGTTTCACTGGTTGTCATCGATACTGGCGTGCGGCGCGAGCTGGCCGCCTCGGCCTATAACGAGCGGCGCGCCCAGTGCGAACAGGCTACCTTCCTGCTGCGCGAACAGATCACGCGCCACGAGCCTGCGGCGCTGGCCCGGTCAGAGATTCTCACCCTGCGCGATATCTCGCCCAAGGAATTTGCTCGCTATCAGGAAAGCCTGCCGGATGTCCTGCGCAGGCGGGCCGGCTATATCATCGCTGAGAACCAGCGGGTGCTGGAGACTGTGGTCCGGCTGGAGCGCCATGATCTGGAGGGCGTCGGTGAGCTGCTCTGGCAAACCCATACCGGGCTGCGCGACGACTACGAGGTAAGCTGCCTGGAACTGGATACACTGGTCGATCTGGCCGCCTCTGTCCCCGGCGTGCTGGGTGCGCGCATGATGGGGGGCGGCTTCGGCGGCTGCACCGTCAACCTCGTGCATGACGAAGCCCTGGCTCAGCTCACCAGGGTCGTCGAAGAGCAATATCCGCCGCTCACCGGCTTGCAAGCCAGTATCGACATCTGCCATGCAGCAGGCGGTCCTGGTTCAACTCCCTTGAACACGTAGTAAGAACGAAAATGATAGAATAGATAATCTTCTATTTAGGCGTCACAACGGCGGCAAAGCCTGCCCACCATTGTACAAACTGAGCATTGGAGAGTACATGGCGGTTATAAAGCGAACTATCTGCGAGATAGACGTTATTGGCGTCGCCGCCAGTGATGACAACAATATGGCCGCCATCGTAGCGCGAGGGAGGCCAACCGGCAATGACGGGGTAGCCGGCGTTGGCGTAGCTTTTGATCTGATCGAGGGTCCAGTTATCGCCCCAGGTGGTTTGGAAACCAAATCTGGCTGCGGTATTGGCGATGCCGGTGTTTTCAAGCAAGCCTTGGGCGGACGTGATCTCACCTATGGCAGACTCGACTTTCAGCACGTCAGTAATACGGTAGTGCTTGCCATAAGCGTTAAATACTTCGGTCAGGGAAGCCGTGGAGCAGGCGGAATAGGCCCAGGTTTCGTACTCGCTTTGTGAGGCGTATTCGTTCTCATCGAGTTGTGAGAGGCGTGCCAGCGATTTCGAGGCATTGATGTTCAGCATACGGTGTGCGGCGGGATTGAGCGCTGAAGTAATAAATTGAGGCACAGTCGTAATCCCAATCGAGCCCACAGATACGAGGGTCTGGTTGACCAATGCTCCCAGGCCAAAAAGTGCAATCAGTAACACGCCAAGCGTAAAGAGCGTAATTTTGGGTCGCCGCAGCGCTTTGAGCATTTTCCGGGCCGCTTTGAGCTTTTCCGGGCTGCTGCTGGGCAGAGTACCCGTTTCAAACGAACTCCTGACTGTTTTCAGCTTGTTGGGCACAATGCGCGGAATTTTGCTTGTCTCCAGCGCATGCCAGGCCGTTTTTAATGGGGAAACATCCAGTTGCCGGGTGGGAGTCTCTTCGCTGAAAACAGCCTTTTCCAGGCGCTGTTTCGCGCTATGCAGAGCCGTTTGGACGCGCTCACTCTCCAGTTTCTGCTGCGCGTTTTTCAGGACCTTTGTGAAGATTATATGTGTAGCGTATGCCTGGCAGAGATTGTGCCAGTACATGCGCGCATGTGCATCGATATCCACGCGCGTGAGGCTGCGCGCCTTGAAACGGAGGGTGAGGAAGGACATGCGGAAATGGTACTGCGCGATAAAGAAGAGGGCCAGTAACCTCCGCCACCACTTGTGCCAAAAAGAATCCGAGGCCATAGAGCAAACCTTACTAGTTCAACATGGAACGCCGTGATACGTAATGGGACATTTTCGTAGCTCAAGTATAGCCTAAAACCTGCTCTATGGCCGAGATTGGTTCTGGAAAACAGGAAGATAGTACCGGGTCCAGGTTAAGAAAAACAAAGTTATTGAAACAATGGAGGCACCCTTCTCGTCCATCTGAGCGTGGCGGGGGCTGCCCGCCACGCTCAGATGGACGAGAAGGGTGCCTCCATTGTTTCAATAACTTTGGATAAAAAGCAGGCGCAAGAATTTGCAAACAAGGGGAATAACAACAGATCATCAATTATAAAACGCATAGATCTAGACAGCGGCGGCTTCTTGTCCTATACTACTAAGAGAAGCCGCCATTTGATGCCTTTCTCTTGAAAGGGGGCAATCGCGATGACCTTAACGCCTTTTTGTCCGGTGTGTGGCGCGGCCAATGAGCCGACGCGCACATCTTGTTTCGCCTGTGGAGAACCCCTGGCACCTGGCAAAGACGAGACACAAGCGCTGTTGCAAGAGCGCTATCAGCCTGGTGCGCTTCTCGGTGCAGGCGGTTTTAGTCTTGTCTATCACGCCAAAGACATGTTGGAGGGTGGGCGCGATGTGGCCATTAAACAGATCAACCTCCAGGGGTTGAGCTCTGAAGAAACCATTGAGGCCACCGCCACCTTCAATAGCGAGGTCAAGCTGCTTTCCTCGCTGCATCATCCCCAAATCCCTCAGCTCTATGATCATTTTCACGATAGCGAGCACTGGTATCTTGTGCTGGAATACCTGGAGGGAAACACGCTGGAGAGCAACCTGGCGATGCGTACAGCTCAGGGGCGCCCGATTCAGATTGACGAGGCGCTGACTATGGCGCTGCAACTGTGCGTGGTACTGGAATACCTGCACACGTGCCAGCCACCCATAGTGTTCCGCGACCTCAAGCCGGGAAATATCATCCGCACGCCTACTGGTAATCTCTGCCTTATCGATTTTGGGATCGCGCGCCAGTTTCGCCCGGGCCAGATGCGCGACACTCAGCGCCTGGGTTCACCGGGTTATGCGGCTCCCGAACAGTATGGTCACGCTCAGACCACTCCGCAAGCCGATATCTATAGCCTGGGTGCGCTTTTACATACGCTGCTCTCAGGTCAAGACCCCGCTACACAGCCACGAGGACTCGCACCTCTGCGCCTGAGCGGCTATGCTAGCGAGGCCGAACTCGTGGGACTGGTGCAGCAGATGCTCGAACCCGATCCGGAGCAACGGCCCGCCCAGGTGAGTGACGTGGCTGCTGTGCTCAAGCGCATCCAGGAAGAGCAACAACCCATCTCTGATGGGCCGCGCATCTGGATTCCGCCTGCACCCCAGGAACCGCCAGAGGAGCACCTTACCGGCTCAGGCACTCAACGCCATATTCAGCTTCAGGTGCCGGCCCCGCCGCAGCAGATGATCTTGAACCTGCCAGCCCAGCGTCCCAGCCGGCGCAATGTCTTGATCGGTCTGGGGGCAGCAGCAATCGCTCTGGCGAGCGGCGAGATTATCTGGCGCGCCATGGCCCTCAGGACAACACCAACACCTGCGGCGACTCTGCTCTATACATACAGCGGGCATACTGACGCGGTGTGGGGTTCATACTGGTCGCCCGACAGCGCGCGCATCGCCTCGTGTTCACTCGATGATACTGTACAGATTTGGGATGCGCTCAGTGGGCAACATACGTTTGTCTACCATGGGCATTCAGACGGCGTAATGGACGCCGCCTGGTCGCCCGATGGGACGCGCATCGCTTCGTCTTCCGTCGACACAACCGTGCAAGTCTGGAACGCGATGAATGGAAGCAATGAAGTAGTCTATCAAGGGCATTCAGACACGGTGCAGGAGGCAAACTGGTCTCCCGACGGAACGCGCATCGCTTCCTGCTCACTTGATGGCACGGTTCAGGTCTGGAGCTCAACTAATGGCAACCTGCTAGGCACCTATCTAGGGCATTCAGGACCCGTTACGGCGGTAAAGTGGTCACACGATGGCTCACGCCTGGTTTCGGCCTCTGAAGATGGCACAGCACAGATCTGGGACGCGGCTCTGGGTCACAGGCATCAAGATAGCCTGGGAACAATTGTACACTGGCGAGCAGCGCCAGCGCGTCGCGCTTCCCACCTATCCTTTTGAGCGCCAAC
>WNFN01177459.1_pt1 | contig 13836 bp, 10 predicted proteins | sample 5400161 | NCBI WGS metagenome assembly WNFN01 (sample SAMN13153353, study PRJNA577476) | soil metagenome | isolation source: 80 cm saprolite on Douglas fir-dominated hillslope | place: USA:California | collected 2013-09-17
GTCTGCCACCGAGTCGTCTGATCCAAAGGACAAGAATGTGGAAGCGGACAAGGTTGCGATCCGCCGCGCTCTCGACAATGTGGCAACCGCCACGAGCAATTTCACTGACCCCTATCTATTCGCAAGCTACGGCCTAGCGGAAATGGCTGGAGGTCAGCCGAAGCGCGCAGAAGGCGTAATAGCAAAACTGCGGGCGGCGGCTGAGACGGAACGCGGCGCCAGCTATTGGGAATTGCAGGCGAACACACCGTTTTACGGCTGGGGACGCGCCGGAAGAGTCGAAACGACGGCGTTGGCCGTTCAACTGTTGGATCAAACAAACGACGCACAAGACCGGACTCTGTCGAATCGTGGACTCGAATTCCTGATTGAGCAGAAAGATCGATACGGCGTTTGGTACTCAACCCAAACGACCGTGAATGTAATCGACGCTCTCCTGCTATTGGCTTCGCGAGAAACAAGCGGTACTCAAGCACCGCTGCGGATCGCTGTGAACGGCACAGCACACGCGCTGTCGCCTACCGCCCCTCACGTTCTTGGCCCGCAGATTCTCGACATCTCTTCGCTGGCTCATCCCGGCAACAACACGGTCGAGATTTCCGGTGGAAATGGAACGCTTGGCAGTGCGCAGACCATCGCCGACTATTACGTGCGTTGGAACTCTCCCCTGGCTGCTCCGAAATCAGGCCCATTGAAGTTGAGCGTCACGTGTGATCGCACACAACTCGAAGTAGGCGCAAAAGGGACGTGCGCGGTCCTCGCTGAACGGATTGGTTCCGCTGGCCACGGGATGATGATCGCCGAAATCGGCGTTCCTCCTGGAGTAGACGTCGACCGCGAGAGTCTGAAAAAACAGATAAGCGAAAACGGCTGGGATTTGTCTTCGTTCGATGTTCTCCCAGACCGGATTGTCGCGTATCTCTGGCCGCGAGCGGGGGGCACGAAATTCTCACTGAGCTTCACAACCAGAATGGCTATCGACGCGCAAGCCGCACCGCACACATTGTTTGACTACTACAACCCCGATGCGAGCGTCACAATCGCTCCCGACCGGTTTACCGTCGTCGAGCCTTGAGTTACATCGGCCTGCTCGCCACGATGGAAAGTCTCACGCCGTGGCCACCGTCGTGAAGTTCTTTCGCTGCGTACGGCCCGATGAAACCTGCGCCGCCAACCATGAAGGATTGCGCATCACCGGTAGAATAGCGCTTCGATTCTTGGCGCGGACAAAGTCCTAAAAGGGGGTCTGTGTTAGATGTGTAGTGGGCCAGCTCATCGCGAGTCTAGGCCTGCTTTTCCGCTCGCCACTTGGCCCAGCGTGCTTTCTGCGCTGCGGCGATCCTTTTGCGGGCGGCCGGGGACATAGTGCGTCCCTTGCGGGAACTGATTGGAACCACCTTTTGCCCCTTGATCCTTGCCCACCGCGCTCGTTGAGCAGCCGCAATTCTCCTGCGCCCCGCAGCTGAAATAGTTCGCTTTTTGCGAGTTTGTCGGCTCCCATGCATGTAGACGTTTCCGAAAGCGGTCAGGGCGGCTGCAACGCGGTGCAGTTCATCCTCAAGGCGTTTTCGTTCCTTCTGGAGCTCGCTTATTACAGACTGCATCAGTGTTTTTGGCATGAAGCAATCCTATCACCCCCGATTGGCCTAAGAATCTCTAACAAACCCCTGCCCCGCATCTCTTGAAGAAGTTTGATGAGACTTCGCCAACCCATCGTTGACACAGCCGAACTAAATGTCCATACTTCCATGTTGTCCCGCTGTGGAGTCCTCTGAGACCCACGAACTTCCCCAGACCACTCCCCAAGAACAAGGACATCTCGCATTCCCCCTGGAGCGTGATCTATTGATGGCCCCGCCAAAACAAAGTGGACGTGTTGCCAGCTAACGCTGGGATTCCATTTCGCAGGCTCGGTCACACAGAAAAAAAGCAGGAGGAATTACATGAAGCGCAAGAGCGGTTGGCTATTGTTAACGGTCGCGTGCATGGTCTTTTTGCTTGGGATGGCGCTGTTTGCTATTCCGGCGCAGGCCCAGACCTTCGCCTATGTGACCAATATCTTTGCGAACACCGTCTCCGTGATCGACACGGCGAGCAACACAGTGGTTGCCACGGTAGCGGCGCTTGGCAATGGCCCCCTTGCGGTTGCCATCACCCCTGACGGAACACGCGCCTATGTGACTGGCGGCCCCGTCTCGGTGATCGACACCGCCAGCAACACCGTAGTTGCAACAGCAGGAGATCCGAACGCCTATGGGGTGGCCATCACGCCTGACGGAACCCGGGCCTACGTGACGGACTTCCTCTCCACCTCGGTAACGGTCATCGAAACGGCGAATAACACCATAATTGCCGAAGTGGAGGTTGGGGGCCACAACCTTGGGGTGGCCATTACCCCTGACGGAACTCACGCTTATGTGGCGAATGGTGGCACCGGTTCGGTCTCGGTAATTGAAACAGCGACCAACACCGTGACTGCCGAAGTACCGGTTGGGGTTGAACCCAAAGGAGTGGCTATCACGTCGGACGGAACCCGCGCCTATGTCGCGAATGGTGTTTCCGACTCTGTTTCGGTGATCGACACGGCGAGCAACACAGTGGTTGCCATCCGTGTCGGTGATCGATACGGCGAGCAATACCGTGGTTGCTACAGTAGCGGTTGGAAGTGGTCCCAACTGGGTGGCCATCACCCCGGGAATTGGCCCACCCAGCGACAAAGATCAGTGCAAGAAGGGCGGCTGGCGAGTCTTTACGATTCCGCGGAAATTCAAGAACCAAGGTGACTGCGTCAGTTTTGTCAACACTGGCAAGTAGGTGCTGGTAATTTCGGGTTGGGCGGGTTCGCGCCCATTAGTGGTGTCTCGCGCCCGTCTTTCAGTCGCGATCACCCAGTTCGAGTCCGTAAGACCTCGGAAGCATTGGCGTGGGTTTTGTTAGAAGCTCTAAAGGCAGTGCAAGGCCATGACCGTGTTCTATTTTGCCCGCGTTAGCTATGATGCGCTCGACCGATGAGCAGCAGTGGCAAGAATCCGGGTGGAATGGTGCGATTATTTTGCTAGAGGGTACCGCATCTGCGTCGGTTGCTTCCGACGCTGGACTGTGCGCGGTACGACACGCTGCGAGAAATGCAATCGGGCGCACGCGAAATACCAGAGATCGCTCCTGCGCCGGAACTCCTCAATAGCGTTGACGTATGGTGCAGAATCATTCTGGGGCGCTGTCTATGCACCCGCTTGTCCCGGTTTTTGCGGCATTCGGTTTCGACAGTTCGGGGAAAGTGGCGTGACCATGCTCCGGAGCCGAAGCGACGCCGTTGAACAACCGAGAATAAGCCCGCCCGTTTCCTAGAAGTACTTCGGGGCTGGCATCCTCAATGATATGTCCCGCTTCAAGAACGATCACCCTCCGAACGTGAAGCAGCGCGGACATCCGATGCGAAATCACGATCACGGTGCTGCCAGGCAGGATTCTCCGTAGTCTGCCAAGCAACTGTTGTTCGGAATTCGCATCAAGGGAAGAGGTGGCTTCATCCAAAATCAAGACGCGAGGCCGCTGCAGAATTGCTCGCGCGATCCCCAGGCGCTGTCGCTGACCGCCCGATAGACGGGACCCTGCTGGGCCGACCCTATGGTTAAGGCCTCCATCTAAGGTAGCGCCCCAAGCATCGAGGCCGACTTGCCCTACTACCTGGTCGAGTTCCTCGTCCGAGGCTGTCACTTTGCCAAGCCGGAGATTGCTGGCCAGCGTCGTGTCGAACAGGATCGCGTGAGGCGGGGCGTAGCACACGTGCTCCCTGAGGCTTTCGACTTCAATTTTCCGCACGTCCAGACCGGCAATGTAAATCGATCCCGAGTGCGTGTCATAGAGACGTGCTAAGAGCTTCGCCAGTGTGCTTTTACCGGCGCCATTTTCTCCCACGATTGCGACGTGCTCGCCTGCGTCAATATGTAGATGGGGAATCGACAATAGTCCACGATTTCCTGGATATCCGAAGCAAACGTCGGCAAGCTCGATCGTGCATGGGCGATTCTGCGGCAGGCTGATCGCAGTCGGGCAGGTCTTGATCGCGGGCTGCAATGCCAGCACAGTTTGGACTTGGCGGATGCTTGCGAACGTTTTCTGCGCCCGCACATACGTCTCTGCGGCCCCGCTGAGCGGTTCAAAAAGGTTTGCCAAATAGGTGTAGAACGCGACCAGACCGCCGACGGTCAACGAACCCGTGAAGACGCTCCAGCCGCCTAGCCCGATGACTGCCGACATCGCCAGTCCGATGGCTAGGCTCGTGTAAAAGGTGAACGCGACGCCAGTCGTAAAGAGTCTATTGGAGGACCGGACTGTCGTGGCCAGTAGACGGAATGCCGTGCGCTCACTTCGGCGTTCCTGGCGAAGCAGCTGTAGCGCCACAATCGATGAGAGGTGTTCCTGGAGGAAACTGCTCCATGCGATACGGTTGCGCTGAACCGTATTCGACCCGTCTTCCAGCCGGCCGCGAAAATGCTTTCTCGTGAGAAGGAAGCCGGGAATGAGCGGCAAGATTGCCAGAGTCATCCGGGCATTCAGTATCAGCATCGTTCCCAGTGTCAGCATCGTTGCCAGGAGCGTCCGCAAGATCGAAGGCAACAGATCGGAGCCAAAGTATGCGAGTTCGTCGATCGGTTCCTTCAGCGGATACATCGAGACTCCGACTGGCGTGCCCTCGTGATAGTCGGCAGAGAGCGTGTCGAGCTGGCGCAGCAGACACAGCCGCATATTAAGTGCCAGACGTTCCGCCGCGAGCATGGTCAAGTAGCCTCCTAAGCTTGTCAGTACTGCTCTGCCTTGATGACACAGGAAGATCAGGCCCATGGCGCCGATCAGATGTCCTGTTTGCCGGCTTGGCACAATCACATCAATCAGCCACTTCAGGACTAATGGCGCCAGCAGCGCCAGGAAGCTACCAACCGCGATGCAGCAGAAACTGGCCAAATGCCAGCGAAGGAATGGACGAACTTGCCGGTACAGCCAACGAATTTCCGAAGGGATCCACTTGATCATTTCAGGTCCGCGGAGGTTGCAACGACGAGAAACCCTTACGGCGGAAAAAGCCGCAGCTTACTGCGCGGGTCGGCCAGGACTCCACTCTTCCTTTGGTGTGTTCGCAACCCTGACAATGGCGAACGATTCGCCAGCAATCGGTCGGTACGGAGCCCTTAAACTGTCGCGGTTGGCGTTCGCGATTCGGCCACTGCGAAGTTGCTCTTCTAGGATCGGTTCGCATCGCTTTCCCGGTTGGTTCATCCAATTCACCATGAGTAACAAGTTAGCCGTTTCGGCACTGGATCTTGTGGGAATGCGAGCAGGTGAGCCCGCGGGCAGCGCCATCGCTCGTTCGGTGGACGTGGCGCAGCATGCGGAGCGATGGGGATACAAGCGCTACTGGCTGGCGGAACACCATGCAATCTCCGGACTCGCTTGTTCGGCCACGCCTGTGCTGATCGGGCACGTGGCGGGGGCGACGAAGACAATTCGCGTGGGCAGCGGTGGAGTGATGCTGCCGAACCATGCACCGCTGGTTGTGGCCGAACAATTTGGGACGCTCGAGGCGCTGTATCCCAGGCGAATCGATCTGGGGCTAGGACGTGCTCCGGGCGGCGATTTTGATACCATGCGTGCGCTACGACGGGAATTGCGGCAGGGTGGGGAGGATTTTCCCGCGCTGCTCGAGGAACTGCAAACATATCTGGGGCCGGAGAGGCCGGGGCAAGTGGTGAAAGCCATCCCCGGACAGGGAACCAATGTGCCGATCACGTTGCTGGGGTCGAGCGATTTTAGCGCGCGCTTGGCAGCAATACGCGGACTACCCTTTGCATTCGCGGCGCACTTTGCTCCTGAGAACCTTCATGCGGCGGTGCAACTGTACCGCGAGCACTTCAGGCCAAGCGAGATGCTGCGCGAGCCTTACCTGATGGTGGCGGTACAGGTGATTGCAGCGGAGACGGACCTGGCAGCCCGGCGTTTATTCACTACACCACAGCAGCGCTTTCTGCGACTGATCCGAAACCAGCCAGTTGAGTTGTTGCCGCCAGTGGATTCAATGGAGCCGCTATGGCAGGACTGGGAGCGGGCGGCGGTGGAGAACAAACTGGGTGCGGCGATTGTGGGGTCGGATGCGACGGTGAGAGCGGGACTGGAGAAACTGGTGGGAACCACGGAAGCCAACGAGGTGATCGTTGTGACTGATACCTATGAGCGTGCAGACAGATTGCGGTCGTATCAGGGGGTAGCGGGCATTGCCACGTCAATCCAGGTGAAGCCGAGCCTAGCTATGAAAGCCTGACACTGACCGACACCCTAGTCTATCGAGATCATTGCCGCGAGACGTATCAAAGGCTTCTCGCAATCGTCACGATCTGTCCAATCACCTCCGCATCCTGTCGGTTTCGGAGCTGCTCCGGTCGCTGATAGTCCAGCGAATTAGGATGGATCTCCAGTGTGCCGTTTTCGAGGCTACAACACGCGCACAGGTAGGTTCCGTCGCGTCTCAAGAGGACATACAGTGGCTGCTGCCACAGTGGCATCGATCGAAAGTAAAGGGCCTTTAATCGGCTCGGGTCTTGAGGTGCCAGGACAGACGATTGCGCTTCCCGTCGAGCTCCGCAAGAACGTCAAACTTGCGCGGACGAGCCTTGTTTCTCGCATGTTTGAAAGTTGGGGTGAGATTCCCTTTGTCCTGTTGCAGCAGTTGGATTTGCGGTACTGTCTTTGCGGATATATCGGGCTTGAGGATTACACACTCTATCCTCTCATCCGCCCCGGGTCGTTTGTCGAGATCGATGCGCGACAGAACAAGGTGAAGCCAGGTAGTTGACAGAACGAATTCGATCGCCCCATCTATTTCGTCGAGCTCGGAAACGGTTACGCCGTGCAGTTGGTGTGAACTCGATGGGAAGCAATTGATTCTGGTTCCTTGTCCGCAATCCCGAGGGCAGATCCGCCACGTTCGCTATCCAACGGACGGGGACATAGTCGGTCGAGTCACAGCGGTCACCATGCGGATAACAGAGGTCAAAGGAAGCGCCCCACAGGGGCCCTCGACGAAATAAACCGTCTTGCTAAGGGAACGTTGACGACGCCATGATGTGCGGAAGTATTGGTCGAGGTCTTCACGTCTATGAAAGTGGAGGTACATCCGATCAATGACAGCGAGAAAGCGGTCAGCATGATCAATCAGGAGAAGTTTGACGGAATTTTCCTGGACCTGGAAATGCCCAACCTGAGCGGCTTCGATCTTGCTCGCCTGATTCGCAAGTCGTCCTGGAACAAATCTACTCCCATTATCATCGTGACCGGTCGGGACGAGAGGGACACCATGCAACAGGTGTTTTCTATCGGTGCGACCTTCTTCCTGCAGAAGCCCGTCGACAGACAAAAGCTCAGCATATTGTTCCGCACAGTGTGTGGTGGAATGCTGGACAATCGACGCCGACACGAACGTGTTCCACTCCAAACCGAGGTGGTATGCCAGGTCGGTGATCGAGCGTTACGCGGAGTGACCTGGAACCTTAGCCGAAGCGGGATGCAAGTGGAAGTTGGTAATTTGCAGCCTAAGGATACGGTGCGACTGTCGTTCCGGTTGCCCGTTTCCGGTTTGTCCCTGGAGGCAGCCGGGACAGTGGTCTGGACAAAAGAGACTCGGCAAGGCATCCAGTTCACGAATGTGAGCAGACAAAATGAGGAAGCGATCCGAAAATTCATCGCCGAAGTGAACAGATAAGCGGTAGCGGCCACCTACAGGATTAAGACTACAAACTGCGCTATTTGCTACTCCCTGCTGCCCGTGTCTTTCCGCTTGCATCGCCCTCATGCGGTGGATCCGGAGGGACATCCCGATTCTCTCGAGTACCAAACAAGCGTTCGAGCTCTTCGGTGAGGGCACGTGCATTCACGGGCTTCGACAGATAGCCATCAAACTTTGAGTTCAAAATCTTTTCCCGGTCCCCATGCATGGCGTACGCAGTAACCGCCACTACAGGCAGCGAAGCCAGGCGCGGATTCTCCCGGATTTTGCTCACGACAGCAAATCCATCTAGTACCGGCATCCCGATGTCGAGGAGCAGTATGTCCGGTTGATTCTGTGCAATCATGTCGAGCGCCTCTTGACCGTCGCACGCTTCATCCACCGCATACCCGCGTGCTTCGAGCAACTCGCGGAGCAGTTCGCGGTTGACTGCATTATCTTCGGCAATAAGGATTTTGGTCATTGCTGCCCCGCAGATTTTGCCCGCTTGCGGCTTGGAACAACCCTTCCAACCTCGGCCACGAGCTGCTGCTGCCAGGAACCACTCTTTTGAAACAACGCCTGGGTTTCGCGACTGAGCAGAACTATCTCTTCTTGCGCCAAGGTCTTGGCAGTCATCACAAGAATCGGCAGATCTGCCAAAGTCGCTTGTCCTCGCACATGTTGGATGACCTCAAAACCATCCATCCCCGGCATCAGAAGATCGAGTAAGACTGCGCTCACCACCTTGGAAGAAAGCACTTCCAGAGCTCTCGCACCACTCTGGACGCTTTGAGTTTCGTAGCCGGCCGACCGCAGGGTCTCTTCCAACATCTCGAGCGATCGAGGATCATCGTCGACCAGTAGAATCTCAGAGTCATCGTCGCCCTGAATCGGCACATGCTTCCGAATCGCTTCCAGAAGCACCGTCTTGCGAATTGGCTTGATGAGGTAATCCGCAGCACCCAAAGCAAAACCTACCTTCTCTTCATCAACGATTGAAACGATAATGATCGGGATGTTTGCCGTCTCCGGAGTTTTCCTGAGCGTCACCAACGCCTCAAGGCCGCTGCCTCCGGGCATCGCTAAATCTAAAGTGATGGCGTCGGGTCGCAACTGTCCAGCTTTCTCAACCGCTTCGACTCCCGACTCGGCGAACGCGATCCGATATTCCGAATTCAAATAGCTGGCCAAGAGCTCACGGGCGGAGGTTTCATCATCGACAACCAGAATGAGTGGTTTCCCCGAGTTGCTGCCGGTCGTGGCAGGGAAACTGGCGGAAGGCTTTGCGGGCGCTGGCCTGGATGCTTCGGTTCCGGCTGGGAGCGTGAAGGTAAAGCGGCTGCCTTTTCCTGGTTCGCTCGACAGCGAAATTTTGCCCCCTTGCTGCTGGACCAATCGCTTTGTGATGGCGAGCCCCAGGCCGGTGCCTTCATTCACCGCAGCTCGATTACCCTCGACCTGCCGGAACTCCTCGAAGACGACCTTTTGGTCCTCAGGCCGTATGCCGATCCCGTTATCAGTCACCGATAGGCCGACTTGGTCGGCACTTTCGAAGCAATCAATCTCGATTCGGCCACCTTTTGGTGTGAATTTCACCGCGTTGCTCAACAAGTTGTACAGGATCTGCTTGAAGCGGACTCGATCCGCATAGACTGGCCGATCCGTTCTCAACTTTTGCTGAACGTCAATATTCTTTGCCATGGCTAACGGATGGATTGTCGAGAGAACCTCAGGCAGAGCCTCTTTCACTAGGAACGACTCACATCGGTATTCGAGTTGTCCGGCCTCGATCTTGGAGATATCGAGAATGTCATTGATCAACTGCAACAGATGGGCTGAGCCCTGCTTGATATGGTTGACAAAGCGCTTCTGCTTGTCATTGAGCTCTCCTGCTGTCTGCTCGGCCAGGAGGTCTGAAAAGCCCACAATCGCATTTAGCGGGGTTCGCAATTCGTGGCTCATACTCGCGAGGAACTTGCTTTTCAGATGGGTTGCCCGCTCGACTTCGCGGTTCTGTAGCGCCAGCGTTTTATTAGCCGAGGCGAGTTGAGTGGTCCTTTCCTGGACACGCTGCTCTAACTCATCACGTGCCTCTCGCAAAGCCCCGTCGCGCTCCTGAATCTGTCCCAGCATCTCATTGAACGATTCGACTAGTGTTGAGAGTTCATCTTGACTGCCGGTAAGGACCGCTCGAATCGAGTAATCTTTCTCGCGGGATACGATGCGGGCAGTCTCTGCCAGCTCTGTTACCGGCTTGGAGATGCGACGTTGAAAAATTCTCGAGGTTAATAGGGCGACTAACAGCGAGGCCAGAAATACGACAGCGACGATCACCGCATAGCTCTTCATCCGGTCAGTCATCGCTCCCAAATCGGAGCGGATGTATACCGTACCCGTTGGCTTACCTTCGAAAATGATTGAGCGGGCCAGTCCCAAATGCCCTGCTCTGAACCAATGGTCTTGCACTTGACCTGAAGGTATAACGGGCGCGCGCTGAGTCTCACTCGCGCGATCGCGCCAATATCCTGCGAAAGGCTGACCATCACCCGTGTAAATCTGTGCGTACACGAGATGCTGGTTGGCATTCAACGCCAACAACGTCTTCTCCGCGGAATGCGGATCGTTGAACAGCAGCGCGGAGACGGTATTGTCTCCGATGATCTGGGCTTGGATGGAGAGGTTGCGGACCAGGGCCAAGCGAAAGCTGTACAGGTCGTAGGCACAAAAAACACCACATGCCAACAGCAAGGCAACACTACTCACCAGCATGTTCATCAAGGTGAGTGTTTTGGAGATCGAATGGTGTTGGACTTTGAGCATGGTGTGTCAATCTCCGGACGGAGCGTTTCTCCTTACCGTGGTCGCGACCTTGAGCAGTTCAGAACTCAAAGTCAGGCCGGCACGTTGCACCGCCGCGAGGTTGACCTCAAAGCGGACTTTCTTGCCTTCCAGGACAAACTGGATCATGCCGCCACGCTGCGAGAACTGCGGCATGTCACTAACTGTCAAGACAGCTTGTTTGTTCAGCGCTTTGACGACGTTATCAAGTCGGGCTTCCTCGGCGGAACTGAGGAAAAGAATCTGGCAATCACCCGACTCCTGTAGAGTGGAGATTCGCTTTGCAGCCACTTTCTTTCTGGCTATCGTTTCACCCGCAAGCGTGGCATCAAGAACCGGGCCAAAGGGATCCTGGCCGAGAACACAGACCGTGAAGGAGTCGTTCTGGGCCGACGCGACGTTCGCCGGCCATTCGACGAAGTGGCCAAAGTTGTAGAGATAGGCGGCCTTCACGTCGTAGTCAGTGGGCTTTGAACTCTGCGCCCGGAGACACGGAACGGCAACCAGTACCCATGCCACGCCCACCGCGACGAGCCACGGCCGAAAACGATGAGAACTCCAGGGCGCGCGGCCTGGAATATCGCGAAGGAACCCTGTGCTGTGAGCATGTCCCATAAGGATCAATTCGCAGCACGTCTCCAGGTTATCTTCGCGTATACGCTTCGTTTGATCCCGACAAGCCCGCCAGGGTCGCCTCCGAACTCGCCATGGCGAGGTTGGAGCAGGTTCTCTCCCACGACAGAAAATTCAAGCTCTGGGGTGGTCTGCCAAGACAGATGCGCGTCCGCAGTACTGTAACTTTTGACCATCTGTGCCGACAGCGCGCTTACATAGCGATAGGTCTGATCAAACTCCAGTTTCTTTGGCAGTTTCACGAAAGACTGAATTACCACTTGGTGCCGCGGGCTTGATCCCTCATACCTGTTGAGGGCGGGGTCATTGCTTCCCGGACCATTTTTCATACTCATCTCAAGGTGCGAGTAGGAAGTCTTCAATTCCCACCAACTCGTCGGCTTCCAATCGGGCGTCACTTCGAAGCCTTTCGTGGTGCCTCTGATTCCGTTACTGGTGAGCAGCGGAATCACCGTGTGCACCGGCGGTGGCGTATTTTCAACAAATGGCGTGCCTACTTGAAAGCTATAGACATCGTGATAGTTGTTGTAAAAGACAGCAAGGTCGAGATAGAAGCTAGGCGTCACCAGGGTGCGGAACCCGGTTTCATAGGCGATCAATTTTTCGGACCGAAACTGGTGGTTGCCTTCGATGCGATAAAAAATTGGCTGGTTCGTCGTCGCCGCATAATCCGTGAGCTGGAGATCCTCGTCGATACGGGAGGGTGTTCGGACCGCACGGGCAACCGAGGCCCAGAAGGATTGTCGGGGCGTGCGGTTCCAGAGCAGACGCGCGCTGGGTTGGACATCGAAACCGTTGTAATTATTATGTCCGAACTTGGATCCCAAAGTTAGCGAGAACTGGCGGTTAAAGAAGGGAATCTCGTCTTGCACGAACGCACTGTAGATGTGGTCAGTAAGGCCGCGCGGCTGGAAATCGAGCGTTGGCACAATTTGCACAATATTCGACGGACTCACGCGCGCGCCCACGCCCCAGAGAAAGTTTTGCTGCCCTGGCAGAGTCAAATGATGCAGGAAGTCGATGTCGAAGGTGTCACGAGTCTCTCCGAATGCAGGCTCGAAGTGGTTCGTGCGGTCAAAGTAAGCCTGAACCTGGAAGTCTGATCGATCGTTCAGCACGCGCTTCCAACGGGCCAGCAGATTCCCTCCCGTCAACTGCGCGTTCGCGTCAACGGTTACTTGTGAGGCAGGCGAATACAGTGCGTATGTGGTCGTTTCTCCAGCAATCGCACGGTAGACGTCGCCTTGAAACGTAAAGGTATCGCGGGTGCCTCGATCCCAGTCCGTCCGGAATCCGGCCTGGCCCATTCGCCAATCGTCAAAGTTCCTGTGGTCCGAATGGAACTGGGGACCGCGAGTGAAGCCCATGCCATAGATACGGTAGCTAAAACCCCGACCGTTCCCGCCCCCGTATCGGAAGCCGCCGGTACCCTGCTCGACATTGCCGCCTCCCAGGGACAGCATCGACCCCTGAGTATCTTTGGCGCTCCTGGTGATGATGTTGATTACTCCGTCGACGGCATTCGCTCCCCAGATAGTGCCCCCCGGCCCACGGATCACTTCAATGCGCTCAATATCCTCCAGCGGGGTGGCCTGGACTTGCCAATAAACACCCGCGAAAAGCGGTGTGTAAACGCTCCGTCCGTCGATCAGTACGAGCAGTTTGCTGGCGATCACCGCTCCAAACCCGCGTATGCCCACCGACCAGTGATCGGAGTCGACTTGTGCCACTTCAACCCCCGGCGCCAAGCGCAGGACTTCGGGAATATTCCTGGCGCCAGACCGGCGGATATCCTCTTGGGTAATAACGAAAACGGCCGCAGGCGTCTTCCAAACCGCCTCGGGCTCCTTGGACGCGGTCGTAACTTCGACGTTGCCCAGATCTGCCAAGCTCAGTTGCCTCAGGGGTTCGTCGGCCTTTGGGATTGTCTGCGGATCGGCTTGGCTCTCAGCGACCAGGCCCGCAAGCAAGAGAAGGACGATCACAACGATGGAGCGCCAAGCCGTCGTAACTCCGGCCGTGACGCTCCCGGCGTAGATAGAAGGGCAAGAACGACGGTTCATGGTAAGTATCCCCTGCAAAATATTCCTGCCGTTAACCCTGCGCACCGGCACCCGCACCACGAGAGAGAAAGTCTGCGGTGCCGCTTCTGACTAGCCGCTCGAACTGGTCGAAAATCTGAGGGTCCCACCAGCCTTTGCCTACTTCTTGTTTCATGGTTTGCAGCGCATCGGTGATGGAGTAGGCCTTCTTGTAGGGCCTATCGGTAGTCAGCGCATCGTAGACATCGACAACCTGCAGCACCCGGGCAGTCACGGGTATGGCCTCTCCCCGAAGTCCGTCTGGATACCCCGAGCCGTCGAATTTCTCGTGGTGGTGTCGAATAATCGGAAGCACGTATCGAAAGGATTTCAACGGCGCACAGATGCGCTCGCCTACGACAGGATGCTCTCGGATCAGGGTCCATTCGTCAGCGTTCAAGCTACTGGGCTTCAGGAGAATTGCGTCAGGCACTGCAATCTTCCCAACGTCATGTACAACTCCGGCGCGCCGCAGCGCAATGAGTTGATCCTGAGGGAGGCTGAGGTGCTCGCCTAGGCGGGCTG
>WNFN01237800.1_pt1 | contig 13830 bp, 16 predicted proteins | sample 5400161 | NCBI WGS metagenome assembly WNFN01 (sample SAMN13153353, study PRJNA577476) | soil metagenome | isolation source: 80 cm saprolite on Douglas fir-dominated hillslope | place: USA:California | collected 2013-09-17
CGGCGATCACCCCATCCAGGTCAAAAATGATGCCAGCAAGCATCAGCACTTTCCGTTTCCTAGCCCGGGCCAAGTCGCCTGGGCTCGCTCGTAGTTCTGGATGGTGCCAATGTCCACTAGGTAATCGCTTGTTTCGTATGCTGCCATTTGATTAACAAGCTGGGGAAGAACATCAAATCCGATGTCCGCCGGCAAGCGGTTGGGAATAGCTCGTAGCAACTGCTCCGTCCCTATTAATACCCCGGAGAACGCCAGATTGCTGCGTGGAATCGGAGGTTTTTCGACGAATTCCCGAACTACTCCGTTCTTGCCCAGTGTGACGATTCCGCAGCGGCTGGGGTCTGGTACGCGATACACGGCAAGCGTCGCCGCTTTTTGCCGGGCCAGATGGAAATCCAGCAATGCGCGTAAATCCATGTTCGTCAACACGTCCGCGTACAGAATCCAAAAGAATTTGTCGCGCGCTACCCATTCCCGATTCGCAGCGATCGTACCAGCACTGCCCAGCAATGTCGGTTCTTCAAAGAGTTGGACCCCGATGCCGTGATGGTTGGTGGCAACGAAGCCACGAACCGCGTCAGGGTGTGCGTGGACGTTGAGCAGCACTTCCTTGATGCCATGCCGTCGGCACAGATCCAGCCATATGCTGAGCAACGGCGCTCCATTGAACGGCAACAGACACTTGGGCGTGGTTTCCGTAAGCGGTTTCAAACGCGTACCGTTGCCAGCCGCTAAGAGAAATGCCTTCACTGGATTGTCACTTGGGGCTTTTCAATGGCCAGGTTTACGTGACCCCAGAATAGGTAGCGCCAGCGTTTGCACTTCTTGACGTCGGCGCCTCATCCCAAACCAAGCTCCAGCGCAGCCCGCCGGTATGGTCTCGATCCAAAAATGGATCGTTTACCAAGACCTGAGCCCCCTGCGACTCAAATTCGAACCGCATCTCCGGCAAGTTGTGTAACGCGAGAGCCTGGCGAACTGATTGCTGACACACTTGCTCACAGTAGAGCAGCAGGAATCCGCCGCCACCGGCGCCGGTAATTTTCCCTCCCAAAGCACCTCGTTCTTTGGCGAGCTGATACAGCTGATCGATACCGGAATTGGAGATCTTGTTGGAAACCTGCTTTTTGGCCCTCCATGCTTCGTCCAGCAGGCATCCGAAGTCATTCAGGTTGCCTTTTAGAAGTGCCCTTCGCATCTGCTCAGCAAGCCACTTTATCTCGTGCAGCGCGGAAACGGTTTGGCTTTGTTGGTCTTGGCTGGATGTCTCTTGCTCGCGCAGGATCTCCCCTGAATCGCGAGCTGTCCCAGTAAAGAAAAGCATCAGGTTTTGTTGTAATTCCCGCTTTACTTCCTGTGGAAGATCCACCGGCTCGACGCGAGTCGTACCGCTGGTGTCGATTCGGATAATATTCAGCCCCCCAAATGCGGCTGCATATTCATCCTGTTTTCCGACAGGTTTACCCAGAACGTCGCGTGCGATTGTAAAAGCTTTTTCGGCAATGTCGTACTTGGAAGCCGGAATATGCAAGTAAGCAGTCAGTGCCTTTAGGAGATTTACGCAAACCGTCGCGGAGGACCCCAGTCCGGTTCCAGGGGGAATTTCGGAAGCAAGAAAAAGATTAATGGAGATCTTACGGCCCAAAGACTTCAAAACGGCGAGCGGGACTGCCAGTTTGTTGTCTACCACGCTCATCTTTGCGATGTCCTGGCAGTGTTCCATCGCCCGGAGGTCGGATGAAATGATCTGCACGTAATTGTCATCACGTTGCGACAGAATCGTGTAGAAATACTTGTTGATGCTGGTGCTCAGAATGACCCCGCCGTACTTCTTATAGTAGACTGGCAAATCAGTCCCCCCACCGGCGAAGCTGACGCGCACTGGGCTACGCACGATCAGCATGTGCCACCTCGCGCAATGGATCCCGATGTCGGGGCAATGCCTGCTCTCGCCCAGGAACGCTCGCGAGCTGCGCCGGTTTCACACGTGCGCGGGTCGGCACGCACCGTCTGGCCAACGTGCCAATTGTCCGCAGGAGCAATACCAAATCGTTGAACGGACTCCATTCGAGCAGATACTGCAGATCGAAACGAGTCTTATCTTCCGAAGCGTGCTGTTCACGCAAGCCGTTGACCTGGGCCAATCCTGTCACCCCGGGCTTGGCTTTCAGGCGCTGCTTCTGCCACTCCGAATAGTGCTTTACTCGTTCGGGAGACTCCGGCCTGGGCCCCACCAAGCTCATGTCTCCCAGCAAAACGTTCCAAACCTGGGGGATCTCCGAAATGCTCAGATCCCGCATCAGTCGCTCGTATGTGGGTCCGTTTTCCCCGTCCCGATCGATATCCAGCCGATACATCCAAAACGGACGGCCACCTTTCCCAATGCGCAATTCCCGGCGCAGAACCCGTCGCTTATTGCGCAGCAGAACCACAGCAGCAACAGTGAGAATGCACGTCGCCGGCGGTAGTAGCAGGACACCAATGACCAGGTCCATGGCGCGCTTGACTGCTGCTGCACCTGGCAGGGTGGATGGGCCTTCCAACGAGATCAGTGGCAAGCCATCGATTTCGATCAGCTTCGGTTTGGAGCTGTAGAGTTCGTATCCGCGAGGCAGCACTTTCACGCGAATGCCCTGGGCCCGGCATCGCACAACGAAATTCTGGAATTCAAGTCCCGGTGACTCATCCAGTAGCACGATCAGCTCGTCTACTCCCCGTTCTGCAAGTGCCGCAAGGACGTCAAAGGAACTGAGGAGTTTATCGCCGGGCGCCAAAGCGGTATCTAACGCCATGCTGTCCCCCACCGAATACAACAAGCCGACCACCTGGTAGAGGAGTTCGGGATGTCGGACAATCTTGAAAGCAAACTCGCGAGTGAATCGTTCGTTGCCGACCAAAACTACCTTGTTGGTATGGCCCCTCTTGTGTTGCGTACGGAGAAAGAGGTAAATGCCCACTCGAATCAGGAGAAAGCCGACAAAGAGCAGCGCACCGAAACAGGTCAGCAGCAGGCGAGAGTAGTACAACTTTGCTAGGTAGGCGAAGGCAATGACGAAAATCATCAGTAGCCCCGTCGCACGGAGAACCCTCCCCAGCACGGTGTAGAAGCGCCAACCTCCGTCGAAGCAATCGAGAGGCAGGGTCTTGGACAGCAGGATCCAGACTCCCGCTGCTGCCAGTATCAGGACCCTGTAGAACCCGGGTGGGTACGGCTCAAAATGGCTGTAACGCAGGCCGTAACTCAAACCCAAGGCCACTACCAGCCAGACAAGGTCCAAGGCCAGAATGTAACGCGGAATGTGTGAGTTCATCGCGATACTCTACAAGCAGGCGTGAGATTCGCTGAAGCTCAGACCACCCCCGAAGAAATTGGAAGCTAGTCGGCGCAGTAAGCCTGGGCAGCGTGAATGGTGGAAACCGCCTCGACGATTTTTTTATTGGCAAACTGAAATCGTACTGCAGTGAAAATAGAGTGGCTGATACAGACGTGCAAATCTTCAATAAATTGCATGTTGTCAGAGGGCACGACCAGGCAGAGATCGCAAAGGTCCTTCATCTTGCCGCCCTGAAATCCGGTGAGTCCGATTGTGTAGGCCCCCGTCTCACGCGCCACTTTCAGGCCGTTAAGGATATTGGGGGAATTGCCGCTGCCGCTGATGGCGAGGACAATGTCGCCTTTCTCCACGAAATTGCGGAGTTGCTCGGCAAAAATGTCTTCGTAGCGCGCGTCATTGGCCCAAGCGGTCATCACCGGAATGTTGTCAGTCAAGGAGAGTACCCGGAACCTCCGCCGGCCCTTCACCGCTGTGCCCTTTCCCAGGTCACAGGCCGAATGGGAAGCCAGAGCAGCACTTCCGCCATTGCCAAACAAGTAGACCGTCCGATTCTCTTCTTCAGTTCCGCAAAGTAATTCGCCGCCGTGTTGATCGAGGCCCCCCTACGCATCTCCGGCAGCATGTTTTGTTGCTCGACAAAGCTGCTCATGTTCAACTCCTGTTGGACATCCGCTGTGTCGTCCTGCGGATTGCAGCGCTGGCGAATTCTCGCCTGTTGCGAAACGTGGTTGTGATGGAAAGACAAGTCCGGGGCGAAAAAGCCTTTAAACTAACGAGCCGGCTTGGATTACACCTCGATTGCACATCTCCAGGTAAGCGTCCGGAATATTGGAGGGGATGCCGCCAATCTCATCCACCCAGGCCAGAAAGTCATCCAGGATCTGCGGAAGACCGCGCTGCGGCTTCCAACCCAGCTTCATCAGCCGATCAATGCTGGAGACGCTGTGTCGGTTGTCCCCGACCCGGTATTGACCGGGAATGATGCTGCAGGTTTCCTTCCCCGTTTTACTAGTTATCAGCTCCGCATATTCCAGGATCGTGGTCGGCGTGCCGCTTCCTACGTTGAATGCCTCAAAGTTTGCGTTCTCGTCGGTAAGCACAGAAAAATTAGCCTCCACCAGGTCATCAACGTGCATAAAATCTCTTGTTTGGCGGCCGTCTTCGTAGATGATCAGCGGCTCTCCAGCGAGTGCTCGAGCGGTGAAGATACGCAGGATCCCGGAATACTGGTTAAACAGAGACTGCCGTGGACCTTGCGTGATGGAGTAGCGCAGGGCTACGGTCGGGATTTGGTGGATGCTCCCCAAACCCAGGGCCATTTTTTCCCCGGACAGCTTTGATACGGCGTATTGATTGTAAGGGTTGGGGTGAGCTTCCTCCAGGAGCCTGGGGGCGCAGGGCTCACCGCATTGGGGGCAGCGCACTTCCCAGTCGGCATGCCGCAGTTGCTCAGGAGTGCGGGTTTTTGCAAGCATGAAACCATGCGCTTCGCACGTGTATTGCCCCTCCCCATAAACGGCCTGGGAAGAGGCAATGATAACCTTGCACGGCCGCCAGCGGTGCTCCACCAAGACCTCATAGAGCAAAGCCGTGCTGACCGCATTCACGACCAGGAACTTTGAAAAATCTAGCATGTAATCCTGGTACGCGGCCTGGTGTGACACGACATCAACCCCCTCCAGAGCGCGTTCCCACGTGGAGTGGTCCGTGACACTGCCCTTGATGAATTCGGCGTTCCTCGCAACGTGCTTTGGCAAGCCGTTGGGATGGACGCGCGGATCCAGGTCGTCCACAATTCTGACTTCGTAGCCTTCCCGCAGGAAGCGGTCTACCAGGTGTGTGCCGATGAAGCCAGCCCCGCCCGTTACCAGCGCGCGCAACTTTCACCTCTTCCGATAATCCAGGTCATCGCAGCAGGTCCATTCATGTTGAGCATCTAGTAGGCACCCTTCCCTCGCAGCACGACTAGGACTGTTTGGAACAAGATCTTGAAATCGAGCTGCGGCGACCAGTGATCGATGTACTCCAGGTCCATACGAACCCAATCATCAAAGTTGCGAATGTCGGCACGCCCCTGAACTTGCCATAGACAAGTCAGACCTGGAACTACAGAGAGCTTCCTCTTTTGCCACGGCTCAAATTGTGCAAATTCGGAAACTAGCGGGGGACGCGGTCCCACCAGACTCATATCTCCGCGCACCACCGACCACAACTGCGGGAGTTCGTCCAAGCTATATTTCCGCAGAAAACCGCCCATTCGGGTGATGCGGGGATCCTCACGCATTTTAAAAACCGGTCCCTGCATCTCATTATGTCGCAGCAGTTCTTGCTTGCGCTGATCCGCATCACGAATCATGGTGCGGAACTTCCAGCTTCGAAAGGGGCGCCCATTCTGTCCCACCACTCTCCATTGATACAGGATAGGCCGCCCTTCGCCGATCCAGGTGACTAGCGCCACGACAAGCATTACCGGACTGGCAGCAATCAACAAGATTGTGCCGACCACCACGTCAAGGGCACGCTTGACTCGGAGCCGGTACGCGTGCTGCAGGGGCCCGGTGTCCAGATACTCGGCCTCGGCGGTCGGGTGCATCAGACCGGCTCACCCGATCCACTTTCGGGGAGAAGAATGCGTTCGCGAAGTACGCGGTAGACAAACCATGGATTGGTGATTAGATAGCGCTTCCAAAGGTTCTTGGGGTCTTGTATGAATCTATACAACCACTCGCCGCCGTGCCGAATCCACTGCGGCGCATCCTTCTTGACACCAGCCAGGACGTCAAAGCTGCCACCCACTCCCATTACCACTCGCACTGCCAGATCATGACGATGCCTTTCGATCCACAACGATCTCTTTTTCCTTACTGCGTTCGAAGTAGCCCGACCGCATGCCTGCAACCACGAGTTGCGGATGCATTCTGCCTAGCTGCGACTTCATCTGTTCGACCACCGTCGTCTTCGCACCCAGAAAGTAAACCGGGACCTGCTCGCGCTCCAGCCAAGGGAGCAGTGCTTTGAGAAGCATGACCCCGCCCACGTGCGCTTTCAGCGGCCGTCTGAGCACACGGCATCCCCAGACGACAGCGTATTCGGGTATTACAAGCTCCGCCTGCCGTACGATAATCCTGAGCGCCGGCACCTGCTCTGCAAGCCAGAGCTTGTTTGCGTTGATTGCGACGACATGGTGAAAGCCGCCGTCTCTTACGAACCTATCGACTCGGGACACAGCATCTTCCATGTCCAGGCTGTCCACTGGATATCCCAGCAACTGGGTGCGTACGGAAAACATTTGCGGTGCAGCACTCATTGTCTATACTCGCCCAAATGTTGTCCTCAGCGACATTGCCGTTTTACTTCTAATCCTGTGATGGCACGCACCTGCTTTTCAGATTACTGTTTGCGCCTGGCTATCGTATCTGGTGATTCAAACCATATTACTAAGTTGTTTCCCTGCGTTAACACCAAGTACCCAGGCGGAGCAGTAAGTTCTACTACGACACGGGTTAGAGGAGGAGTAACCCGATATTGAGTCGCACGCACTTCAGTTACACCCTGCGACTCGACCGGGATTCTTATCTGATCTGTGGTCAGCCGCCCGTTTGGCAAATCGATCACAACCCTCGGGGGGTCTTTCAACTCCTTAATACGCGGCTTGATGGGACGACTGGCAGAGATCTGCACGCTCACCCCCTTGTCAGCTGGAACTACCTCGACCCGATCCACTCTGGCGATGGCGGAATTTGTTTGGTGTGCCTCTGTTTTCGCTTCTGTCCTGGGTTCTCCCCTCACATCCATATTCACGGGGGCCTGCAAGGCGACCTCCGCACCGGACCCCACCGACTCATCGGGCAACACAGCCCCTCCAAACGGTTGAACAGAGAGCTCCCTGTGCACCGTCAGCGCGAGAACAGTCAAAACGGTCAAACCGGCTGGCAATGCGATAGCCATCCAGCGCGGCATTTTTGCCCACCTCTGCAGCCACGAAGCACGGATCCAGGAAGCCTGGGGGTCGGGAAACGCAAGAGGTCCGGCGTCAGGTTGCGGTTCATCATCGTCGCATTCCGAGACGGCAACGGCACCCTGGAAGGAATCACATTTCGGACAAAAAAACTTGTCGGCAGGCACTGGCAAGCCGCACGAACGGCAAGGTCTGGGGGGAGATTCGCTTTCCTTAGACTCGACGCTATGCGGCGCTTCCGCAGCTTGCAGCAGTTCCACAGCCTGTAGAGGTTCAGTCGGTTCGGGTGTCACCGCCGGGTATTCGATGCCGGACCGTTCCGACTCGGACCTTCGCAATGCTTCAAATAAACGGCTCATGCTGGCTTGCTCCGAGCACAACCGCGGCAGATCGCTGCTCCGTGGAAGATCGCTCCTTCAGGCGGTCGCATATTTCGATAAGCGTCTGCACGGCCTGCTGGATGTCTACATCACTGGTCCTCGCCGGTCTTTTCAGCGCGGGTCGGACCACATGCAGGCGCAGATCCGCTGCGACGCTATGGATAATGTCCGGTGTTACTACTTCTGCCTGCTTCGCGTATCCGGTCATTAGTGCGTCTTCGCATACGGTGTTGATCAGACGCGGGATCCCGCCTGAATAGCGATGTATTTGGGTAATTGTGTCGGATGGGAATAAGGCACCGGCACCGGAATTTGCACCGGAGAGCTGCAATCGACGCTGGATGTAGCCAGTGGTTTCCCCCAGATCCAACGGCCCCAACCGCGAGCGCAAGGCGATCCTCTGAAGCGGATATATTACCCATCTTTAAAATGGTGACGTGAATGGCCGCTCGTCGGAAGAGTCCGGTGGAGCGTGCCCACGAACTGAACCGACGCATCAAGAATGATCCCTGCGAGCGATTGCGAGTCATCCAAGAGTTCTATTCTGAAATGGTCGAGGCCGGGGAGCGCGAAACCGCAGAGTTGGTTTTGGTAATACAATCCATGATGGACGACCACAACCCCGCCTTGGTTTCAAAGCGCGGATTTTGTCACAGGGGCGCTTACTCTTCTTTTCTTCATGTCGCTGGTGATTGTCGGCATCTTGGGGCACGAGGTTCCCAGTGGGTCAAGATTTCTCGTTGTTGCCGTTCTTGCCCTGGGATGCGCACTCTACTCGGTCTAGAGATAGCTATCCAGAATATCTACCGCATGGCTAATGCACGCTGACGTGATCCTCGAATGGTTGTGGGAATCCCAGTCGTCCATCCGACCAGGCCACGTAAAGCGTGGTACCAAGGAAGTAGTTATCCGTGTAATCTCCGAAGTTGGGGATGATGATGGAGGAGACCGCGTTCCAGTCACTCGATCCCGTGGTCACCTGGGCATCGTTCTTAGTGGGTAGTGTCGTCGTACGAGGGGCTACCTTGAGCGCAGCGAATACATTGGTCAATGCCGTGTTCGCTGAACTGCGACTGTAGAACGAGACGTTCAAATTGCCGTTCGAGTCCGATTGACGCACGGCAGGTAGGAAGTGCCAGCCACCATACTCACTGTCCCCGCCAGATCACTCACCGCAACGCGTGGGAAGTCGTTCATCGGGAAGCGGTTATACCCAGGAATGAACGCAGCTTCCAGGGAGGTGATATCGACTGCCTGGGTGGCTGCCGGGCCTGCACAGGGCGAGGTGGGCGTCAGCGTCAGACACGAAGAGGGGATGAAATTCATCACGTCCTGGGTTGTTTCACCGCCGCAGTTGAAGAGGCCGGTGAACCAGTCGTGCTCATAGGCAACATAGAGATCGCCCGTTCCCCCGTCTACAGCCGGGTATGCGCCCTCGTTTTCACAGAAATTGGGGTCACCGGGCGCCACAACGAAGTACGGAGCAGCAGCAGGGGCACCTGCGCCAGCGATGCTTCCGTCGCCGCCATTGTGACAGGTCGGATTTGCCGGGTTACTGAGGTCGCAAACAGCCACTTCGATCACGCCGCTAAAGCTGGTGCTGGGTCCAAACTCGGTGTAGGACATGTACAGCTTCTTATGCGCGGCGTCGATCGCCAGGAACTCCTTGTCCAGGAAGCTGCAGAAGGTGAAGCCGAAGAAGGTTTGGCAATCCGAGCTGATCGCAGCGACGACGGGCTGGCTGCAGGCCAGGGTTGCAGTCGAACCTGATCCGCTCACCTTGCAAGCAGTCACGGACAGCGCGTTCTCCGGGACGGTGAAGGGAATGAAGATGCTGCTGATGTAGAAGTAAGTGTTTCCTCCCACCTGGTAAGCCTCGACACTCGGATCGCCAGCGATGATGCTGGTAGCGCAGTTGGCATTGGGCAAGCCACCCAGGTCAGTGAAGGAGGCGCCTCCATTGGTTGAGAAAGCAAACCCTGTCAGCTCCTCCTTGTTTTGGGGTGAGCCGCAGGGCGCAAAGAAGCCGGTGCCATCGTTCCAGGCTTCGACGACGTAGGGTCCGGCAGCGGCTACCGAAACCTCAGATTGCCCATGTATTTGTACCCCAGACGGCGTCACGTCTTCTGAGAGGGTGGCGGCATCCACATTGGAACCGAAGTTGACGGTGCCGGTACTGGAACTTGCGAGGGCGGTTGCGGGTGAGGCGCCGTTCTGCCGTGGACCGAAGCAAAACATCTGGGCGCCGGATGAGGCTTGAATCGTTTTTCCTAGCTTTTGACAGATTGGGTTGCCTTTGGGATTGCCTGCGGCGTTCGCGTCTAATGGAGCTGCAACCACAAGCAGGACGGCGATCATGCTGGTCAGGAGGACGCGATGGAATCGCTCCTGAGAGCTGCCTTTTGCAACGTGAAATGCGCACAGCTTGATATCCTTTGCCGACATGGTGTGATCTCCTACGCTTCAAAAGGCTGCGAGCCACGGTGCTTGGTAGCAGTCACCACGGAGAGCTGCCGAGGCTCAAGTTTTCCCGAACTCAGTGTGCTTACCCGGGAAAGGGACCTAGAGGGGCCGAATCAATCGCGCTTGGTTAGCACTGCTCTGCCAGCGCTGGTCGCTCGGAGATATGGTGTTGCTGAGTCTTGTAGAGCAAAGCTCGATAGCTAATTCGCAGAAGCCGGGCTGCCGCCTTACGGTTCCCATGGGTCTTTTCCAGGGCGCTAGTGATCGCGTTCCTTTCCGTCTCGTCTTTCGCGCTTCGCACCAGTGACTTGAGGCTGTCCGCCTGTCCGGTCAGTTCACTGTCATGAGTTGGCATGATTCGCCCCGGAAAATTTACCTTGGGCATCAGTTCCCTCACGGTCAACGATTCCTCACCCATCACAAGGTAGCGTTTGACAAAATTCTCGAGTTCTCTCAGGTTTCCTGGCCACGAGTGCTGCTGGCACAATTCCACTACGTTTGTGTGGATACTACGTGCCGGCAGTCCGTCGTGCTTAGCCATTCGATTCATAAAGTGGCCGAGCAAGAGGGGTATTTCGTCTCTGCGTTGCCGCAAAGGAAGCACATGTACCGTGAAAGCGCTGAGCATTCCTCTGCTCTATGATCACTCTGGTCAATTGGCGAAGCCTACTCCTGGCATCTGGAAGTAGCCGATAGCGGATGGGATGCTCTGGAGCGCCTGCGATCCGCACTAACCCAGATCTGCTCATACTCAACCTGCCAGGCTTGGGACTATTCATACCGGTTGTTTCTAGACCATTTATTTCGAGGCAGGTTCGACGTCGTATCCTTCGATACGCAGGGCTAAGGATCGCGAGATGGCGTCAATAGAGACCACTAATCCTTTTTCTCCGTTAAAGCGAACAAGAATTCCTTCGACGCCGTCGAGGGAACCACCCCTGACCCGTACTCGTTGGCCAATCTTTAGGAAGGGATGCGCCCGGCATGGCACATTATTCGTAAGGAGTTTCTGAACGCTTTCAATCTCCTCGTCCGGAACGGGGATCGGTTTGCCTCCCATCGTAATGAAGCCCGCGGTTCCTCGCGCAAACAATACAGATTGACGGACCTGTGGAGACATAACGGCATGCACGAAGAGATAGCCCGAGAATAATGGGAGTTCGACCTTCTTGCGCCGATCACTCCAGCGATGGATTTCGGTGAAAGTGGGAAGAAAGGTCGTAACCCCCTGGGTCTCCAGTTGATGGGCGACAAACCTTTCGTGTCTTGACATCGTCGCGAGCGCGTACCACTTGCCAATCTCAGTCGGAACCGGGAAGCGGGTCTCACTCGCACATTGTATGAAGCTGCTCAAAGCTTCGCCCTCTGGGCCACATCCGAGCGCCTTCGAATCAACAAACACCAAGTTTTCCCGTCAGTGACTGTGGCCGAAGGCCCGGTCAACTGATCTAACAGTCAGCTCCGGCCTGCATAGATTTTTGCGAGCTATTTGGTCTTCAAATCGACCAGCAACAGCGAACCCGCTGACCTGGTCCCCAGCTTGAATTCGGACGACGTGACCGGAGCACTTTAGGCGTAAGCCTCCTATCGGATCGAAAGGTCTGATGAGCACCTCCAAGCGCACGTGTGTGCCTTTTGCAGGACACTCGCTCGCAATGACAAAAATGCCGCCCAGCCCAACGTTCGTACAATAGCCCACCTTGTAGTGCTCTGAGGCATCGTGCCACCGGAAGGAGACTAGCGAGACGAGTTCAAATCGACGACAGAACCTTTGTTCAGTCGCTTGCTCGTGCGCTTGTGCTGTATTGGCGCCCGCACATCCCATGGGAGGGATCTTTCATTCGATTCGGCCGCTCTGGGTGTTGCTTCGCTTCGACCAGGATGTACCGTACCGGGAACATCGAGCGGAAACAAGTGGGTGAAATTCCACCCCGACCGGTACCATTAGCCACACTAAAATCAGAGACAGTCTCCTTCTTCTTGTGGGGCGAAGGCGATCCGGCTGCTCTCCCAGTCCTTGTCGACCGGAGGGCGCTTGCCTGCTCGGGTAGAGGTATGATGGCCCCATGACTAGGGCCGCTTAGCCCTGAACTTGTGCACTTTTTGCTTGACGGCCTTATGCTCGCGAATTAAGGTTCTCGCTGTGCGGGTGGAGGAACGAATCAGAGAGTGATTGCAATCATGCTCTGGAACTGCCCGACATGCTCTTCATGCGTTTTGTTATTGGAGGCACTAGTGATCGAATTCCGGATGTATCCCAATGTCTCCTCCAGCTGTGTCATCTCGTCTTATTAAAGGAGCGCAACGAATTCGTGTACTGATTGCCGAGCGGAGCCGCATGGCCAGTCAATTGTTAGCCGAATCGCTAGAGCGCGATTCGCGGTTCCAAGTAGTTGCTGTGGCTCCCGCCACAGAGCTGTTTTCGCTAGCCACAAACCGCAAACCCGATGTGGCCGTGATCAGTGCCGATTTTGTTTCCACCGCGAGGAACGGCCTGCAGATCGCTCGTACGCTTACTACGCATCTTCCTAGCATTGGTATTGTGATTTTGCTGGATGTTCCTGCGCGGGATGAGGTCATTGCTTCATTCCGTTCCGGCGCAACAGGTGTGTTCTGCCGGACGGAACCGGTATCTGAATTTTGTGCCTGTGTCGAACGGGTGAGCCGCGGAGAGATATGGACCAGCAGCATCGCGGCTCAGCATTTGCTGGAAACGGTGAGAAGCAGCCCTTGCTATGAAGCCGTTGAAGGTAAAGTCGGCATGCTTTCAAGGCGGGAAATCCAGGTGGCGGAGGCTGCCGCTCAAGGTCAAACGAACAAGCAGATTGCAGTGGCACTTCGGCTGAGCGAGCACACCGTCAAGAATTACCTATTCCGTATCTTTGAAAAATTGGGTGTATCGAACAGGACGGAATTGCTTTTCTTCTTATCCGTTCACCCTAAGGATGGCGTCCACTCCCCTACAGTATTAGATGCCGCGGGCCACACCAATTGCTTAGAGGTTTATCTCAAGGCCGCCGAAGAAGGGTGGGTTACGGCTCAGTTTATCGTGGGATTGGCCTATCTTGAAGGTCGTGGCGTTGAAAAAAATGAGCATTCCGCCTTTTACTGGCTCAGAATGGCTGAAGGATATTCATCTGAATTGCGAGAGCGTAGTCGTATGCTCATACAGGAGCTTAAAGCCAAGATGACGTTGAAGGACGTTGAGGCAGTGGAGAAGAGCCTCATGCCCCGAAAGGACGAGATGCGTGTGGGTGAGAGAACCGCTGACCTCATCAAAGGAAATGTACTTAAGCTCGCGGGATGAGTCAGACGATAAAAAACGGATAGTATAGGAAAAGCGAGGTCACTCCTCCCCTAGCTGTGCTCCGCAGAAAGTCGATCCGACCTCACGCTGCAATTTTTTCGAGCCAGTATTCATGGTGCAGTCCGCCGAGAACATCTTTCGCTCTTATCCGACAATCGGCAGGCAACTTATGCCGATGGATGCTTGGGCGCGCCCGCGCTCTACTACGAGAATCCGGAACTCCCGGTCCCAAGCTCGCATGTGGTCGTCCCTGATTGTAGTGTGCAACCCACTCCCGCAAGATCGTCCGAAGATGCTTCTCGCTCAACGGGATCACGTAATCCAGGCATTCACGGCGGATCGTTCCCATCAGCCGTTCACAGTAAGCATTGGCCTTCGGCGCCTGCA
>WNFN01213788.1_pt1 | contig 13818 bp, 16 predicted proteins | sample 5400161 | NCBI WGS metagenome assembly WNFN01 (sample SAMN13153353, study PRJNA577476) | soil metagenome | isolation source: 80 cm saprolite on Douglas fir-dominated hillslope | place: USA:California | collected 2013-09-17
AAACGCAGTAAAAAGTTGTGGCCGTACCGAAGTCCACAACCACACACGGACCGCCGTACTTTTCGAATGCAGCCACCGCGTTCACGATGCGATCGGCTCCTACCTCTGCCGGATTGTCATAGTGCACGGGCATTCCGGTAAAGGGGAATACCTGGGTGGCGTGATCTGCCCCGGCATCGGCATCTCGGCGGATGCGCTCTTCCAACGCACTGCCCGTCTTCCTCGCGTGGAAATTCGCAAGCCGGCGCGCGTGATCGGATCGAATACAGTGGGCAGTTTGCAGTCCGGCCTCTACTACGGATATCTCGGACTGGTCGACGGCATTCTGGAACTTCTCCTGGGCGAGATGGGCGAAGAGACGAAGTGCATCGCCACCGGCGGTCTGGGCTCGATGATCGGCACGGGATCGAAGTACATTAAGAATGTGGACGACTCTCTTACTCTCGACGGCCTGCGCATTATCTGGGCACGCAACGTCCCGGCACGGCGGGACCCGCCACAAGCGAAGGCCGCATCGAAGACTCCGTCTAAAGCAAAAAACGGAAGCGGCGAGCGCACGCCGTCGACTTCCCGTTCCACCCGCTGAGCCGTCGTGGAAAATTACTTCAACTACTTCACCGAAATTGAAGAGCACTTTCAGCGCCGGCGTGGGACGCTCCTGATGGTTTCGACCCTCGATTGGGCTCTGATGGAAATCTGGAAGGATGCAGGCATTCCGCTTGAGGCTGTGCTACGGGGGATTGACGCTGCGTTCGACCGGTACGATCAGCGTCCCTCGAAAGCGCGGAAGATCCGGCTTTGAACCAAGTGCGATTGCCGCTTTCTTGCGCCGCAATGCAGATTTACTGAAGGCGGCGAAGCTGCCCGAAGCAGGCGGAGTTTCCGTGCAGACGGCCGCGCTGGAAGCCTCGCGCACATTACGCAAGTTGGCGGAGGATACGGAGAGCAAAACGACATCACCTCGCCTCGAAGATTTAGAGCGTCGATTGACCGTCCTCGAAGAGAAACTCTTTGCGGCGCTCCTGGCTGCGACTCCCGATGAAGACATCGTTATAGTGCGCGCCGAAGCCGACCACGACCTCGCACCCTACCGCCGCAAGATGGCTTCGGCTCAGATCGAGCAGTTGCAGAAGCAATACGTTCACAAACGGCTGCTGGAAAAATGTGGCTTGCCTCGCCTCAGCCTGTTTTACATGTGACCGCATTCCCCCATGATTATGGCGGCTTCGTGGTTGCCGTAGACCACCGTCGGAGAGGGCACGGCTTCGAAGCTCATCATATTCATGCTTTGGTTTGAAAGGCACGATTTTCAGAAGCTTGCCCATATTCATAGATCGGTTTGAAAGGGCGCGGCTCCCAGCCGCTAATCTATATTCATACATTGTTTTGAAAGGGCACGGCTTCCAGCCGTGCCGCTAAGAGCCAACAAAGACCGAGGGCTTTAGCCCCGGGGGAAAACCCGTGATTGCTCTAGGTAACCTTGTTTAAGATGATCCATCGTTTCGAAGCACTGATTCTTGGCGGAGGCGCCGCTGGCCTGATGTGCGCCATCGAAGCCGGCAAGCGCGGACGCCGAGTCGCGGTGCTCGAGCACGCCGACCGCCTGGGCAAAAAGATTCTCATCTCCGGCGGAGGCCGCTGCAACTTCACCAACATTCATTGCCGCCCGGAAAATTTTCTTTCCGCGAATCCCCACTTCGCAAAATCCGCCTTGGCCCGCTACACGCCCGCCGATTTCATCGCCTTGGTTGAAAAGCACCGCATCCCCTATCACGAAAAAACGCTGGGACAAATGTTCTGTGATCGCTCGGCTCGCGACATCCTCGCGATGCTCGAGCACGAATGCCGCGAAGCCGGCGTAAGTATTTTTCTCAACGCCAAGATTCACCAGGTCGCGCAAACCACGGAGTTCGTCGTGCACACTGCCGTCCCCAATGAAGAAGCTGAATTTCACGCGCCCGCACTCGTCGTGGCAACCGGAGGCCTCTCAATTCCAAAGATCGGTGCGACGTCGTTTGGCTATGACTTGGCGCGGCAGTTCGGGATGGCAATTCGGAATCCATGGCCGGGTCTCGTTCCCTTGGTGCTCGATTCCGAGGACCACTCCCGCTTCTGCGATCTGACTGGACTCTCGGCCGAGGTAGTTGCATCATGCGACGGGCAGAAGTTCCGCGAGAAGATGCTGATTACCCATCGCGGACTGAGCGGCCCTGCGATTCTGCAGATTTCTTCTTATTGGAAAAAGCAGCAGGCCGTCCAGATCGATCTTGCGCCCGGACGCGAAATCACCGCAGCCTTTCGCGATCCCACGACGCCGAGGCATCTGAGCCGATTGCAAGCGGAACTCCGCAAGATCTTGCCCAATCGCTTCGCCGACCGTTGGCTCGAGGTGAACCCGCCCGCAGCGTGGACGAATTCTGCGCTCGCCGAACTGGAGGGGCTGGTCCATGCATGGCCCATCACGCCCGCCGGTACAGAAGGCTACGACAAAGCCGAAGTCACAGCCGGAGGTGTCGACACCGATGAACTCTCAGCCAAGACAATGGAAAGCCGCAAAGTTCCGGGACTTTATTTCATTGGCGAAGTCGTGGATGTGACCGGCCAGCTCGGTGGATTCAACTTTCAGTGGGCGTGGGCTTCAGGCGCAGCCGCGGGAAGGGTGCTGTGAGGCCGCTGCCCCTGCGGCGAGCTCCTTTTAATACGCTTAGTGTGTCATCCTGAGCGAAGCGGCGTCTTCGCGAATGCGAAGATGCCACGGAGTCGAAGGATCCCTTGTACACCGGCACGCCCGCCGGCCTCCGAGGGAGTTTCCACCACTACTCCCCGGCCCTGCAGTTCTGCGCCATGCCGTAGAATCATCTCTTGCTCCTGACAATTGAAAAGCTGATCTACGGCGGCGACGGCCTCGCCCGCCTGCCTGCCGACGCCCACGGACGCGGCAAAGCCGCATTCGTCCCGTTCGTGCTGGATGGGGAAAAGATTGAGGCGGAACTCACCGAGCAGAAGTCCAGCTTCGCGCGCGCGAAGGTTGAAGCTATCCTCGAGCCCTCTCCGCACCGCGTCCAACCCGACTGCGCCTACTTCGGACGTTGCGGCGGATGCCAATACCAACATGCCAGCTACGAGCATCAACTCGAAATCAAGAAAGAAATCCTGCGCGAGAATTTACGGCGCATTGCCAAGCTGGAATTGCCGTGTGAAATTAAGGTGCACCCTTCGCCCCCGTGGAACTACCGCAATCGCGCGCGTCTGCAGGTGAGGACGAAGCCCGAGTTTGTGGCCGGATATTTCAAGCTGGCATCGCACGACGTGATGGCGGTGGAAGAGTGTCCCATCAGCTCGCCGTTGATCAATCGCGGAATCGCCGCTCTGTGGCAGTCCGGGCGAGCGGGCCAGGTGCCCGAGGGAGTGCGTGAAATTGAATTCTTCGCCAATGCCGATGACGCGCTGCTGCTAGTGGAACTCTGGTGTGCGGCCGAGGCGCGCCGAGCAGCGGTCAGGGGGTGGGCGGACGAGTTACGCTCCGCGATGCCGGAAATTGCGGGCGTCGCAGCATTCCGCGCGCATCAGCCCGGGGAACGCGCGGCCATCCAGCAGGAAATTTTCCTCTCTGATGGCGAGAAGTGTCTCACTTACCAGACGCAGCATGCCGCTTACCGGGTCAGCGCCGGCGCATTCTTTCAGACCAATCGTCATCTCACTGAGGAGTTGGTCCAGATCGTCACGCAAGGTCGCGAGGGTGGTCTAGCCCTCGACCTTTACGCGGGAGTAGGCCTGTTTTCCACAGTCCTGGCTCGTGACTTTCATCACGTCGTTTGTGTTGAGCCGTCACATCCGGCTGCCGCCGACCTTCGCTACAATCTGCCTGCCAATGGAGAGGTGATCCAAGCCACGACCGAACAGTATTTGAGCCGTCCAGAAGACCGGGAGCGACCTGGGAAGGCAGCCGCCACGCCTCCTAGTGTCCACAAGGCTGACCTGGTCGTGGTAGATCCACCGCGAAGTGGCTTGGGAGAGCGCGTGGCGCGTGCTCTGGCGAATATGAGTGCGCCCCGACTGACCTATGTTTCATGCGATCCCGCGACGCTGGCGCGTGACCTGGTACCCCTGTTGGCCGCAGGCTACCAGGTTGAGCAGGCGCATCTCGTGGATCTTTTCCCTCACACTCACCACCTGGAATCCGTCATTCAACTCATACATTGAGCAGCATTCCGGCTCTCTGCGCGGTCGCATGTCTTTGCGCCTTCACAGAGGTCAATTCCTTCCTATGAGCCGCGAGCGAATGGCCTGTCCATGAGTGGAGTGCTCATAAGTGCTCCGCCTGTGAGTCCCCTGCATACTTCGGCTCCTTCCGGTCCTCCCACCTTTGCGTTCAAACCGACCCGGCAGCCCCTGCTGTGGGCTGCATTGGCATACTCGCTGGGGATCGTGGCGGGCGTGTACCTCTGGTGGCCGGCATTGTGTTGGATCGCCGCCGGACTGGCGTTCGTTGCGGCGGCTGCTTATTTTGCGCATCGGCACATTCGGCTTGCATACGGGATTGCCCTGGGCGTCTTTTTTCACGGCCCATGTAACACGAGATGGCCGCTTGCGGCAGGCCAGTTTCGGCGAGCTGCAACAGACCGCTGACGTCGAGACTGAAGAAGTCAAAACTGACGCGGGACAAACTGCATCGGTGCACTCGGGCATCCGCCTGAACATTTATGCTCCGCAGGCGAAGCATGCAGTCGGGAAAGAGGCCACCCAAGCTTCCGCGAACGGTGCCATCGCGAACTCAATGCGGGTCTTCCGTTACGGCGACAGAATTCGCTTCTTCGTGAAGTTAAGGCCGCCAAGAAATTTCCGCAATCCTGGAGCCTTTGACTATGAAGGCTACCTCGCAGCAAACGGGATTGCGGCGCTGGGCTCGACCAAGATTGAGAACGTTGAGCTGATCCCCGGCTTCGCCGGAAGCCGTATCGAGTACTACCGTACCCGCATCCACCGCAGTGTCGTTGCCAAGGTGGACGAACTTTGGGCGCCGCGCGAGGCTGCCCTCATTGACGCGATGGTCATCGGGGACGAGGCCTTCATTGATCGCGACACGCGGATCGATTTTCAGCGCTCGGGGACCTATCACATCCTTGTCGTGTCGGGGATGAACGTCAGCATTCTGGCATTCGTTGTCTTCTGGACGCTCCGGCGCATGCAGTTGAGCGACGTACCCGCAACCTTGCTGACGGTGGGCTCGTGCGTTGCATACGCGTTCCTGACCGAGGTAGGCGCGCCCGTCTGGCGGGCCACGCTGATGTGCGCCATCTATCTGGGGACTCGCTTGCTCTACCGCGATCGCGCTATGGTAAATGCATTGGGCGCGGCAGCGCTGGGCCTACTGGTATTTGATCCGCGGCAGCTGTTCACGGCTAGCTTCCAGATGACATTCATCTGCGTGCTGATTGTGGGGGCGATCGGATTGCCCATGATCGAGCGCACTTCTGCGTTTTACCGGCGGGGCATTGGCAAACTGGGACTCCGAAGACTACAGCCAGTCGCTGCCGCCGCGCGTGGCGCAGTTCCGCGTGGACTTGCAGTTCATCGCTGGCCGCCTGGCGCGCTTTGTCGGCCAGTACTACTTCCATCGCGCCACTACCGTCGGACTCCCCGCCAATGTCCTGGTTGTCCCCCTCACCGAATTGATGATGCCAGCGGCCGTCGCTGCCTTGGCGCTCGGTTACGTCTCGCTATGGCTAGCCAAGATTCCAGCCCTTCTAACGGCGATCGCCGTGAACGCCATCACGGGCACAGTGCGCGGCTTGGGCGGACTGCGCTTGGCTGATCTTCGCGTGGCCACACCATCTGTCGTGATAATCGTATCGTCGGCAGCAGCGCTGGTGCTGGCAATGGTGTTGGCTCGCCGTCGTTCGGCCTACGCCATCACCGGCCTGGTGGCAATTCTTGCGGCGTCCGTGGTCCTCGCATTCATTCCGCCGCAACCGAGAGTCCGTCCCGGCCTGCTGGAGATCACTTCGATTGATGTCGGTGAGGGAGATTCCACGCTGTTCGTCACGCCGCAGGGACGCGCCTTGCTCGTCGATGCCGGAGGTCCCATCGGTGGTGGCTCCTCGCAACTCGATTTCGGCGAGGACGTGGTCTCTCCTTATCTGTGGTGGCGCGGCATCTCGCGGCTGGACGTAGTTGCAATCACCCATGGCCACTCAGACCACATCGGCGGAATGGTGGCGGTGCTGAAGAACTTCCGGCCTCGGGAGTTGTGGGTTGCTCTGCTGCCGCCGAGTGCGGCGCTTGATCGCATCATCGCGGAGGCGCACGCTCTGGGCATCCACGTGGTCCGCCACTGGGAAGGAGACAAACTTAATCTCGGCGGAGCGACGGTTGAAGTGCTGGCCCCGCCCCAGGATTGGTTCGTCGGCAGCAAGCCCCAGAACAACGACTCCCTCGTATTGCGCGTCAGCTACGGAACTTCAGCCGTGCTGCTCGAAGGCGATGCACAGACGCAGGTAGAGCGGCGCGTTGCCGCGCTCCATCATCCCACAGCGGATCTCCTGCGGGTCGGGCACCACGGCAGCGCGAACGCGACCACGTCCGAATTGCTGGCCGTGGTAAAGCCCAAATACGCTGTGATCTCGGTGGGATTTCGTAACTCGTTCGGATTGCCGCGGCCCGAAATCCTGCAGCGTCTCGTCCGCTCAGGAGCGCGCGTGTACCGAACCGATCTGGACGGAGCCGTAACCTTCTACCTGGACGGGCACTCCGTTACCCCTTCTGCGGAGGCTCTCCCGTAGAATCCGCTATTGCCTCGTCGTCGACCGCGTCGTATTCGGCGGTTTCGTCATCGCCCGCGTCAGGTGATTGCCGGAACTCCCCAATGATCCGCCGTGCCGCCTCCGCATCCTCCTCGCGGACCAGAATGATGGTGCCGCCAACTCCCGGAAAGGTATCCTGTGGCGCGGACAGGGAAGTCATGTCGGAGTCAATTCCCGACGACTCCAGTAGCCCCTTGACCACCAGGGCCTCAGACTCCCGCTCCGCATCGAAAACTTTCACCAGCTTCTCATTCGGATCGGGACGTGGATTTGCCGCTGACGTCGATTTTTGGGACTCTGCCATGAACGTCTCCACTCCTGGGATGTGACCGTGATTATGTTGGGCCGAATCCCCGCTACATCGCGGATTTTACTCCTCTTTCAATCAGATGGGGTCTCAGCGCCCGGAGGTTGCGGACCGCGTAGGAGCGGGCGCCTCACCCGCTCGGTTTTAAGCTACCAATTAAAATAAAGTTCACCATCATACTCACCGATACTTGACACTGGAAGAGGAGCACCTTCGTGCAGTTGTTTTCCAGGCGAATTGAGGCAGAATGCCCTAAACAGCTAACGCAACACCAGGCTGACCCGAGTCATCTAAAAACTTGGGGATTTGCAAAGGGGAGCACACAGAGGCCACGATGAACTTTCCGGATCATGCGAATCACGAGCAGAGATTTCCTTTAGCCGATGACAATAATGAAGACAGGCGCGAGAGCGAGGACGAAGCTCGCAAGATCCGCCGCCTGCAGATGATGATGAGCATGGTGATGTCCGTGATCAGTCAGGACTCGAGCCTTACCCTGGAGGAAGCCTCAGAACTCGCCGCCGGCGCAAAGCGCGCCGCGCTAGCCATGTTCCCGGACAAAGAACTCGCCTACGATCTGCTATACAAGCCGCGTGTGCAGCGGCTGATGAGGGAAAGATTTCGGCTACAGTAACCCACAAACTCCGCTACTCGTCGACCACAGAGTTCCGCAGCGTCCCCACGCCTTCCACACTGATTTCAACCACGTCTCCGGCAACCAGCGGTCCAACTCCCGAGGGCGTGCCCGTAGCGATCAGATCGCCCGGAAACAGCGTCATCACCTGAGCGATGTGGCGGATGACCACATCCAACGGAAAGATGAAGTCACGCGTGTTGCCTTGCTGCCGAACGTCGCCATTGACACGCGTTTCCACTCCCACGCCGGCCCACGGATCAACCTCATCGGTCACCACCGGGCCGGCTGGGCAAAAAGTGTCAAAGCCTTTCGCCCGTGTCCATTGCCCGTCCTTGTTCTGCAGGTCGCGTGCGGTCACGTCATTCAAGCAGGTGCAACCGAGGATGTATTGTCTAACATCGCTTTCGGCCGCAGGCTGGTAGCAAGTCTTGCCGATGACCACTCCCAGCACACCCTCATTTCTACCGGCACGTCGTGGCCGAGTTCGGCAGCGTGCTCGCGGTAGTTGCGGCCCACACAGACAATTTTCGACGGGCGCACCGGAGCCAGCAGCGCCGCTTCCTCAAGAGGAACCGGTTCAATTTTCCGCGTGCGCACACTCTCCAGGTCGCCATCCGCCTCTTCCGGAGGTGTGAGCAAGATGCGCATAATGGTGTCGCGTCCCGCGGCGGACTCAACCAGTCCGTAGCACGGCTGGCCATTCAGTTCAAACCGGCAGTATTTCATTCGACCTCAGCTTGATAAAAAAGCTACTAACAATTGGCAACTACGGCAGTCCTAAATAAGCTGAACAGATTACGACGTCTTGGAAACGGGGTTCGGCATCTCGAAATCGCGCAACGTTGGACCTCATGCGACATTTGAAAAGACGGCGACATTTGAAAGACGGCGACGTTTTGAAAAGACGGGCGACGTTTTGAAAGGGTGCGGCTTCCAGCCGCACCGTAAAATCCATTTCCTGAACCGGGCTTTAGCCCCTGAGGTGCAGATTTGCAAGAACACGTCCCTCTTCAACCTTTTCCGTTTGGCTAGCAGCTAGCCGCCAGAAGCTAGCTGCCGAATCCTCACGGCACCCTCTCACTCGCTTCCTCGGACCGCGCGCTCTCGTTCCCGCGCAGGTCAACCGAGGACACAGAATACAAGTAAGTCTTTCCCGAGGCGACTGCCGCATCCCGATACGTCGGCATCTTCAACGGCTCCGTATTAAGCTTTTCGGGAGGACTCCCCGGCTCGTGACGGTACACATTGTATCCGGCGAAGTCCAGGTCGGTGACGGGCGCCCAAATCAAATCAATAAATGGTGGTTGACCGGGGCCGGAAAAGACAGCCTGCAAGCCCGACGGAACGGCCGGCGGATAAATGTCGTGAGTGAACACCTTTACATCGGGAGTGTCCTTGCCTTCCACTTGCGCTTCAGGCTGGCCTGGCCGCGCGACCACAGTTGCGATATTAGCGTGGTACTCGTAGGTCTTTTCCCACTCAATGCTGGGGTCGGTAAAGGTGAAAGTGGTTTCATCGGTATGTGGCACTTGCCCCACAAGAATCTGCTGCGGGCTGCCTTCCGGGCGCCGGTAAATCCGATAGACGTAGCGCACCATCGGATGCGAAGCGACCGGTTCCGCCGTTCCCGTGAGCACTACGCCCTTTCCGGTGACTTCGGCGGCAAAATTGTGCGGAGGTGGAAGCGTTTCCGCCACTGGCACCTGCACCTGATTGGAAAGTCCGGCACTGCGCCCGTTCTTGCTCAGCGCTTCAACGGCATAGGTGACGAATCCAAGGGGATTGTCTCTCTCGAGTTGCCTCGGCAGTGTGTCGGTGTATGTTGCCTGGATTGCGAGGGTTTTGGTTTCCGACTTCTTCCCCGAAGACTTGGTCGATGCCGGGAGTGGAGGAACAGCCGCCGTTTCGCCGACCGGAGTACCACACTTGGTCAGAACCGGTTCAAGTCCCCGGCAAATGCGCGTCGCTCCGGGATGCCGAACAGTGAGCCGGTCCGTAGTGACCGTTGGGATCGTCCAGCTCAAAACAACGGTGTCAGCTCTGCGGATGGCACGCAGATCCGACGGAGACTTTGGCAACTCCAGCGAAGGCGGCAGCGGTGGCCCGATTGTGGCGCAGGATGCAAGCAGAAGGCACAGACAAGAAACAAGGATGATGCAGGCGCGGCCGCGCATGAGAGTACACAGAGTACCAGACCGCAGGTCGTCTCCCAAGCGCAGGAAGCCAAAGACCGAAAAAGCTCCGCATTCTTCGAGTAGGGCAGAAAGGGTTTACCCTGTGCTCCCCTGTGCCCTCTGTGGTCAGATTTTCTACAGAATGTACCGCGACAAATCCTGATCCTTCACGATGTCAGTGAGCATCTTGCGGACATAGTCGGCATCGATAATAACGTGCTGGCCTTTTTTCTCCGGAGCATCGAAGCTAAGCTCGTCAAGCACACGCTCCATGATGGTGTGAAGCCGGCGCGCGCCAATATTCTCCGTGCTCTCATTCACGCGAAAGGCGAAGTGCGCGATCTCATCCAGCGCTTCGACCGTGAACTCCAGCTTCACGCCTTCGGTTTCGAGCAGGGCGGTGTATTGCTTGACCAGCGACGACTTGGGCTCGGTGAGAATGCGCACGAAGTCTTCCATCGTCAGCGACTGCAATTCCACGCGGATTGGGAATCGTCCCTGCAACTCCGGGATCAGATCGCTGGGCTTCGACACGTGGAATGCGCCGGCCGCAATGAACAGAATGTGATCGGTGCGCACCATGCCATAACGCGTGTTCACCGTGGTGCCTTCGACGATGGGCAAAATGTCGCGCTGTACGCCTTCGCGTGAAACATCCGGTCCATGGCCGCCTTCCCGGCCTGCGATCTTGTCAATCTCGTCAAGAAAGACGATACCCGAATTCTCTACGCGGTCGATGGCCATGCGCGTCACCTGGTCCATGTCGATCAGGCGCTGCTCTTCTTCCTGAATCAGATATTCGAAGGCCTCGTTAACCTTCATCTTCCGCTTCTTGGTGCGCTGGCCGAAGATGTTGGGCAACATGTCCTTGATGTTGACATCCATCTCCTCGACGCCCTGGTTGCTGATAATTTCAAAACTTGGGAAGTTGCGTTCGCGCACGTCAATCTCAACGCTGCGATCGTCCAGCTTCCCTTCGCGCAGTTGCTGCCGAAGTTTCTCTCGCGTGCGGTTGGACGATTCAGTCAACGCGGTGTTGCCGTCAATGACCACGCCGCCCGAGGTCGAAGACTGATCGGGACGCGCCGGCGGAGATGGCGGCAACAGAATGTCGAGCAGCCGCTCTTCGGCGTTGAGTTCAGCCTTGTCAGCAACGTCCTCCAGCTTTTCTTCACGAACGTTGTCGATGGCAATCTCCACCAGATCACGCACCATCGACTCGACGTCGCGCCCCACGTACCCGACCTCGGTAAACTTCGAAGCCTCCACTTTCAGAAACGGAGAATTAGCCAGCTTCGCCAGCCGCCGAGCAATCTCCGTCTTCCCCACCCCGGTAGGCCCGATCATAATTATGTTTTTGGGGATGATTTCTTCGGCTAGTTCGGGAGTTAGCTTTTGGCGGCGCATGCGATTGCGCAGCGCAATCGCCACGGCGCGCTTCGCGAGTTTCTGTCCGATTACGTGCTTGTCGAGCTCGACGACGATCTCACGCGGAGTGAGTTCGTCGAGCGCCAACTGTTCTTCTTCGGCGGAGGAGGGGAGATATATGGCCATAGATACTCATGTGTGGACAGCCGCCCTCGGCTGTCCGGCTGGGTTGAACCCAGCAATTTTCATTTCACCGGCACAGATTTGGAAAATAAGTCGAGCTTCGCTCGACCGGACAGCCGAGGGCGGCTGTCCCCACATGAGCCCTACAGCTCTTCAATCGTTACTACATCATTGGTATAGATGCACATTTTGCCTGCAATCTTCATCGATTCTTCCGCGATCTGCCGGGCTGTAAGCTGCGTATGTTGGGAGAGCGCCTGAGCTGCGGCCTGCGCGTACGGGCCGCCGCTGCCGATGGCCGCAACCGCGCCGTCGGGCTCGATCACATCGCCTTGTCCGCTTAACAGGAAGGTTTGTTCCTTGTCGCAAACCAGGAGCAACGCCTCGAGATGGCGAAGAAATTTGTCGGTGCGCCAGTCCTTGGCCAGTTCCACGGCGGCGCGTCCGAGGTTGCCGTGATACTGCTCCAACTTGGCTTCGAAGCGGCTGAAAAGAGTAAACGCATCGGCGGTGGAGCCTGCGAAACCTGCGAGAATCTTGTCGTTGTAAAGGCGGCGAATTTTTTTGGCCGAGTGCTTGATAACGGACTCGCCGAGCGTAACCTGTCCGTCGCCGGCGAGTACAACGCTGCCGCTACGGCGGACGGACAAAACTGTGGTGGAACGGATCAGTCGCTTCGTGGACATGAGCGCAATTCTTCATTATAGCAGCACGGAAATCCGGACTCTTGAGCTGCGGATTTCTCCAAATGTTGTCAATAGGTGAAAACTAGACGATTGCTCCCAAGTGGTTCGCAACATTGGAAATATATAGTTGGGAAAATGTCCGGTTTACCTATTTCAAATTGCTATACTAGAAATAGAGAGTAAATCTTGAAGAACAAGGCGCGGCCTACGTGGTCGCGCCTTTTCTTTTTACACAGACTGATTATGGACTTCAGAGCGGAGTGGGGGAATGCATAGATGCAAGGATTTCAGAACGTTCAAGGAGCGCGGGGAGTGGGTGGAGCTGCGCTTTATGACTCCGGCCATCGAGCATGGGTTCAAGGTATCGAGGCCGTGGGGCGATTCGTCGGCTTACGATGTCGGCGTCGAATCGGGTTCGCGGGTTCTCAAAGTGCAAGTGAAGTCCACGGACTGCAGGACTGAATTCGGATACCTGTGCCAGTTCAAGCCGGGCCCGGGTACTCAGCCGTACACGCTGGAGCAGGTCGACTTTTTTGCGGCGTACGTCATCCCCAGGGATGTTTGGTACCTGATCCCGGCGATGGTTCTTTTGGGAGGCCAGCAGAAAAAAGCTCTGACGTTGTTGCCATCGAAGCCGCGACATCCGGATCGCTACAGGTACGAATGCTATCGGGATGCGTGGACACTGCTGGGCCCAAGCGAGAAAGGGCGCAAGACCTAGGCCTTGAGCGCTGAGTAGTACCAGGCTTGCCTGGGAAACAAAGAACAGCAGGTCCCTCCGCTCCGCCGTCGCTGACGCTCCGGCTGCGGTCGGGATGACAAGGCGTGAAGGGCGTAGAGGGTCGGCGGATTACTCGCCTCTGGGAGAAAACTGGAAGTCAGGCTTCAGCCCCGCTGATCGAGCAACTGCCCCAGAAGCAACTTCACCCCAGGCCACTCCGGCGCCACAATCGAAAAGCGCATCGAGTCGCGAGGGATGTAGTCGGCAGCCATGCGGTGGGCGCGGAGAATCCCCTCGAACTTTCCGCCAATGCGTTCGAGCGCAGCGCGGGAGCGCTGGTTGCGCGCGTCGGTGTGAAAGCAGACGCGGAGCACCTGCCAGGTTTCGAAAGCGTGCGTCAGCATGAGCAGCTTGGCCTCGGTGTTGGCGGCGGTGCGGATGGCCGAGCGGGTCAACCAGGTGTAACCGATCTCGCAGGCGTCGGGAACGCTACGGACGTGCCGTGCGTGGCCCTGCGGCCACGACCAGTGCTCCAGGTTCCAAAAGCGCGTCGAGCCGACGACGACACCATCACCCACACGGACAATGGCGAACGGCACGGCGGTGCCGGCGTCCCGCCAAGCGAGGGCGGTGTCGACGTAGGTGACGGCCTCGACCTTGCCCTGCGGGACGGGACTCCATTGATAGAGGGAGGGGTCTGCGGCTGCGGCGGCAGCCAAACCGTCGACGTGGCGGTGGGCGAGAGGTTCGAGGCGGATGTGAGTGCCGGGCAGTGCAAGGTTTTCTGTTTCCATGCTCTCAGTATGCGGTGAGTCTGTAAGCGGCGACAATGAGACTTACGACTTCACGACGTAAAGTTGGGAATCGGCGCTGCCATGTGCCGAGATCTCACGCGACCCTCAGGGGCTAAAGCCCGGTCTTTTCTTACGCTTCGTTGAG
>WNFN01210920.1_pt1 | contig 13815 bp, 11 predicted proteins | sample 5400161 | NCBI WGS metagenome assembly WNFN01 (sample SAMN13153353, study PRJNA577476) | soil metagenome | isolation source: 80 cm saprolite on Douglas fir-dominated hillslope | place: USA:California | collected 2013-09-17
GCCGGCGCTGCGGGCCAGCTGAGCCGCGTAGTCCGCGGCCAGTTCGGCCTTCGCCTGGCCGATGCGCCGCATCATGGTGAACACGTTCTCGCCGGACTGGGCGCCCGTCGCGTCCTTCAGCTCCGACCGGGCCACCCGGCGGACGAGGTCATGGTCGATGCCCCCGGCGCCGACGTCGGAGGATGGGTTCGCGAGCGCGGTCTTGTACCGCGCCACCATCCGGCCGGCGAGGTCCTGTTCTGCCGCCCGGATCGACCGGCCGGCCCGTTCGTCCAGCTCAACGGGGAGGTCGGCGATACGGCGGGCGGGGATGTCGGCGGCCACGTCGAGCTTGCGCCGGCGCACGATGCCCAGGTCGATCACGCACTGGCGCGCCGCGGCGTAGAAGCCCCGGTCGGCGGGCGTCAGGCCGGTGTCCTCAAGCGCGCCCATTAGCTCGTCGAGGGGCTTGCTGTCGTCGATCCAGCCGAGGAACTGCCAGATCGCCCGGAAGTCCTCGATGTCATTGATCAGCGGGGTGCCGGTCAGCGCCATCAGCAGCGGCCGGTCGGTACGGGACCGGATGCGGCCGGAGAGCGCGAGGACGTTCTGCGAGCGCTGCGAGGCCTTGTTCTTCGTGAAGTGAGCCTCGTCCACGACCATGCCGCGGAAGCCGAAGTCACCGAGCCAGCCCATATGGCGGTCGAGAACCTCGTAGTTGAGCACGACGATATCGGCGAAGCCGTCGACAGCCTCGCCGTCACCCCGCACCACCGTGGCCGGGCGGTGGGGCACCCAGCGGGCCGCCTCACGGGCCCAGCTGGTCTTGACGACGTTCGGCACGACGACCAGCAGCGGGTAGGCGTTCGCTGCCTCCGCGGCGAGCAGCGCCTGGGCCGTCTTGCCCAGACCCGGCTCATGCACGCCGGGGCTGCCCCGCCGGCACGCTCGAAGGAGCTCAGCAGCGGGCCGAGCAGCTCCCAGCCGGCCAGGCGGCGCGGACGGGAGGTGCGCTGCGGAACGGCGGAGAAGCCGGGGGCGAGAAAGGGGTTCGCCAGTTGCCGGGAGACCACCGACTGCGGCACGACCCGCCGCTCCGAGCCGGCGCAAGCCGTAGCGGTCTGCGCCAGCGCGATCTCCTCGGGCGCCGGCTCGATCCCGAGGTCCCGCAGCATCTCCCCCTTGAGCGACCGGGCCGCGTCGGAGACCCCGGAGCCCTCGGCGAGCAGCGCCAGTAGCCCAGCGTCCTGGACGGCGGTCGTCGCGAGGATGGCCGCGACGCCGTCCAGGCGCTTGAGCTGCCCGGCCCGATGACTGTCGCTTCCGGCCGCCGCCCGGACGCGAGCACGCTCGTCCCGCAGCAGCAGGGCGGCAGCCTGGAACTTCGTGCGCACGGCAGGCGTCACCCGGCCGCGCCGGGCAGCCGCCTCGACCTCACGGACGGTCCGGGCGAGCACCGGGACGACATCGCCGCGGTGGCGGACGCGTCGCTGCTTCGGCGGGGCGCTACGGCGAGCGCCCGCCTGGCGCTGGCCTGGTCGAACCACACACTTCTCCTCTGGAATGCCGGGACACAGTGGCCACGGCGGCATGCCGCACAATCCCGCGCCCGGGGCGAGGAACGTCCCGGGCACAGGGCCTGGCGCTTCGAACGCCGAGCCGGCTTGCGGATCTCCGACGATCAACGCAGGCGGGCCTCGGCAGGCCTTTACACGACCCCGGAGCCGCCCGTGGGTGGGCTGGTGGCCACGGCACGGGGAAAGTCGCCGCCGGACGGCCGGCTCGGCTCTCGGGTACCGCTCATGTTAACGCGTGCGCGGGCGCATAATTCCCGGCCGCACTGCGGGTCAACATCCTCAATCGCCGGACAGGGTCAAGCGCCGGGGCCTGGTGTGAGACTTGGCTATGCTCGGGTGGTCAGTCGACAGCCGTGAACTCGGCTAAGGGCTGTCCCGTAAATGATCTCCAGTCGGCGGCTCGGTTCGGCGGTACCGCACCGTCATGCGCACTGCTCGTGGCTGGCGCTGCCTCAGACGAGCCGTGGGAAGTCAGGATGATCGGCATAGCGCGAGGCGAGATCAAACAGTCGTCACACGGCCAGGGTCGCCGCCGGACAGGAGGCCGGAGGGTCGTGAGGCCTTTTGGGTATGCGCTCCTGCAACGGAGCAGATGGAGCGAATCTCCAGGGCTTCGTCCTCGCGCGCCGATCAGGGTTCGTCCGCTGTCCCGCGGCAGGCTCGCGTCAGCCGATCTGTTCGGCTAGGGCGACGATGATGCCCGCGGGGCCGCGGAGGTAGCAGAGCAGGAAGATGCTCTCGTACTGTGCCACCTCGCCGAGGAGTTCGGCGCCGTGGGCGCGCAGGCGGGCGACGGTGTCATGGATGTCGTTGACAGCGAATATGACGCGATGCAGGCCCAGCGTGTTGGGCGGCGGGTTCTCCGGCTCGGCGCCGTCCGCCGCGGGGGCGTGGTACTTGGTCAGCTCCAGCTTGCTGTGGCCGTCCGGGGTCCGCATCATCGCGATGTCGCTCCGGACGCCGTCGAGTCCGACGGTGCGGTCCGCCCAAAGGCCTTCGACCTGCCCTTTGCCTTCCAGCTCCATGCCGAGCTCGGTGAAGAACGCGACGGCGGCATCCAGGTCTTCGACGACGATGGCGACGTTGTCCATCCGCTGAATGGTCATGNNACCGCCAGCCGCTCCCCCGCCGACTAGCACCGGGTGGATCGAGAACCGGATTTCATCGACCAGGTGGTGGGCGAGCAGGGTTTGGCTGAGTCGGCCGTATCCGTACATCATGAGATCACCGCCATCTTCTTGCTTGAGCTCGGTCACGGCGGTGACGACGTCGTCGCGAATGAGCGTGGAGTTGTTCCAGTCAGCGTTCTCCAGCGTCGAGGAGAACACGTACTTGCCAATCGCGTTGATCGCGTCTGCGTATGGCCCGGTCTGTTTGGGCATGACAGCGGCGAAGTACTCGTAGGTGCCTCGTCCCATGAGCATGCCGCCGAGGGCGTGTAGCGCCTGTCCGGCTTCCTCTGCTGCGTCCGGATCGAAGATCGCCCAGGAGCCTGGGTCTGCGGTGACGCCGTCGAGCGAGACGAACGCCGAATTGATGATCTTGCGCATCGCGGTGCTCCTCCTGTGTCGTTTGTGAGCTACGTCAGGAAGACGAACAGGACGGGCCGAAACCGGACGCGGCGCTACGAGATTTCGAGGAGGTCCAAGCGCCGCCGAGCTCGACGCGGACCCGGTTGCAAGCACCGCTCAGCGCGGGTTCGCCGGTGAGCTGGGGCCACTCCTCGACCACGGCCCGCCACTCATCGAGCATGTCGGGCGGCTTAGCGAACTCACCGCCCTACCGCCGGCCGGAGCCCTTCACGAGGTCCGTTGACGTCTCTGGCATCGGTCTCTCCTGGTCTCATCGGGTGATCTTCACCAGGACGACGAACGGCGGGCGCCGACACCGGATACGCGTTAGGAGATTCCCAGGCTCTCGATCCGCCGCTCGAAGGACACGCGCTCGGCGGGGCTCCGGGCCAGCGCAATGGCGTGCTCGTAGTGCTCCCGGGCCGCGGTGTGGCAGCCGGCCCGCCGTTCCAGGTCAGCGCGGGCCGCCCAGTAGAAGGGATACCGGGACAGCTTCCGCTCCCCGGTCAAGGCGATCAATTCGCGGCGGCCCGCGTCGATGCCGTCCCGTTCGGCCACGGCCAGCGCGCGGTTCAGCGCCACAATCGGGCTCCAGGCCTGCTGGGCGAGGACCTGGTAGAAGCCGACGATCCGGTCCCAGTCGGTCTGTTGGATCGACGGCGCTATCGCGTGCTCGCAGGCGATGCCGGCCTCCAGATGCCAGCGGGACATGTGATCCCCGGTGGCCGAGCGGGCGAGGTGCATCAGACCGCGCTCGATGCGCGCCCGGTCCCAGCGGCTCCGGTCCTGGTCCTCGAGGGGGACGAACACACCGTGCTCGTCGAGGCGCGTCGGCAGGCGAGCGGCGTCGAAGCAGAACAAGGCGGCCAGGGCGTGCACGTCCGGATGCGCCGTCGCCTTGGCGTCTAGCAGCAGCTCGGTCAGACGCAGCGCGTCCTCGCACAGGAACGGACGTACCGGGTCCTGCGGGTTGCTGCCGTGGTAGCCCTCGTTGAACAGCAGATACAGCGATCGCAGCACGGAATCCCGCCGGGTGTCGATGTCAGGCAAGTCGTCTACGTCGGGAAGCCGGCCCAGCTGACGCAGACGGCCGCGCCCTCGGTGCAGGCGTCGGTCGATGGTCTGAGTATCGACCAGGAACGCTTGACCGATCTCCTTGGGCGACAGACCGCACAGCCACCGCAGGATCAGTGTCACGTGGGTCTCGCGGTTCAGGCCGGGGTCGCAAACCGCGAACATCATCGCCAGCTGGCTGACGCTCTCGGCGGCCGGGGCCAGTGCCGCCTCGATCGTGCCGGTCAGCGCCGTCGTCGTCGCCAGCTCGGGCAGGAACGAGCGGTGGCGCTGTTCCCGGCGGATGATGTCGATCGCCTTGTTGTGGGCGGCCCGGATGATCCACGCCTTCGGGTCCTGCGGCAACCCGAAGCGCCAGGCGTGCATGGCACTGACCAGCGCGTCGTGGACGACGTCCTCGGCGAGCGGGATGTTGGACGGGCCCAGGACCCGGGTCAGCGCGCTGACCAGGTGCGCGTACTCCTTCCGGAACAGGTCCTCGACCAGCTCCGTAGATGACAGCGCAGCGGGCCGTTCGTCCACGAGCGTCAGATCCGAGGGTCCTGGACCGGCCGCACCTCGACGGAACCATCGAACTCGTATGTCGGGCACGTGCGCGCCACGTCGACCGCGTCTTCCAGGGAGGCGGCTTCGAAGATCATGCTGCCGGTCACCAGATCCTTCGACTCAGCGTAGGGGCCGTCGGTGACCACGCGCTCGTGGCCCCGGACCGCGGCCCCCGGGTTGTCAAGCGCGGTTCCGACGTTGCCCCGACCCTGCCGGGCCAGCTCATCGGACCAGCGATACCACTTCTCGACGTGAGCCTGAAGCTCCGAGGGCGACAGATCGTGCCGCGCGACAGCGCCCCCGCGAAAGATCAACATGAACTTGCTCCGCAGGGCGCCTTCCCCGCTTCGAGGATCCGCCATCATAGCTCCCAACCGTATCCGCCGCGGGCCCTTACCGAACCCCGCCACCGGGGCATCAGGGCCTACCCAGGGCGGCACGGCCACCGCACCCTCCGCCCACGCCTGCTGGCCACGGGTTTCCCGCGGGCGCGGCGGCGATGATTCGCGCCGACTGAGGTCATGTGTGCCTCCGGTGCTCACAGGTTGTGTCCTCACTGGTGAAGCCCGGCTCGGTGGGCGATTCGCCGATGAATTCCCGTCGCCGCTGGTGTTACACCTGCATGAGCCGGCAGCCACGCGAGCCGGTGGAAGGATGACAGCGCGATGATCGAGACAGCCCTCGCCCGGGCCCAGGCCGGGGACGGCGAGGCGTTCCGCGAGCTGGTCGAGCCCTACCGTGGCGAGCTGCAGGCGCACTGTTACCGGATCCTCGGCTCGGTCGCCGACGCCGAGGACGTGCTTCAGGAGGCCCTGCTGGCTGCGTGGCGCTCGATCGGCCGGTTCGACGGTCGCTCGCTTCGGGCCTGGTTATACAGCATCGCTACCAACCGCTGCCTGAACTACCTGCGCGGCGAATCCCGCCGTCCGCGCCCGGCCGGCCTGCCAGACCCGGGCGCAGGAAGGACACTACCGGTGAGGTCCGATGAACCGTGGTGGCTCGAGCCCTACCCCGATGTGCTGCTCGGCGACGTAACCCTCGGCCCCGAAGCCCGCTACGACGCACGAGAGTCGATCGCGCTGTCGTTCGTCGCGGGCCTGCAGCACCTGCCGCCCCAGCAGCGGGCGGTCCTGGTCCTGCGTGACGTGCTCGGCTTCCCCGCGGCCGAGGCTGCCGGCATCCTCGGCACCACCACGGCGGCCGTCAACAGCGCGCTCATCCGCGCCCGGGCCGGCCTGCGCCCCCGCACAGACCCGCACGACGTGCCCCTGCCACGATCTGCGGCCGAGGCCGCCGTCGTCGAGCGTTTCGTCGACGCGTTCGAGCGCTTTGACGTTGACCGGCTGGTGGCCGTGCTGACCCAGGACGCCAGGATCACCATGCCGCCCGAGCCGGTCGAGTTCCGCGGGCCCCTGGCGGTCGCCGGGTACCTGCAGGAGCACCTTCGCGGGGAAGAACTCAGGCTCGTGCCCACCCGGGCCAACAACCAGCCCGCCTTCGTCGTCTACCACGCTGACCCCTGCGCGCCGATCTGGCGCGCCAGCAGCCTGGTGGTGCTCACGCTGCGCGGCAACCGGGTCAGCATGCTCACCCGCTTCGGCGTCCTCGGCCTCGTCGCCCGCTTCGGGCTCCCCCGCACGCTGCCCCGAGACTGACCCACACCGGCGGCGCCGGATGGTCCCACCTACCGCGTTACGCAACGCCATCGCTTTACAGGCGGCTTGCTGGTGTTCCGGCACCGGGCCACCGACCCCGCCCAGCGGCTCGGGTCGCGGTTTGTCAACGGCGGCGGCCCCAGCGCCCAGTACGCCGACATCACCGGCAACTTCACGCCACCACCATCTGGGTACTTCTACACCCGGCCGTAGAGCTTCCGCCCAGCGTGATCACGGAGGTCCGCCGTCTGTGAACAACAAGACGGACCCGGCCATTCAACCCGGTATCTCCAACAGGCCACCGGGACCGATGCGGGTCGGCGCCAGAAGTGGCCATTCTGGGCGGTCTCGCCTTTGCGAGTGTGCGATGCGCAGCCGCGCCCGATTCGGCGATCCGGCGTGGCGGCACATCGAGAGCTGCTCGCTCCGCACGTCAGGCTCTGTGATGACTGTCTGCGACGTTGCGGACCTGGCTCTGCTGGGAAGACCCGGAACTCGCCGGCGAAGCCACGCTGCCGCGGACGAGGGCGCTTTCCGGGGTCGGCGTGCTGGTAGTGATCAGCCGGAACGCGAGACCATGGGGCGATGGAGCTGAGCCGGGGCGACGGCAGCGTGATCGCGGTTGAGGTTGCTGGCGAGCAGGGCGCGGCGCCGGTTCTGCTGTGCCACGGGCTGGCCGATTCACGGCTGTCGGCGCGCTTGTTCATGCAGGCGGCGCCCGAGCTGGGATTGCGCATCGTGGCCCCGGATCGCCCGGGCGTAGGCGGAACCGATCCTCGTCGTCTGCGCCGGCTCGCGGATTGGGTGGAGGATGCCGCGCTGGTTCTGGACGGGTTGCGAGCCGGCTCGGCGGCGCTGCTGGGCATCTCGGCCGGCGGGCCGTTCGCAGCGGCGTGCGCCGCTGCGATTCCCGGCCGCGTCCGCAGCCTCACGCTCATCTCGCCGCTCGGGCCGCCAGGGTGGCCAACCAGCGGGATGGCGCCTGGGCAACGGCTCTCCCTGGGGGTGGCCAGGCACGCTCCCGCCTTCGGTGGCTGGTTTCTCGGCCGCCTCGCCACGCTGGCGCGCCGCTCACCACAGCTATTCCTGCGCCTTGCCACTAGCGAGCTACCCGACATCGACCGTCGCGCGCTCGAGCAGCCCGGCACGCGCGACGCCTTCGTCACCAGCTACGCCGAAGCGTTCCGCCGCGGCAGCCGGGGAGTTGCTCAGGACCTGCGGCTGCTCACCCGGCCCTGGGGCTTCCAGCTCGGTTCCATCACGGTGCCGACATCGATCCACCACGGGGATGCCGATACCACGGTCCCACCCCAGCACGCCCGCCTCTACGCCGAGGCGATACCGGGCGCGCAGGTTCACCTCTACTCCGGCCACGGGCACTTCTCGATCCTCGGCGCCGCCCGCCAGATGCTTGCGCCGCTCGCCGGATAAGAACCGGCCCGGGGACAGCTGCGCAGGCCAGCGTCCGCGACCCGGCAATACTCACCGAGTCCGGCACCACCCACCCCAGCCGCTGCGCCCATGCTCGGCGCTCGGCGCGATCGACTGTCCAGGCAGGCGGCCCGAGCCCCCGTCGTCACGCTCCGTCATGAGCGGACATTATGGTTGACGCTCGGGAACCGCCGTTCTGTATGCGAGACAACGCCCCGGTGCCAGGCCGCGATGCGGCCCAGATCAAGGGTGATCTGTGCGCGGCGTGGGTGTGGCTGGCACAAGTGGCTGACGCCCGACTCTGCGAATAGCGGATGTCTCGCGTCAAGGTTGGAGCGGGCCGTTCCTTGCTTGTAATGGCTGTCTGGCCTGCTGCCGGACAGTTTCGGGTGAAGGCTGCCATTGCTTCGGTGTCGCTTGCGGGGTCGGCCATGTTTGCGGTAAAGAATTCGATCCCCGGCAAGTTGCTGGCGTTGGCCAGCAGCGTAGCGGCGGCTGCCTGGGTGTCGTACAGGGTGCGGCGCAGCACCACGTCCGGTCCGAGCAGCGCCCACCCGGCCCCTGCATGGCCATACTGCAAGCCGACCGAGCCGGGATTGAGGAAGCGCCGCGTATCGGCGAGACGGTCGAACGGCATGTGGGTGTGCCCGACGACGACGGTCTGCTCGGTGATGCCGGCGAAGGCAGCCTGAAAATGCCCTATCGTCAACATCAAGCGTGACCTTCAGCGGCATGCTGGCTAGCCGGTCCCGGTGCGCTTGCCCGATCCTGGTGGCACACCATGTGAAGTAGTCGGCGGGAGGATTAGCAGGCAGCCCCGACGGCTGGAACGTGCCGTCGAACGCGGCGGCCAGGCTCCGGTCGGTGTTGCCACGTACCCAGATGGCCCGCTCTCCCAATTCTTCGAGGCGGTCCAGGGTCTGCGCGGGCATCGGCCCGTCCGCGATATCGCCATTGAGCACGATGACATCCGCGCCGGCGGCCTCAACATCGCGGAGCACCGCCTCCAGGGCGGGCAGGTTGCCATGAATATCCGCGAGGACCGCGACCCGCATCAGGCATCTCCCTTCTGTCACCGTTAAGCCTGTCCCGGTCCTGGCCGCCCGCGTACAGAGTTCGCTGCAAGCAGACCTTGCTGTGTCCGGCAGACCCCTGAACCGGGCCGGGGAGAAACCGCCACAGCGGCGCGGCAGCTTGGCCGGAGTCGTCGGGCGGGCTGGCGTGGTCGGGCTAGCCGCGTTCGAAGATCTCTTGCGCGGCTGTCCGGATCTCGGCTGCGGGTATCAAGGGGCGCAGTGTCATGCCGTCGTCGCTTGCGATGGGCGATCCAGCCAGTCCGGCGACCACGAACCGGTATCCGCTGGGGCGAGGGGCCAGCGCAACGACGGGTGCCCCTGGGAGAACTGTCTGAGCGCCGGCGACGCCCACAGTGCTTGCGGGCATGAGCTGGAGTGACACGGGGCGAAGGACTGGCTTTCGGTCAGCGAGATTCGTCGCCGGCTGGGGTTCGTAGCCGTAGACAGCAACCTCATCAGCCAGGACGGACAGCTGTTCTCCGGGTTTTGGGAGCATTCCGTCGGTGACTTGTTGGGTGTCCCATGTCCAGCCTTTGCGTCTGGCGTGGTTGTCGAGGTGGGCGAATGGCAGCAGTGCCAGATCTATGTGGTCGTCAGCGGGCCGGAGCCAGTGGCCGGACCATCCCGGGAAGGCGAGTTCATCGGAGGCACGACCCGGCGGGCTGATCATGTGACGGACGAGGCCGAGCGTGGCGGCGGGGCCGCTGGCCACACCGCGAGTGGTCACCAGGAAGGTCACGACTTTGTCGCCGTGTCCTGCTCGCCCTTGCTCGACAAGATAGTTGAACAGCAAGATCGTTCCGCCGGCGTGGCCGGGCTTCTCCACCGGCAAGATCGCGCGCCCGAGCAGGCGCGGCACCTGCTGCTGCAAGATCTCCACGAGGGAATGTTGTCCTAAGGGTCATGTTCGGGGGTGTCCAGATTACTCAGGCCCGGGCTTGACGGCAGCCCCTGCGGTCCGGGGCCAGATCAGGCCAGCGGTCGCGAGGCAGCGGCACTAGGCGGCCATGGCTCTGCTTGCCGGCCCGATCACAGAGCTGGTCATCTCATGGTTGATCACCACCTGGCCGCGCATTCCGCGTTGGCAGGACGTCAGCCGACGCCGTCCCACCTACAGGCGGACGTAGCCAGTGGTCTGTGGGACGTCCGACCTCCATGGCACGTTGAGCATCGTCCCGAAAACGTGAGCGGGGCGCGCGAAAGCCGGTGGCTGGTGATCGTTGACCGTCTTGAGGTGTCGTACTGCGAAGGCTGGAATTCCCGGACCCGCGCGGCGATCGGGCCGCTATCCCTGGCGCTGGCCGCGGAGCGGCATCAAGCCGGGGAGCAGTACGCGGTGCTGCTGGCCGCCGCCGGGCGGCCGCTGGCGCTGATCGAGGTGGCCCTCGGGGAACTGCACTTTGGTCTGAGGATCTTCGATGAGCAGTGCTGTTGCCACGCCCCACTCCGCGCAGTGCTGGTTCTCCACGCGGAACACCATGATCGACCCCGAGTGGTCAACGCGGAGCCGCTCTGGCGGCACCAGTGGATCCTGCACGGCTGTCAGGTCGCAGCGCCGGTCGAACAGCAGGTATGCCTCGCGCAACGCGGCCGGAAGCTGCACGCCCAGACGCTGCCCGGCCGCCCACAGCACATCCTCGCTGAACCCGTCGCCGGGCGCGAGCGGCGAGGTCCATCCAGCGGCCAGTCTCCCGATGAACTCCCAGGCCTGCCGGCGATCACCAAGCCCGGCTCCCAAAGCCCGCGCCGCATCAAAACCGCCGCTCATGCCTGCGAGGCTACCGACGGCGTACGACAAGACCTCCGCTAGGCGCCGACCGCTGACGACCCAGAAACAACCCCAGGGCAAACGTCCGCATCTGCCGCATAGGGCGAGCGCCTGGCCAGGCTAGATCTTGCCGGCGCGGCCGCCCGCGGCATCGAAGGGCCTCGCGCACCACGAACTGCAGACTTGTCGCGCCTCACCGGCTCCGTCAAGAGGGAACATGATGCTGACTGATGCCGGGCAGGCGGGGGCCGGCGGTGCATAGTCCCGGCCGCCGTAGCCACCGGCGAAGCGCCTCACGAGCGCAGTCCCGTCGGCGCTGGTTGTCCGGTGTCATCGATGAGGTCGCGTATGGCGGCGCGGAGCTGGTCGTCGTCGTGGATGAGCGCCTGGAGGTGGCCGCTGTCGACGATCCGGCGGTCCTGGGTGGCGAGCTCGCGGAGGCGGGCCACGACGTGGGCGGGCAACTGGGGCAGGCCGATCTCGCCGAGTACCCGAACGGCGGACATCTGAACGTTGCTCCAGGTACGACCGAGGGGGAGCAGCAGTCGCTCGGCGAGCGCCGCGACACAGATGCCGCCATGGGTTACCCGGTCGATGCGCAGCAGCGCCTGGACGGCTGCGGGGCATGCCTGCGGGGAGTCCAGCAGCGGCAGGATCGCCGGGATGAGCGACCTGGCCGCAGGCCCGAGGACCGCTGCCGCTCGCGCGGCGCCCGCGGCCCCTGGGCCGAAGTAGGGGCGCGTCGCGTCCGCGCGCAGTTTCCCGGCGATGACCTCGAGCGCGGGTGCCGGATCGCCGCAGTGGTGCCACAGGGCGAGCGCGAGCTCGATGCGTGTTGCGTCGTCTGGCCTGGCCTGGCCGACGGCCGCGTCTAGTGCGGCTGTCAGCGCCGGTACCAGGCGCCTGGCGGGTGTGAGCGTGCGCGCCTCTTCGGCTACGTGCCGCAGGGCATGGCCGGTCTGGGTAAGGCCGGATTCGATGGCGGTGAGCAGGGGCTGTTCGTCGCCGGTCAGCGCGCGCAGCCTGGCCGCGGCGTTCAGGCTGGCCCCGCCGGCGGCTGCCTGGCGTAGGAGGCTGACCGCTTTCGGGGTGGCGCCGGCGATGTCCGCCAACGCGCAGCCGACGCTGTATCCATGACGCGGCAGGATTTCGAGCAGGTCTGGGGTTGCTGCCGCAGCGGCGGGGCCCCAGGAGCCGATCAGTCCGATCAGAACTGGCGTGGCCTTGTCGCCCAGGAGCTCCTCGCGCAGGCAGGCGCGGACCTCCTCCAGCAGGGCGGCAGTAAACGGCGGCCGCGTGGCAGCCTGGCCAGTCCCGCGCAGCGCGTCCAGGGCGAACGGGCGGTGCCGCTGATCACGGACGAGCAGCGGGACGCATCGCGGATCACCGACCTGTATCAGGCACGTCAGTGCGCAGTCCGCCCGGCGGCTAGGACCCTCGGCGTCCGCGACGACGGCGAGTTCGTCGGCCGCTTGTGCCAGTGCTCCTAGCTCGCGGAGCTGGAGGATCGCGGACTGGCTCGCCGTAGGGTCATCGCCAGCAACCACCGAGATCAGCGGCGCGATGAGCGCGGGCGCCGCGCTGCGCGAGATGCCGGCGAGGCTGCCCGCCGCCAGCATGACCACCTCGCGGACCCCGGGTGCGACAGGCCTGGTCAGGGCGGCGGTAACCAGCTCGGCGGCAGCGGCGGGGTCTCCTCGCGCGGCCAGCCCGTCGATCAGGTCGCTGAACGGGTGACCGGACCAGAAACTCCAGCGAAAACCCTTCATCAGCGCACCGTCCGCGGTCCACGCCAGCGCCGCCTCACGCAGGTCGCCGGACCAGGGCATGCCGCCAGCCGCGCAGGCTGACGCCGCGACCAGGCGGATGGTGCTGTCCTCGGCGGCCAGGGCCTCGGCGGCCAGGGCCACCGTCCCGGCGGGATCCAGGAACGACAGGCCGCGCAGGACCGACGCGGCGATCGCCGGGACGATTTCCTGATCCCAGCGCTCAAGCAGCGGCGGGACGAGGCGGTCCGCCGCCAGGCTCTGCGGCAGCGCCCATGCCGCCACGTCCCGCACTACATCTGACGGATCCCCGAGCAGCGGGCTGAGCGCGGTACTCGCCTCGGCAAGAGCGGCCCGGGTCCCCCCGCGCACCTCCGGAGCCTGGCCAGCGTCATCGAAGCTGGCCACGACACCAAGCAGGTCCAGTATCCTCTCGGTCGCCACACCGGACGCGGCGATCCGCGCCAGGAAACGGACGAGGTACGGGGTCACCAAATACAACGTGCCCTGGTGGACCATGTACCCACCAAGCTCCTCCAGCGCCTCCTCCGAACCCGCCGCCGTCTCCCTCAGCAGGTCAGGGATGTCATCGGAGGCGCCGAAGCAGTGATCGAGGGTCGCCCACGGGATGTCACCTGCACCGGCGAGAACATCCACCCGCCAGATCCTCGCATACCGGGCGGCTGCCATCCACTCCGTTCAGCGTGGCACATTCGATGGCTCGCGCCCGCCAGCGGCCCATCACAGATGTCATGGCCTAGCCCCGGTGCAGCAGCCGAACCACGCCCTGCCACTGGGCCGCGCCCTGTGTCGTCCACGTCGCCGGTGAGCGCGTCACGGAGATCACCGGCATTATCCAGGCCGCGCCATCGCAGCCAGGCACGCCCGGATCACCACAGCGCGCAGCCTACGGCCATTTCGCCGCCGCGAAACAGCGTTCATCGATCTCCCGCACACCCGCGCCACCAGCTACCGGGACGAGTACCACCGCCACCAGTAGCGGTCAAACGCCAGCCATCCCGGCCCGCAAGACCCCGGCAGGCCGAACGCAGCTGGGCGCGAATACACGCAGCGAGTCGCTCCAATACTCCGGCAAGCAGCTGGTGCAGCCTGACCAGACCCGCCATAACGGATAATCGGCGCCTCCGCCTCACGGCCTGAGGTATCACCGCGCCAGACACCGAATCGGCAGGGAGGATCGTTCGGCGCGAGCCCCTGACTGCCGCCCCCTATGAGTGCTTACTTTCTGTAGCGGCCGATGCCCCGGGCTCCTGGATGCCGTTGGGCCAAGGTCCGGCAGGCATGGTGTTGCCCACCCTGGAATTGCAGGTCATATAAGCGAGCGGTCCCGGACGAGGAGGCAGCCCGCCCG
>WNFN01231211.1_pt1 | contig 13813 bp, 15 predicted proteins | sample 5400161 | NCBI WGS metagenome assembly WNFN01 (sample SAMN13153353, study PRJNA577476) | soil metagenome | isolation source: 80 cm saprolite on Douglas fir-dominated hillslope | place: USA:California | collected 2013-09-17
CCTAGTCATTCACAACGCCCCTGGCGGCGGTCGCTGCGGCGGATCTGGGCAGATGCCCGCGGAGGATACGGCGCTGGCCTCGTGGCTGCCGGTGCTGCCCGCGCTGACGCCGCACGGGCTGCGCCACGGCCATCAGACCTGGCTGGAGGAGGCAGGGGTCTCCGACCTGCTGCGGTCCGAGCGCATACGCCACGAGGTCCCCGGCATGCGCGGCGTGTACGGGCACGTCAGTCCGGCCATGCGCGCCGACCTCAAGGTTGTCCTGCAGGAGCGCTGGGAAGAGGCGTTGCGCGAACGGAAGCGCCTATCCCCGCGCTCTGTCGTCCCGGTCCTGGACACCCTGCTAGCAGCGGACTGGGCCCGACCCGGCCAAGATCGGCTCCCGCCTGGCTCCCAGAATCGGACACGAGCCCGCGAGCGGGAGGCGACGAGGACCGGCGTCAGGCCGCTGACCTGCGAGGATTTCTGTCTGTGGGCGATACTGGGATCGAACCAGTGACCTCCTCGGTGTGAACGAGGCGCTCTCCCGCTGAGCCAATCGCCCGTGCCCGGCGAGCCGCCGTGCCGACCGTCCGGGCGAAACAAAGACTAGCGCATGCGTGCCCGCACGCAGGGCCGCGCTGCTGCCCGGGGCCTGCGCGCGCAGGGCTGCGGGCGCCGGGCCGCTCTCCGCGCGGCGCCAGGACACAGCACCACTAGTCCGACTGGCGGCAATTCGTCCCGCCAGCGGCGTAGAAACACCCGCGTGCCGACCGCCGCACGCGACCGGGCGGATGCCGAAAGTATTTTAGCAATACGGACATTGCTACACGAACGTAGATAACGTAGCAAGCAGCGCTGTTCTTACCGATGGCTATATAACCATGGCAAACTCCACTGGGTGCAGCAATCAGTCGCAAGATGACGCCAACGGCTGCGGATCGAGATAGACTTTTTCAGCTCCGGTGAGACGAAGGTCACACTGCGTTGTGCCTGGTCACGGGATGACGGAGAGATCAAAACGGTGTTTTATTTCGAGAAGTCTTTGACCAGGTCACGGCTGGTTTGTAGATCAGTGACCGAGGTTACGAGTGGCCCAGATCGCGGAATCTTACTCCTGGCATTGACATTCCCATGGCCCCAACCGCCATAAGCGAAGGGGCTGCGCACTATTCATGAAGCCCGGCATTCCGGGACACGACAAGGCAAAGGTCCGGGTAGATGATGAACAGCGGCGCTACCGTCTCAGCTGAGCTCGGGCTCAGTCTTGTGGTTCCCGAGCACGGGGCCGTTCCACTCATCGCCAGCCTCTACTACAGCGCCGGCGATCCGTACGCGATCCTGATGGCCTTCCATGTCGGCACCGACGACCCGGTGGAGTGGATCTTCTCCAGGGACCTGCTGTCCGCAGGCCTGCACGGGCCTGCCGGCGAGGGCGACGTGCAGGTGTGGCCCGGCGATGATCATGGTCTCGGCGTGCTCAACATCGCGCTGTCGTCCCCATTCGGCCAGGCGCTCTTCGAGGCCCCGATGACCGCGATCGCAGACTTCCTGAACAGGACCTTCGAGATCATCGCCCCAGGTCGCGAGAGCGACTTCATCGACGTCGACGGTGAACTCGACGAGCTGCTCTGGCGTGCCTAGCCGTCCTCGTTACGCTAAATGGACCTTTGCCGCAGCGGTCCGGGACTCGGCCGACCAGAGTTCCGGTAGTCGGGCCATTAGGGATCAGGGGACTCGGCCGCGCGCATCGCAAACACCTCGGCGGCCTTTCTCGTGACCGGACCGGGAGCGGCAGGCAGGGCCTTGCCGTCCACGCTGCGGATTGGCTGGACATCCCTGGTTGTCCCGCTAAGGAACGCTTCCTCCGCCTCGGCCAGCGCCGAGAGCGGCATGTCCTCCTCGCCGGCTCCCGACCACTCGATCACCAGCGCCCGGGTCACCCCGGCCAGGCACCCGGCCGACAGCGGCGGGGTCAGCAGCCGCCCTCCGCTCACCACGAACACGTTCGTTCCGGTGCCCTCGCACAGGTTCCCTGCGGTGTTCGCGAAGATCGCCTCGCTGCCGCCGCGCTCCGCGGCGTAGCTGAGCGCCCGCACGTTCTCCCCGTAGGACGTCGTCTTCAGGCCGGACAGCGCCCCGCGCTCGTTGCGCGGCCAGGGCACGGTGGTCACGTCGCAGGAGGGGGCGGCCGCCTTCATCTCGCCGAGCGCCACGATCGACGTCAGCGGGGAGCCCCCGCGCTCGGAGCCGAGCGGCGCGATCCCGCCGGTCACGGTAATCCGCATCCGGGCCAGCTCCGGCCGCCCCGACGCCTCGATCACGGCCAGGGCGCCGGCCCTGATCTGGTCCAGGTCGGGCTCGGCCAGGCCAAGCCCGGCCGCCGACCGGGCCAGCCGGGCCAGGTGCCGGCTCAGCGCGAACGGCACGCTGCGGAAGACCTTGACCGTCTCGAAGACCCCGTCGCCCACCACCAGCCCGTGATCGAAGACCGAGATCCGTGCCTCATCGTCGGGAACCAGCGTCCCGTTCATCCAGACCGCCACGGGATGCCACGCTAGCGCAACCCGGCGCAATGAGCAGTCGCCGCGGCGCAGATGTCGGGAAGCATCTCGTCGACGGCGGCGATCTGCCCCGCTACCTCCCGGTCGACGTCCATCCGGTCGACCCGCTCCCGTACCGCCGCGTGCACGGCGGCCATCGCGGCGCTCGGCGGGGCGATCTGCGACCGCAGGTCGATGCCCTGCGCCGCGCAGAGGATCTCCACGGCCAGGCAGGTGCGGACGTTCTCGACTACCTGGCGCAGCTTCCGCACCGCCGTCCAGCCCATGGACACGTGATCTTCCTGCTTCCCCGACGTCGGGATGGTGTCCACGCTGGCCGGATGGGCGAGCACCTTGTTCTCGCTGACCAGCGACGCCGCGGTGTACTGGGCCAGCATGTAGCCCGAGTTGGTGCCCCCAGCTCGGCGACCGCCATCGCGAGCATGTCAGCGGCGAAGGCCAGCGGCTCGCCGTGAAAGTTCCCGGTGATCATCACCTCGCCGTCGGCCGCGATCACCGGGTTGTCGACCACCGAGCCGAGCTCGGTCTCGAGCACGCCCCGGGCGAAGCCGAGCACGTCGCGCACGGCGCCGTGCACCTGCGGCGCGCACCGCAGGCAGTAGGCGTCCTGCACGGCGTGCCTGCTGTCGCGGTGGCTGGCCATCAGCGCCGAGCCAGCCAGCAGCGCGCGCAGGTTGGCGGCGCTCTCCAGCTGGCCGGGATGCGGCCGCAGCGCCTGGACCCGCTCGTCGTACGGCCGGGCGTGGCCGAGCAGCGCCTCGACCGACAGCGCGCAGGCCACGTCCGCGGCCCGCACCAGCAGCCCGGTGTCGTGCACCGAGAACGCGAGCAGCGCCTGCATCGGCTCGGTCCCGTTGACCAGCGACAGCCCCTCCTTGGGGGCCAGTTGCAGCGGCTCGATCCCCCGCTCGCGCAGAACCTCCCCCGCCGTCCGGCCCTGCGGCCCGTCGCCTGGCCCGCGCAGCCGCCCCTCGCCGATCAGCGGCTGGGCCAGGTGCGCGAGCTGGGCCAGGTCGCCAGAGGCGCCCACCGACCCCTTTCCCGGAATGACCGGGAGCAGGCCGAGCTCCAGGAACTGCAGCAGGCGCTGCGGCAGTTCGGGCCGGACGCCCGAGTACCCGGCGGCTAGCGTTCTGGCTCTCAGCAGCAGGACCGCCCGCACCGTGGCCTCGTCGAGCGGCTCCCCCGTGCCCGCGGCATGCGACAGCACGATGGCGCGCTGCAGCCTCCTCAGGTCCTGCTCCCCCACCCGGGTGTCGGCAAGCGCGCCGAAGCCGGTATTCACCCCGTAGACCGATGCATCGCCCGCGATGGCGTCAGCCACTGTCTTGCGGCTGGACTCCATCCGGGCCGGCGCGCCGGGCCCTAGCTCGGCGCGGGCCTGCCCGCGGGCGACATCAATCACGTCCTGTACGGTGAGCGCGTCTCCGGTGACGACCACAGTTCGCATGGCTGAAGCTTGCCACTCAGCGCTGGTCAGTCGGCCGCCGACCACCCGAACGTCGCGGCGAGCCCGGCCTGGCCCGGCTCGGTTACCCGGACGGCGCGCCGGGACGGTCCCCGCTCGATCCAGCCCAGCCGCGGCGCCGCAGGTATTGTTCGTGGAGCATCGACGCATAACGTTCAGCAGTCTCGCTAGCCTCGCCGGCGCCAGCGGCGCAGGGCCGGCGGTGCGAAGAACCGGGCTTCCGAGCCGTGGTAAGTTTGCGGGCCGGTTAGGATCGGCTAAAGTTCTGAAACGCACGCCGGTCCGGTCTGGCGCGCGGCCTCGCGTCAGCGGGGACATGCGGACGTGGCTCAGCTGGTAGAGCATCACCTTGCCAAGGTGAGGGTCGCGGGTTCGAATCCCGTCGTCCGCTCGGAGGTGCCGGACGCCGTCCCGCGTGCCGACGGTCCGCACGGCTCTTCGGTACCAGGGCGAGCTCCCGGGGGCTCCCCATGGCGGAATGGCCGAGTGGCTTAGGCAAGGGCCTGCAAAGCCCTGTACGCGGGTTCGATTCCCGCTTCCGCCTCGCGGGCGGTTAGCTCAGCGGGAGAGCGCTTCCCTGACACGGAAGAGGTCACAAGTTCAAATCTTGTACCGCCCACCAGTTCAAGGCCATAGTTAGCAAGATCTTTAGGGACAGCGGGAGCCATAGCGGGAGCCATCCGGTCTCCGCGCTGGTACGCTCCGGCTCATGGCGGCACGCCGTGGCCGGAGCGAGGACTCCATCTACTACGACCACACGGCGCCCTGCCGCGACCCGGACGAGCACCGGCGGTGCACCGGCAGCTGGCGCGGGGTCGTCTCGCTCGGGTACGGCCCGGACGGCAGGCGGATCCGCCGCAAGGTCCGCGGCCAGACCAAGACCGAGGTACGGGACAAGCTCCGGGACCTGCACTCCGACATCGAAGCGGGCATCCGCAAGCCGGAGGCGGTGACCGTCCGGGAGGCGGCCGAGGACTGGCTGGCCCACGGCCTGGACGGCCGGTCGGCCAAGACGGTGCGCAAGAACCGGGACGTGCTCATGGCGGTCTTGGCGGTCATCGGGCGCAAGCGGCTGCGGGAACTGACGGCCGCCGAGGTGCACGCGGCGCTGGCATCGGTCGCCGCGACCCGCAGCACGTCGACGGTGGCGGTTGCGCACAACTGCCTCACGCGGCTGATCCGCTACGCCGAGGCCCGGGACCTGGTCCGCCGCAACGTCTCGGCCCTGGTGGACACCCCGAAGGGACAGTCTGGCCGGCGGTCCAGGTCGCTGACTCTCGACCAGGCTGTCGCGCTGCTCACAACCGCCGAGCAGGGTCGTGTTCCAGCGCCCGCACATCCAGGCGTTCGCCCGGGCGCGCTGATGCATGCCTACATCACGGTGAGTCTGACCGTCGGTCTTCGCACCGAGGAGGTCCGGGCGCTTCGGTGGGATCACGTCGTCGCACGGGTCGACGAGCAGTGGCTGCCGGTCACCGTCGCCGGGTTCGACCATGACCAGCTCGCCGTGCTCGTGTGGCGCTCGGTGCGGGTACACGGCGAAACCAAGACCGAACGATCACGGCGGAGCCTGGAACTGCCCAGAACCGCCAGGGCCGCGCTGCTAGAGCAGTGGGTCGCACAGCAGGCAGAGCGACGCGACGCCGAGGGCTTGTGGGAAGACCATGGCCTGGTCTTCACCACCGGCATCGGAACCGTCCTGACCGCCGGGAATGTCCGCCGGATGTTCCGTGATGTCTGCAAGAGAGCGGGGATCGGCGCGGACTGGACGCCGCGCGAGCTGCGGCACAGCTTCGTCTCGCTGATGTCCGATCGCGGCATCACGACCGAGGAGATCTCCCGCCTGGTCGGCCATAGCTCGACCCGGGTCACCGAGGTCGTCTACCGCCACGAGCTGCGCCCGGTGCTTCGCACCGGCGCCGAGGTCATGGACAAGATCTTCAGCCGGGAGGCGGGCTAGCGGCAGATGCCCGCGACGGCTGGCGCCGCTCCGCGATCGCATGACGCCCGCCTCTAGCGTCCTCCGGTTCATGGCCGTGCTCGCGAGCCAAGGGTGTGACGGCTCGCCGAGCGATGGCCGCTCCTGCGCGCCTGTAAGCTTGCTCGGCACAGTACCTGCCCTGGGCCAGAAGTTCGGCATCGGAGGCGGGCCACTGCTCGCCGGGACCAGTCCTGGTTCCGTGCTGAACCAGGCTGGATTGGTCCTTGGGGATGACTCCTTACGCTGAGCTGCACGCTAACGGTCAGTTCGGTGAGGCCGGCTACAACCTGCTCTTCGAGCTGACCCGCCAGGAGCTGCGTCTGTTCCCCAGCCTGCAGCCCGCGACAGGTGGCGACAACGCCATCTGGGATGTGGTTGGCGACTTCCTGGTCGAACGTGGTCGCGGGGTGAGCACGATGCTGCTCACTAGTGCCTCCGACGACGAGAGCGTCGGCCGACTTCTGCGGAAGTCGTTGCGGAACTGGCTGATCGACCGGGTACGCAGGACCAGCCGAGGGGCACTGCGGCGCCGCCTCACTCGCCTGATCAGTGAAGACGAGCGGTTTGAAGCGGTACCCGAGGGCCAGCCAGGTGCTGGCCGGTGGCGGCTGGCTGGCACGGCGGGGCCGCCGACCGGGCCGCCGTTCGCCACCCTCCGTGCTGCGGCATGGGGGATACGCGATGTGCGCATACCGCCGTGGAACAGCGAGGAGCGGCGGGCGCCGATAGCCGATGAGCCGTCGCTGCAGCGGATCATGTTCGCAGTGCTCACTGAAGCTGGCGGAAGCCTGGAGCCAGAAACCGTGGTAGCCGTGTTCGCCGACCGGTTCCCTCACGCCCTTGATCCCGCCGAGGTACCCCTGACGAACGAGGCCACGGAGGTGGCCGACGGCCTGGAAGCGAGCGATCCCGCGCAGGCGGTCGTCGACATGGAGCGAGACGACGATTCGGCCCGCTGTGCGGAGGACATCTACGCACATCTATCCGCAGAAGAGCGCAGGCTGCTCCCGCAACTGCACGGCACGGTCAGGGAACAGATGAGAGCCACCGGGCTCAGAAAGAGCCAGACGTACCTGCACATAAAGGCGTTGCGGGAGCGGCTGCATGCTCTGCTCGGGGACGAGGAGGACCGCGGCATGATGGCCAGCGAGCTGCTGAGATTGTGCGGCGGGCCGGTTGACGAGGTACCGGACAGCCGCGGAGATGTGCCGTCCCTACCGGGTAGCCGATGATGTCTGTGCCGACGCCGAGGACCTTCCGATGACCGACCAGCCTCGCCGTGTGCCTGAGCACGTGCTGCGCGCCGGCGCCGCGGCCGCCGCATCCTCGGCGCTCGTGAAGGCCGTCCGTGCCGCCGAGAGCTCAGCCACGATGCCCGACCCCGCCCGCGGCCAGCTGTGGCGGTCCTGCTGGGAGGACATTACTCAGCTGGTGCTTGTCCTCCGGGTCAGCCAGGCGGGGATCGCCGTGGTGGCGCCGGTGACAACTGACCCACCTGCCGCCGATGACACCTCCGCCGTCCTGGGTCCCGATTTGACTGTGCTGGAGCAGCCGGCCACGGTGTGGGGCGGCCTTGCCGTCGGTGTTCCTCTCGTGGTGTTCGACCTGGCGATCAGTGACATCGCGGCGACGGTCGTCGACGCCGTGGAGCGGGTAGCGGCGGGCCACCGCACCGGTGTCCTGCCCGCCGGCGTGAGCGTCGGCGCCCCGGTCATGTCTGCTTTCGACCAAGCCGCGGAGGTCCGCGCCGAGCTAGCGGACAACCTCGAATTCCTCGGCCAGGCCGCGTGGGCGCCGCAAGGGTCCGGCTCGGCCCCCCGGCCACTCCGTGAGCTGCTTCAGAGCCCCCCAGACCTGCCCGCGCTCAAGGACGCACTCGGGCTGGGCTTGCCGGCGGTCATCGACATCGTGATGAGCAGGCGCCCGGTGACTCCTGTTCAGGCCGCCACAATCGCGGCGGTGACCGGCCTGACCGCGGAGCAGGTGCTTTCGGCGGTCTCCCCGCTGCCTGCCGAGCTGGTCAGTGAGCTAGACCGCCCGTGGCGGCCCGGCAGACCGGCGCTGTATCGACCCCGTCCTGGCCACAGCGGATCCGGCAGTATATGGCCGCCAGCCCCCTCGGCGAGAGCGCCCAGTGATGGCCGTCTTGCGGGTGGACGTCCGCCGCCAGGCCCAGGGGATCGCCGGGGGAGTCGAGGCCGCGCACCCGGGCGCGCTGGCCCGGCTCGGTCACGACGCGCTGGCCGAGCTGGACACGTGGCCGGATGTGCAGGTGAGCTGGGTGCCCGACTTGGACGTGGGCGACGGATGCTCGGTCGCGGGAAGCTATCGGAGCGACACGACGCCGCCCACCTTGTGCATCGCCTTGTCCGCCAGCCCCGGGCGCCGCCAGTTCACAGCCCTGCACGAGCTCGGGCACCACGTGCAGCGGAACGACGTCGAGCTCGCCACCGCGTTCATCATGTCCTCTGACCCGGACGGGCTGGAGGAAGGCGCCTGCAACCTGTTTGCCGGGCGGGTCCTGCTGCCCGGCGACGTCACAGACCGGTACATCGGGGCCCGGGGCCCTTGCGCCGCTGAGGTGGTAGACCTGTTCACCGGCTCGCAGGCCTCCCGTGCCGCGTGCTGTACCCGCGCCGCCGAACGGCTCCAGAGCCCGGGCGCCGTGGTGCTGCTCGATTACGAAGGGGTGCTCAGACCTTCGTCCGGTACCGCACCGGCGGCAGGAGCGACACCGTATACGGCGACTGCGCCGACGCCGGGGGTTGGCTGGTGGCGGTCCTGGCCGCAGATCGCGCCCCGTGGCTGAAGTTCTCTCCGCCGCAGCCGCAGACCGGCTCCACCGGCGCGCGTTGGTGGACGTGCGAGACCTGCGGCCACATCTTCCCGGTTACCGACCGGTGCGGGGCGTGTAGGCAGCCGAAATGCCCGGAGGAAGGCCACTGCGCCTGCAGCCTCGCCCAGGAGAAGATCTGTACCTCCTGTCACATGGTGAAGCACAAGAGCCAGTTCGCGGCTGGCAGGACGGTGTGCCGGGAGTGCCGCGAATAGCAGCCCGCGACATAGTTTGGTCCGCCAGACGGATGGGGGCGGTGTGCCGTCAGACCGGGGTGAGCGCGCACACGGCCCGCTCCGGCTACTTGCCGTAACCGCACAAGGAGGCGGCCCCATGGGCCACTGCGACGACGTCGTCAGCGACGTCCGCAACCAGATCGACGCGTCCGACGCCCCGCTTGGCGAGGCCCGGAGGCGGCTTGCCCTCGTCAAGGAGACCGCCAACGACTTCGACGGCGCCCTGCGTACCTATTCCAGCGGCTCGATCGCCCAGCACACCATGATCGCCCCGGTTACGGACGGCGACGGCGGGGTCGTGCTCGACCGGCGTAGCTACCCCCAGCTGGGCCCCGAGGGCGGCGGTGAAGCACCCGGCGAGGTCGCTGAGAAGCTATGTGTGTTCCTCGGCCCCGAGATCCGCGAGCACTACCCGCACGCCCGGTGCGGCGCCTCCAAACGCGGCCCGAAGCTCCACTTCGACGCACCGGTCGAGGACCAGGATCCGACCGTGGACCTGGTTATCGCGCTGACCCGCCGGGACGGCCAGGGTCTGTGGATCCCGAACCTGGAGAAGAACACCTGGGAAGCCTCCGATCCGGAACTCCACGCCGAGCTGCTCAATGGCGGCCAGCTCGCGGTGCGGCGCACCCGGCGACAGGTCATCCGTCTCGCCAAGGCATGGAATCGGCAGTTCAGCGAGCCAGCGTTCTGCTCTTTCCACCTTTCGGCGCTGGCCCTGGAGTCGGTACGGGGCGGCCTGGGGCTGCCGGACGCCCTCGGCCAGTTCTTCGCCGACGCGGCCGACTCGCTGCGCAGTGGCAATACGGCGGACCCGGCCGGGTTGTCGCCGCCAATCAGGCTTCGCCTCAGCCGAGACACCGCCATTGCCCGGCTGGACAAAGCCGCCAATGCGATCAGCCGGGCCCTGGAAAACGACGACGACCTCGCGGCCGTCCGGGCCAGCCTTGCGATCGTGTTCTGGGACTACATCGAGGACCCCGAAATCACCCCGCTGGCCGCCGCGGCGAGGACGCTGCGGCCACGCACGCCGTTCAGCACCACCTCCCTCGGCCTGGCCGGGGCCGCAGCGGTGGTCAAGCCGGCCAGGGCCTACGGCGGCGCCAACTAGCAGTGACCCGATCCCGGGTCTGGCAGCAACCGGCCTGGTACGTGTACCCGGCCGGGCGGTTGCGCTTCATCGCTGAACTGCGCGCCTGCAGCGTGCACGCCGTTCCCACCCGGATCAACCGTGCGCACCGCAGGCACCGTGGCGGTTTCCAGGTCGGGTTCGGCCTGCCCGTCCCCGGCCTCCCGCCCCGGCACGTACGCATCGTGTTCGCCGGCATCGGCTCCGTCCCGTTCGTGTACGTCGATGGGCCAGCCGAGTCACCCCACCGTTACAGCGACGGATCGCTGTGCATGTGGTACCCCTACGACCCGGAAAGCTCCCGGTGGACCCGCCGGGAGGGGGCGGCAGCTCTCCTGGGTCACATCACCGCCCACCTAATCCGTGAGGAATGGTGGCGGAAAACCGGAGAGTGGGTGGGCGATGAGGCGGCCCATGACGAGGAGGACAACATGGACGGGATGAAGATCGCATGACCCACCTGGCCAGGACCGGCATGGCGGCCACCGCCGGCAACCCCGGGTTCGGCCCGGCGCAATGGTCCATCATCATCGCCGCGCTCATCGCTGCCCTGGTCGCCGTCGCCGGATACGCGCTCACCCAGGCCTGGACACGGCGGGAACAACGGGCCAAGGCGTTCGCCGACGCGCTGGCCGCGGTCGAGGAGTACCTGGAGGCCCCATACCGGGTGCGACGGCGTCCCGGGGCGACCCCGGAGGTACGAGCAGCGCTGACCGCCGCTCTCAGCGACCTTCAGGCCCGGATCGCGCTCCACGGCGCCTGGCTGCATGTCGTGGCCCCCGCCGTCGGTCAGGCCTATGACGCGCTCGTTTCGGCAGCCCGGGCGGAAGCGGGGACCCAGATGACCGAAGCCTGGAAGTCTGCCCCGCTTACTAGCGACGGTGACATGAACCTCAAGGTCGCCTACCCGCACCCTCAGGCTGACGCTCAGCGGGCGCGGGTTATCGCGGCCATGAGGCGGCATCTCCGGCTCTGGCCCGCCACGGACGGACTCCGTCGCAGTGCGACTCCGAAAGAGTCGGTTCTCCCCCCGGAACGGGAGGAGCTGACCCAGCTCATCCGGCTCAGCCGGAGGGCCTGGGTCGACGCAGGGGTGGTCCGCGCACAGGACGCGAGCATGTCTTGCGTACGTGGAAGCGGGTGCACGTCGTCTGCCGCGATGACGCTGCCGGAGCTGGTGGACCATGGATGCCTACGGCAGGGTCCGCTGAGCGAACCGAGACCGTTAGGCCTGCGGCCAGCGAGCCCACAAGACCGAGACCTGGTGGCCGCCCGTGCGGTCGGCAGGCCAGTCGCGCCATGCGGCCCCTGGGTGCGCGGGCCGGTGACGAAAGTAGCCTCCCTCGTCGATGAAGATCGCAAAGGCGAGACGAGCCGCGCCCTGCCTGACGAATTCCCGGATCCGCTGACTGTCCTTGGGGACGCCGTCGGCGCCCCATGACACCACCGGCAGTTTCCCTGGCAGCAATTCGGCCCGCCGGTGCGACGGCTCGTACTTGAACTCTGCTGCGATCAGCACAGTCGTGTCGGTATCTCGGATCACCAGGTCAGCGCTGAACTCCCGGCGAGGACCGGGGAGCAGCGGATAGTCGTTCATCACGCTGAACGGCACGCTCCGGTCGTTGATCACCTGCCGGAGCCGCGTCTGAATCGTCCAGACGAGGTCACGTTCCACCCAGAACTCGAACTCGTCGTAGTGCTCCTGTAGCCAGGCCATCGCCTCCTCAAACAGCCTCGCCGCGGCCTGTACGCTCTGTTCCATTTCCGCTCCTGCCAGGTCAGCAGAGCAGATTCTTCTGTTGCCGCCACGCCAGCGCAAGACCCACGGTGCCCGCCCAATGCGTGGCTTGCCCGCCGTCGGCGGAAGGCCGATGGCATCAGTGGTGAACTGCCGACCAGGCGAGCCCCAGCCACGGATCACGCGTCCCCAGCGCTGGGCAGCGGCCAGCCCGCCAACCACGGCGCCGACAACGGTGCTGTTGAAGGTCGGTGCATGAATGGCCCGGCAATCACAGGTGCCGGAGGACGCCGCTTGTGCGGAGCCTGCTGATGTGATCGCGGACCGCGTATGGCTGCGGGCCGCCGCGGATCAGGATGCCGCATTCGAGGTTGGCCTCCATAGCGCGGTTGGTGAGGTTGGCGCTGGTGACCAGGGTGATCTCGTCGTCCACGACGATGATCTTCGCGTGGAGCGAGGCTCCTGGGGCCCGCTGGCTGGCGGGCCAGTGCAAGCGGATCGCCCTTAACCCCGGGAACGGAGCATCCGCACCGACGTAGGCGGGGTTGTCAGCGCGTCGCTCCGTGATCAACGTGATCTCCACTCCGCGGCTCGCGGCGTCGGCGAGAGCCGCGGCGAGGCCGGGCTCGGTCTGGGTCGCGTAGCTGACGAGCAGGATCTCCCGCCGGGCCTGGCGAACGAGGTCGATGACCGTGGCGGCGGTGAGGCGGCTGGTGGCGATCCCGGATTCCGGTCCGGTCCAGACGATGTCGAGGGACTGGCGCTCGCGGGCCCGCTGGAAGGCGGCGGTCGCGCCGGTCAGGAGACCGGCTACGTAGTCCGGGCTTGACCCGTTCAGCCTGGCGAGCACCTGATCGCAGGCTTCGCGGACCACGGGGCGCTGCGGCCTGGCCGCGGAAGACACGGACCGCTTCCGCGCCCTCGCTGGCCGCGACGGCGATCCTGACAACGTCGCCTTCGGGCAGCCGTTCGGCGATCTGGCTGGCCCGTTCAGCGCTGCCTTCACGGCCCGGGGCGAGCAGATGGTGTCACCGCGGGAACGCGAGGCCGTCGCGGGCCAGATTGGCCAGCACGGCACGATCAAGCCAACGGTTGTTGGTCTCGCAGCTGGTCTCGGCCGCGAACAGGCAGGCATGGCAGGCTGCGGCGTGCAGCGCAGTCGCGGGTCCATGGGGACATGGTCCGCGCACATCGGGTCTGAGGAGCAGCATTCGGCGTCCCGGAAGGCCTGGTCGAGGAGCCGCTTGAGGTGCCGCGGCTGGCCGAGGGCGACCAAGCCGCCGAGCGTGCCTTCGCTGTTGCTGGCAGCGGTGGACAGCAGCACCCCGGATACGTGCTGGCCCGCCGCCTGAAGCCAAAGCCGACCAGGTCTGGCTATTCACCCGCAACTTCGCCGTTGAGCCTGGACCAACGAGGGGGCTTCATACTGCACCTCTTGTGGTGGCTGGAGAGTACGGGGGCTGGCGGGGTGTTCGAGTTGTTATGGTGCTGGTGGTTTCAGTGTCGCTGGGGGGTCTGACATTTTCCCTCGGTGTCCGGGGGCGCCCGGATTTGCGGTGGGGGTTGCGGCGGCCTGAGCGGTGATCGTCGCCGAGGAGCTTGCGGGCGTTTTCGGTGTCGGCGCTGGCCGGGCGGGTCTGGCCGGGGTGGTAGCGGAAGATGCCGCGGTCGTCGGCTTGCTCGCCGGTGATCAGGCCGAGGCGGTGCCAGCGCTTGATGCTGCTGGGATGGGCATCAAGATCGGCGGCGATCCGGTCGAGGGTGAGCAGCCCGCGGTGTTGCAGCCGCTGGTCGTGGCTGGGCATCTGGTGGTAGTTCGCCAGTTTGGCGACGCGGTCGCCGTCCCAGGGGTGTCCGTCGCTGCTGGTGTGGCCTGCGGTGT
>WNFN01024193.1_pt1 | contig 13798 bp, 13 predicted proteins | sample 5400161 | NCBI WGS metagenome assembly WNFN01 (sample SAMN13153353, study PRJNA577476) | soil metagenome | isolation source: 80 cm saprolite on Douglas fir-dominated hillslope | place: USA:California | collected 2013-09-17
GGTGTGGATGATGTCCTGATCGTCATACGCCGTGGTCAGATCAATCAGCTCGCCGCTGTAGCGCAGGCGGATGGGCGAGAGCGTTTCGACCGCTCCGGCATCCAGGGCCAGCACGACCTCGTCGATGTTAGCGAAGGCGCGGCCCTCTCCCTTGGCGCCCGGCTTGGCCTTGGTGAGGTAATACAGTCCCAGCACCATGTCTTGCGTAGGCACCGTGATGGGCTGTCCGGAAGCTGGCGAAAGAATGTTGTGCGAAGCCAGCATCAATACACTCGCTTCGACCTGAGCTTCCGGAGACAGTGGGATGTGAACCGCCATCTGGTCGCCATCGAAGTCGGCGTTGAATGCGGTGCAGACCAGGGGGTGAATCTTGATCGCCTTGCCTTCCACCAGCACCGGCTCAAAAGCCTGAATGCCCAGGCGGTGAAGCGTGGGGGCGCGGTTCAGCAGGACCGGGTGGTCCTTGATGACCTCTTCCAGGATGTCCCACACGATAGGTTCCTGCTGCTCCACCATCTCCTTGGCCTGCTTGATGGTGGTGACGTTGCCCGTCTGCTCCAGCCGGTGATAGATGAAGGGCTTAAACAGCTCGAGCGCCATCTTCTTCGGCAGACCGCACTGGTGCAGCTTGAGTTCTGGACCGACCACGATCACAGAACGTCCCGAGTAGTCCACGCGCTTGCCTAGCAGGTTCTGGCGGAAGCGTCCTTGCTTGCCCTTGAGCGTGTCGGAGAGCGACTTGAGCGGGCGGTTATTCGCGCCACGGAGAACGCGACCACGGCGTCCGTTGTCGAACAGAGCGTCCACGGCCTCCTGCAACATGCGCTTTTCGTTGCGCACGATGACTTCGGGTGCGTGCAGGTCCATCAGCTTCTTCAACCGGTTGTTACGGTTGATGACGCGGCGGCAGAGATCGTTGAGATCGGAGGTAGCGAAGCGGCCGCCATCGAGTGGAACCAACGGCCGCAACTCCGGCGGAATGACCGGAATCACGTCCAGGATCATCCAATTCGGTTTATTGCCGCTCCTGCGGAAGGCCTCGACGACTTTCAACCGCTTGGCGTACTTGAGCCGCTTCTGCAGCGAGCTCTCGTTCTTCATCTTCTCGCGCAGTTCGGTGGAGAGGCCTTCGATGTCGACGCGCTTGAGAAGTTCCTTGATCGCTTCCGCGCCCATCATTGCCTTGAATCCCGCGGGACGGTACTGCTGATCGAGTTCGCGGAACTTGGCTTCGTCCTTGATGACCTCGCGCTCTTTTACCGGAGCGTCGCCGGGCTCGACCACCACGTAGGCCTCGAAATAAAGTACGGACTCGAGATCTCGCAGCGAGATGTCAAGCAGGTGACCGATTCGGCTGGGCAGTCCCTTGAAGAACCACACATGCGAGCAGGGCGAGGCCAGCTCAATGTGTCCCAGGCGTTCACGGCGGACTTTCGAGAGCGTGACTTCCACGCCGCACTTGTCGCAGATCACGCCCCGATGCTTCATGCGCTTGTACTTGCCGCACAAGCACTCCCAATCGGTGACTGGGCCAAAGATGCGGGCGCAGAACAATCCATCGCGCTCCGGCTTGAAGGTGCGGTAGTTAATAGTTTCGGGCTTGGTGACTTCTCCGTGCGACCAGCTCCGGATTTTTTCCGGGGACGCCAGGCTGATACGGATGGCATCGAAGTCCGCAATTACATTTGCCATTTCGAACGGGCTCGAACGAAACAAGGTGTTCCTCCGCTTCCTGCGGTAGTGCGCCACCGCCAGCGGCTCTCGAGACCAGTTCTCAGTTCCCGGTTCTCAGTTCTCACTTAAAACCGGTTGAACTCTTGCCTTTCGTGCGGCATTGAGAGCTTATGCCGCAGTGGCTAATGTTTCAAAAAATCTTTCAAAGTCTGTCTCAGCTCCGGTCCAGTTCGGTTTTACTGAGAACTGAGAACCGGGAACTGAGAACTTGTTTTTCTCAATCTGCTGCCGCGCTGGCCGTGGGCTTTTTCTCTGTTGCCTTGATCAACTCCACATCGAGGCACAGCGATTGCAGCTCGCGGATTAACACGTTAAACGATTCCGGTACGCCGGGCTCCATGGCAGCTTCGCCCTTGACGATGGCCTCGTAGATCTTGGTGCGGCCATAAACGTCGTCGGACTTCGCGGTCAAAAGCTCCTGCAGGATGAACGCTGCGCCATAGGCTTCGAGCGCCCAGACTTCCATTTCTCCGAAACGCTGTCCGCCGAACTGCGCCTTTCCGCCCAAGGGCTGCTGGGTGATGAGCGAGTACGGTCCGATGGAGCGCGCGTGAATCTTGTCGTCCACCAGGTGCGACAGCTTCAGCATGTAGATGTAGCCCACCGTGACCGGCTGTTCGAACTGGTCACCGGTCATGCCGTCGTGCAATGTGGTTTTGCCCGAAGTGGGCAGGCCCGCGTGCTCGAGCAATGCTTTGATCTCACTTTCGCGCGAGCCGTCGAACACCGGTGAACCCATGAACACGCCCTTGGTGAGGGTTGGGGCCACGGCTTCCAGTTCCTCATCGCTCATGTCGCCGATGATGTCCGCCAGTTGCGAGTCTTTGAACAGAGCCTTTAATCTGGCCCACATTCATACGGCTGGGAACGCCCAACGGGTTCAGGACAATTTCAACAGGCGTCCCGTTTTCGAGGTACGGCATATCCTCTTCCGGCAGGATGCGGGCAATCACGCCCTTGTTCCCGTGACGGCCGGCCATTTTGTCGCCAACACTCAACTTGCGCTTCATGGCAACGTAAACCTTGACCAGCTTGATCACGCCCGGCGGCAATTCGTCGCCCTTGGTGAGCTTCTCTTTCTTCTCGTTGACGATCTTCTTGAGCACATCGATCTGACGTGAGGTCATTTCCTCGATCTCGTCGATCTGCTCATTCCCCCGCGGATCTTTGTCGGCATACTTGATCCGTTTCAGGTTGCGGGTGGAGATGCGCTCAATCGCGTCGCGGTCCAGCATCGCGCCCTTGGTCAGCAGGCGCTTGTTGGTGCGCTCGTCGTGCAAGTCGGCCTGTACTTCCTTGCCGCCTAGAATGTTTTCCAGGCGCTTGAGCCGCTCGTCCGTCAGAATTCGGATTTCGTCCGAAAGGTTCTTCTCCAGCTTGGCGATTTGCGTGCCCTCAATGAACTTGGCTCGCTCATCTTTTTCGCGAAGCGTCGCGCACGTCGCCGGCTTTTTCGCCGAAGATGGCGCGCAGCAACTTTTCTTCCGGCGTGAGCTGGGTTTCGCCCTTGGGCGTAACTTTGCCCACGAGAATGTCGCCCTGCTTGATGCTGGCGCCGATGCGAATCACGCCCGCCTCGTCCAGGTTGCGCAGCATGGTCTCGCTGACGTTGGGAATGTCGCGCGTCACTTCCTCGGGGCCGAGCTTGGTGTCGCGCGCTTCAATCTCGAACTCCTCGATGTGGAGGGAGGTGTAGTAGTCCTCCTTCACCATCTTTTCGGAGACGAGAATGGCGTCCTCAAAGTTGTAGCCACGCCACGGCATGAAGGCGACCAGTACGTTGCGGCCGAGAGCCAACTCACCGTGATCGGTGCAAGGACCGTCAGCAATGACCTGTCCCTTCACCACGCGCTCACCTTTTTTCACCACCGGCTTCTGGTTGATGCAGGTGTTCTGGTTGGAGCGCTTGAACTTGGTGAGCTGGTAAATGTCGCTGCCCACCTCACGCGATAACTGCGTGGGATGGTGTTCGCCTTCGACGCGCACGATAATGCGCTCGGAGTCGACCGAATCGATGAAGCCGTTGCGGCGAGCCAGCACGACCGCGCCGGAGTCGCGTGCGGTGACGCCCTCCATTCCCGTACCGACGATCGGCGCTTGCGCGCGGAGTAAAGGCACCGACTGGCGTTGCATGTTCGCGCCCATCAGCGCACGATTCGCGTCGTCGTGCTCGAGGAACGGTACGAGCGACGCAGCCACGGAAACCAGCTGTTTCGGACTGACGTCGATGTAGCCCACTTCATCGCGGCTTACCAAAACGAAGTTTCCAGCCTTGCGGGCATTGACCAGTTCCGCAGTGATGCGGCCCTTGTCATCGAGGTCCACGTTGGCCTGTGCGATGGTGTGGCGGTCTTCTTCCCAAGCCGAAAGATAGAACGAGAACGGCTCGACTTCAGCCGGCTTCTTGCGCTTCTCCTTCAGCTCAGCATTGATCTTCTCAATCTCGTGCTTTTCCAGGTGATCGCCGACTTTGTAATCGCTGTCGCCGGTATTCACCACGGTGACGTAGTCAATCACGCGGCCGCCCTTGATCTTGCGGTAGGGCGACTCGATGAAGCCGTAGTCGTTGATGCGGGCGTAGCAACTCAAGGACGAGATGAGTCCGATGTTCGGACCTTCTGGCGTCTCAATCGGGCAGATACGTCCGTAGTGCGTAGGATGCACGTCGCGCACTTCGAATCCGGCGCGCTCACGCGACAGACCGCCCGGCCCCAGCGCCGAGAGACGCCGCTTGTGCGTGATCTCGGAGAGCGGGTTGGTCTGATCCATGAACTGCGAGAGCTGCGAGGATCCGAAGAACTCGCGGATGGCAGCCATCACCGGCTTGGCATTGACCAGGTCGTGCGGCATCGCCGTCGACATTTCCTGGTACACGGACATTTTTTCTTTAATCGCCCGTTCCATGCGGACCAGGCCGATGCGGAACTGGTTCTCCATGAGCTCGCCGACCGCGCGGACGCGGCGGTTGCCCAGGTGATCGATATCGTCGACCGAGCCGATGTTCTTACGCAGCTTGAGCAGATATGAAATAGTGCCGTAGAAATCGTCTGGGTCGAGCGTGCGCTTGTCGAGGCTGGTCGCTTCCTGGTTCTCGAACAGCTTAATGTTGAACTTCAAGCGGCCTACGCGCGAGAAGTCATACTTGCGCGGATCGAAGAACATGCCATGGAACAGCGCCGTGGCCGTGTCCAGCGTCGGCGGATCGCCGGGACGCAACTTCCGGTAGATCTCGATCAACGCTTCCTGCGGCGTTTTCACCGAATCACGCTTCAGGGTCTGGCTGATGACTGTGCCTACGTCGTCGCGCTCGGGGAAGAACAGGCTCATCTCCACCACGCCGGAGTCGAGGATCTTCGACACCTTGTCGGCGGTCAGCTCGGAATTGGCTTCCAGCATGACTTCGCCGGTAGTCGTGTCCACGATGTCGCCAGCGGTCCACGCGCCTTCGAGGTCGCTGACGTCGACTTCGATTTCGGTGACCTTCGCCTTTTGAATGTCCTTCAGAATCTGGGCGTTGATCTTGCGGCCGGAATGTGCAATCTCCTCACCCGACTTGTTCTTAATGCTGTGCGCCAGCTTCATGCCCAGCAAGTTCGTGGGCTTTTCGCTGGCGGGGTCGAGCGTCCAATAAAGCTTCTTGTCTCGGACAACCAGCCGGTCGACGGTGTAAAACGTGCGCAGGATGTCTTCGCCCGAACGCAGGCCGAGGGCTCGGAGAAAGATGGTTCCCAGGAATTTGCGCTTGCGGTCGATGCGGACATAGAGCACGTTCTTCTGGTCGTACTCGAATTCCACCCATGAACCGCGATAGGGAATGATCTTTCCCAAAAAGTAGGTGCGGTTGTTGGCGGTTTCGAAGAACACACCAGGGGAGCGGTGTAACTGGCTGACAATGACGCGTTCTGTGCCGTTGATGATGAACGTCCCGTTCTGCGTCATCAGTGGCACGTCGCCGAAAAATACTTCCTGTTCTTTAATGTCGCGGATGGAGCGGTTGCCGGTCTCGGCATCCTTGTCAAAGATGGTCAACCGCATGGTGACCTTGAGCGGCGCGGAGTAAGTCATGCCGCGCTCTTCGCACTCGGCCACGTCATATTTCAGCTGCAGTCCAACCGGGTCGCCGCACTTGTTGCAGAAGTCGGGCGTGTTCGCGTTGTAGGTGCCGCACTTTCCGCACAGGACTTCGCCGGGATGGAACGGGTCGGTGATGACCGTGGATCCGCAGTTCTTGCAAGTGGTGCGCAGGTGATGCAGCCCTTTCAGATGTCCGCACTTACACTCCCAGTTACCAATGGCGTAATCCACAAACTCAAGTTGTGATACGTTGCGAAAGTCAGTGATCGGAAAAACGGATTGAAAGACAGCCTGCAAGCCGCCGTCTTCGCGCTCGCTGGGTAATTTGTCCATCTGCAAGAACCGGTCATAGGAGCGCTTTTGCACCTCGATCAGGTTCGGGATCTGGATGGTGGCCGGAATTTTGGAAAAATCAAAGCGTTTACGGAAGGCATTCGTCTTCATCGTCAAGAAACTCCCAATCTCACGCGCAGCCGAGGGCCGCGTCAAACCGCGGAATGTAGGGCGCTTATCGCGCCGCGGTAATACCTAGTGTGCAGAACTTAAGAGCCCGGAACCTGAAAAGACAACGGGGCGCCTGCAGGGACGGGTGTTCCCGCAGACGCCGACCAAGGCGTTTCGCCTTTCTTGATTTGAACTCTTTGCGCCAGTTCTTCGGCCTGTTTCCGCCCCGCCTGCCCGCGGAGCAGCATGCCCAAAACTTCCTTCGTGGCCCTGACACCCGTAACTGCGGTGAGATCAAAGCCGCGCTCGATACTGTGAAGCCAGAGGAAGCGATGTTATTTAGATGTTAACACCAGCGCCTTGGGTTCACAACTAGAACGTTGCTGCATTTCGTTCTTGCACCGTCGTTGGGGCGATTCAGCCCTTCGAGGTGCAACCGATCCAACCTGTAAAGACGTAACTTGTTACGTCTCCCTGTCCACGGCCACGGCTGCCTGCGTAATTCCGGCGCTGCTGGCAGAGTCGTAGCAAGCTACGTCTCTACGGAATACGGCCCGGATGCCGCCGACAGCGCTATTTCACCTCAACAACCGCGCCGGCATCGGTGAACTTCTTCTTAATGGTCTCCGCTTCTTCCTTGGAGACGCCTTCCTTCACGTTCTTGGGCGCTCCGTCCACCAGTTCCTTGGCTTCTTTCAGGCCCAGGCTGGTGACCTCGCGGACAGCCTTGATGACGTTGATCTTGTTGGCACCGACTTCTTTCAAGAGGACGGTGAACTCCGTCTTCTCTTCGGCCGGAGCCGCTGCTGCCGCCCCTCCGCCACCGCCGGCCATCATAACCGGGGCTGCTGCGGCCGCCGACACGCCAAGCCGCTCTTCGAGCTTCTTTACGAGTTGCGCCGCGTCCAGCAGCGACAACCCTACGATTGATTCTTCCAACTGCGCTAGATCTGCCATGTTATTTCTCCAGTAATTTAGTCTCTTCGTAGAGACGTAGCTTGCTACGTCTCGCTTTTCGCTACCTGCAGGACAGGTCTCCAGTGCGACCAGGTCCGCTTCCTTGCGCCAGACAACGCAACGGCTCGAACCGCGCAACCCCTGACTTGCTGATAACCAAATCCGTCTATGTGGCGCGGGCACCCTTGCCCGCGAACCTTGCCAAATCTCAGTCGAGCTTCGCTCGACCGGACAGCCGAGGGCGGCTGTCCCCACACGAGCTATGCTTCTTTGAACTTCTTTTGCTGCACGCCTTGATCGACTACTACGGCCAGGTTGCGGCCGACCGCGTTCATGGCGGTAACCAGGCGCTGTGCCGGAGCGTTCATCAGGAACAACAGCTTCGACATCAGCTCTTCCTTCGACGGCATGGTGGCCAGCGCTTCGATCTCCTTGATCGAGATCACACGGCCTTCGACCACGCCAATCTTAAAGGTGAACTCCGGGGTATCCTTGGCGTACTTGGTAAGCGCCTTGGCCATGGCCACTGGATCGCCAGTGGTATAAGCGATTGAAGTCACTCCTGCCAGATTTTTCAACGCCTCTTCGACCTTGGTGCCTTTGGCGGCGCGCTCCGCGAGCGTATTCTTCACGACCTTGTACTTCGCGCCCACGCCGCGCAGAGCCTTGCGCAACTCATAGTCCTGCATCACGGTGAGCTTGCTGTAGGTTGCAACCACGGCGTTCGAGACATTCTTCAGATCGGCGTTCAGCCTTTCGGTCTGTTCCGTCTTTTTTGCTTTGCTAACTGGCATGATTCAAATCCCCTAATCTTTATCGAATGATGAGCATCATTTCAGCTCATGTGGGGGACAGCCGCCCTCGGCTGTCCAGCCGAGCAACGCTCGGCTATGCCTTCGCCGCCGCTTCGATTGGCGCCGTATCCAGCTGGATCCCCGGCCCCATGGTCGAACTCAGCGTGCATCCCTTGATGTACTTGCCCTTGGCCACGGACGGCTTCGCCTTAATCACGCTGGTGATCACGACCCGGGCGTTTTCAATCAACTTGTCCGGCGAAAACGAAATCTTGCCCACCGGCACGTGCACCAACGCTGTCTTATCGGTGCGAAATTCAACCTTACCGGCTTTCACTTCCTGAACCGCTTTGCCCACGTCGAAAGTGACCGTGCCCGTTTTCGGATTCGGCATCAGGCCCTTGGGTCCAAGGATCTTGCCCAAACGTCCCACGGATTTCATTACATCGGGAGTGGCGATGAGGGCATCGAAATCGGTCCAGTTTTCTTTGGTGATTTTCTCGACCATTTCTTCGCCGCCGACGAAATCCGCGCCTGCCGCTTCGGCCTCTTTCACCTTATCGCCGGTTGCGATGACCAACACCTTCTTTGACTTGCCCAATCCGTGCGGCAGCACGACCGTACCGCGGACCATCTGGTCGGCATGCTTGGGATCGACACCCAAACGCATGGTGACCTCGACGGTCTCATCAAACTTCGCGAACTTGACTTTCTGCAGAAGCGGAACCGCATCCTGCAGCATGTAAGGGCGCTTTTCGACCGCCGCGTGCGCCTTGGTGATATTCTTTCCCGCTTTTTTCATGGCTTCCTCTCGTCTCCCACCGCTCAGCGTTGCTCCGGAGAGCCGTGGTGGTTTCGACTGCAGACGTAGCAAGCTACGTCTCTACAGAATTGTTAACTTAGCCGACTACTTCAATGCCCATCGACCGCGCGGTTCCGCGGATGCTTTTGATCGCGGTCTCCACTGACGCAGCGTTCAGGTCGGGCATCTTCTGCTTGGCGATGTCTTCAACCTGCCTGGCCGTGACTTTACCGACTTTGTCTTTATTTGGCGTTCCCGATCCCTTGGCAATGCCGGCGGCGCGCTTGAGCAGGATCGCTGCCGGCGGCGTCTTGGTGATGAAGGTGAAGGAGCGGTCGCTGTAGACGGTCACGACTACCGGGATGATGAGTCCTTCCAGTTCTTTCGCATTGGTGCGGGCGTTGAACTGTTTGCAGAACTCCATGATATTGATCTGCGCCTGACCAAGCGCTGGACCTACCGGAGGCGCAGGCGTGGCCTTGCCCGCAGCGATCTGCAGCTTTACCGAACCTGTAGCTTTCTTTGCCATGATCTCTTTTGGCTCCTAGCTTTTAGCTCTCAGCTTCTAGCCAAGGCTTTTATGCGACCTTCTCCACCTGGTTGAACTCGAGTTCCACCGGGGTCGAGCGGCCAAAAATTGTGACCATCACCTTGAGCGTCTCGCGGTCTTCGTTCACCTCGTCCACTACGCCGGTAAAGCTGGCGAATGGTCCCTCTGTGATGCGAACCGATTCGTTCTTCTCGAACTTGACCTTGAGCTTGGGCTTCTCGCGGCTGTCCGCTACTTTGTAGACGATGTGCTGGACTTCTTCTTCCGAGAGCGGCGTGGGCTGCTGTCCCGTACCCACGAATCCAGTGACGCGGGGCGTGGACTTCACCACGTGCCAAACGTGGTCGTCCATGTCCATTTCAACCAGCACGTAGCCGGGATAGAACATGCGCTCGGAAGTGTACTTCTTGCCGCCGCGCACTTCAGTGACCGACTCGGTCGGGATCAGCACTTTGCCAATCTTGTCCTGCAGCCCAAAGGCCTGCACGCGCGATTCCAGCGACTCTTTCACCTTGCGCTCGAACCCGGAATAGGAGTGGATGATGTACCACTTCATGTTCGGGTTGCGGGGAGCCTCGGCGGTCGCGGTTGATCCATCCGCAGTGGAAGGATGCTGTTCGCCTTCTCCGCCTGCTCCTGCTTCTTTTTTTTCTTCGTCCGGCATAGGGTGCTTCTTTTGTAGATCCTTACGTCAGTGACCCTTGAAATAGTTGAACAGGAAACTGACGCCCGATTGAATGAGCTTGTCGATGATGAAAAAATACACCGCAAAAATAAAGACGGTGATGACGACTACCGCAGTCGTGGCCCGCACTTCCTTCCAGGAAGGCGAGGTTACCTTGCGCATCTCGGTGCGCACGTCGTTGTAGAACGTCTTAACCCGCTCAGGCCAGGACTTGATCCGATCGCCGAAATTTCCGCCAGCCGCTGCGATTGAATTCGCCATTTTCTTTGTTTCAACTCCCATCATTTCACCTGGCCCTTACCTCTAGTCCTCAACCGCTCTCCATGGTCTGGCAGGGGCGGAGGGATTCGAACCCCCAAGTTCGGTTTTGGAGACCGACAGTTTAACCGTTGAGCTTACGCCCCTGTGCCCGTGTAGCGCGGGCGCCCTCGCCCGCGTTCCACTATTTAACTTCTTTATGCGGCGTGTGCTTACGGCAACGGCGGCAGAACTTCTTGAGCTCCAACCGCTCCGTCATGGTCTTGCGGTTCTTGGTCTTCGAGTAGTTCCGCTCTTTGCAATCACCGCACTGCAACGTAATGATCTCTCGGGGCATAAAAACAGCTCCTAGCTACTGCTTGTGTGGCGCGGGCACTCTTGCCCGCTGCCTTTTTCTATGCTGCATGCAACGCGGGCAAGAGTGCCCGCGCCACACAATCTTTGCTTACTGCACGATCTCGCTGATGGTGCCGGCGCCTACCGTGTGCCCGCCTTCGCGGATGGCGAAGCGCAAGCCCTTCTCCATCGCCACCGGTGTGATCAACTCGATCACCAGGCTCACGTTGTCGCCCGGCATCACCATCTCCGTACCTCCAGGCAACTCCGCGACTCCGGTCACGTCCGTTGTGCGCAGGTAAAACTGCGGCCGGTATCCTTTGAAGAACGGCGTATGCCGTCCACCTTCTTCTTTGGTCAGAATGTAAACTTCCGCCTTGAACTTGGTGTGCGGCGTGATCGATCCACCCTTGGCCAGCACCATTCCGCGCTCCACATCGTCCTTGCCAATGCCGCGCAGCAGCAGGCCGGCGTTGTCGCCCGCCAAGCCTTCGTCCAACTGCTTCTTGAACATTTCGACGCCGGTGACTACCGTCTTGCGCGTCTCCCGGAAGCCGACGATTTCCACTTCCTCGCCCACCTTCACCTTGCCGCGCTCGATCCTGCCCGTCACAACCGTGCCACGGCCAGAGATCGAAAAAATATCTTCGATCGGCATCAGGAACGGCTTGTCCAGCTCGCGCGCCGGCTGCGGCACGCTCTTGTCCACCGCTTCCATCAGCTCGTCAATCTGCTTCTCCCACTTCGCTTCTCCGTTCAGCGCGCCCAGCGCGGAAAGACGTACGACCGGAACATCGTCGCCGGGGAACTTGTAGCTCTTCAGCAACTCGCGCACTTCGAGCTCGACCAGGTCGAGCAGCTCGGGATCGTCCACCGCGTCACATTTATTCAACGCAACAACGATGTAGGGCACACCCACCTGCCGCGCCAACAGCACGTGCTCGCGCGTCTGCGGCATGGGACCATCGGTTGCAGCGACGACCAAGATCGCGCCATCCATCTGGGCCGCGCCCGTGATCATGTTCTTGATGTAATCGGCGTGGCCCGGACAATCGACGTGCGCGTAGTGACGGTTTGCCGTCTCATACTCCACGTGCGCGGTCGCGATGGTGATGCCGCGCGCTTTTTCTTCCGGAGCGTTATCGATCGAATCAAACGACCGGAACGTGTTCTTCGGATTGTGCTTCGACAATACCTTCGTGATCGCCGCCGTCAACGTGGTCTTGCCATGGTCGATGTGACCAATCGTCCCTACGTTGCAGTGCGGCTTGTTGCGATCAAATTTCTCTTTCGCCATTTCCGTTTCCTCAGGGGCTCAAGCCCCGAAATCATCAAATGTTTGCGGTGCGGCTCAAGCCGCACCCTGATACAAATCCGATCCTTCGCATCGCTCAGGATGACCGCTGTGGGCTCCCGCTTCGCTCACGCCCGCAAAGCGCGGTCACTTCGCCGTCCCCTGCACCTTGGCAATGATTTCCTCCGCGACCGATCGCGGAGCCTCCTCATAGCGCGCGAAGTGCATCGAGTACTCGGCGCGGCCCTGCGTCGACGAACGCATGTGGGTCGCGTAGCCGAACATTTCAGCCAACGGAACGATCGCCTTGATCACCTGCGATCCGGCACGGTGCTCCATACCTTCGATACGTCCGCGGCGCGAGCTCAGGTCGCCCATGATCACGCCCGCGTAATCCTCCGGCGTAACCACTTCAACCTGCATCACGGGCTCCAAGAGCACCGGCGACGCCTTGCGTGCGGCTTCCTTGAACGCCATCGACCCGGCGATCTTGAATGCCATTTCGTTCGAATCCACGTCGTGGTAGCTGCCGTCGTAAAGCGTGGCCTTCACATCCACCATCGGATAGCCCGCCAGAACGCCGCCTTCGAGCGCTTCCTGAATGCCTTGATCGATGGGCTTGATGAATTCCTTCGGCACCGAGCCGCCCACGATGTCATTAATGAACTCGTACCCTTTGCCTGGCTCGTTCGGATCGAGACGAATCTTGGCGTGACCATACTGGCCGCGACCGCCGGTCTGGCGAATGTATTTGCCTTCCGCCTCCGAGTGCTTGCGAATGGTCTCGCGATACGCCACCTGTGGTTTGCCGACGTTGGCTTCGACCTTATACTCGCGCATCATGCGGTCGACGATGATTTCCAGATGCAACTCGCCCATTCCGCTGATGATGGTCTGTCCACTGTCGGGATCGGTGTGAACCTTGAAGGTAGGGTCTTCCTGGGCGAGCCGGCCGAGCGCCATACCCATTTTTTCCTGGTCAGCTTTGGTCTTAGGTTCAACCGCAACCGAAATCACGGGAACCGCAAACGTAATATTCTCCAGCGCGATGGGATGTCTTTCATCGCAGATCGTGTCGCCCGTGCTAACGCCCTTCAATCCGACCGCGGCACAAATATCGCCCGCCAGGATCTCGCTGATCTCTTCGCGCTTGTTGGCGTGCATCTTGAGCAAACGCCCGATGCGCTCAGTCCTCCGGCGGCCCGTGTTCAACACCGAGTCGCCAGTCTTAAGCTGGCCGGAGTACACGCGAATAAATGTCAACTGACCGACAAACGGGTCCGCCATAATCTTGAACGCCAGCGCCGAAAATGGCTCTTTGTCGTCGGCCTTGCGGAAAATCTGCTCCCCGTTGTCGGGATTCAGGCCGTGCGTTTCGGGCACATCGAGCGGCGAAGGCAGATAATCCACCACCGCATCCAGCAGCGGCTGTATGCCCTTGTTCTTGAACGCCGTTCCAACCACTACTGGGAACACTTTCAGCGCAATCGTCGACTTGCGCAGCGACGCACGCAGCTCATCGGCAGTAATTTCTTCGCCCTCAAGAAACTTGTGCAGGATTTCGTCGTCGTTCTCGGCAATGCTTTCGACCAACTGAGCATGGAACGCTTCGGCCTTTTTCTTCAACTCGGTGGGAATCTCTTCGGTGACGTATTCGGCTCCCATCGTGTCGTCTACCCACACGATCGCCTTCATGTTGATCAGATCAATGACGCCTTTGAATTTATCTTCCTGGCCGATGGGAATTTGAATCGCGACTGGCTTGGCGCTCAACCGCTTGCGGATGGTATCGACGGCATGCTCGAAATCCGCACCCATCTTGTCGATCTTATTGATGAAGCAAATACGCGGCACGCCGTACTTGTCGGCC
>WNFN01182833.1_pt1 | contig 13792 bp, 10 predicted proteins | sample 5400161 | NCBI WGS metagenome assembly WNFN01 (sample SAMN13153353, study PRJNA577476) | soil metagenome | isolation source: 80 cm saprolite on Douglas fir-dominated hillslope | place: USA:California | collected 2013-09-17
TCCCCCATGATCTTAGCCTGATCGCCCCTACCCAAATCAGTTCGATCAACGCTACCACCGTCTCAGTTGGCAAAGTGCAGGTCTCGAATGTCGGACAGCGACTGGCCAACGTACGCGGGGGCAGTACCGGCTTCAGTTCGTCTGGCTTTGGGATCAGTGGCGCCGCGTCGGATTTCGGGGACGGGTTTGCGGGAGTAAGCGGGCCGGAGGGTAAAAGCGGCCCATCGGTCTTGGCCCCCGTTCCGGAAAACCGCTGGGGAGTATTTCTGACCGGTCTAGGCGAGTTCACCAATGTTGATAGTACCTCCAACGCACCCGGCTATGACGTGGACACCGGAGGCTTTACCCTTGGCGTTGACTATCGCGTGACTCCAAACTTCGCGATTGGCTTGTTCGGCGGCTATGCCCACACCAACGTCAATCTCGTCGGCGGCGGCAACATCGATACCAATGGTGGAAAAATCGGACTTTACACGACGGTCTTTGGTAATGGATTTTACTTGGACGCCGCCGTGAGTGCGGGTCCGAGTGGATATAACACGCGCCGGACAGCGCTCCAGGGTACTGCCAGCGGGAGCACTGACGGTTCCGATGTCAATGTTCTGGTCGCCGGAGGCTACGATTGGCAAATGGGCAACCTGAGCATCGGGCCTACTGCAAGCTTCCAATTTAGTTATGTCGGCCTTGAAGCCTTTACGGAAACTGGATCGCTAGCTCCCCTGAAATTCCCAGACCAAAACACCGAATCTGAGCGCACGGCTTTTGGGGCAAAAGCCTCCTATCAATGGAAAGTAGGTCACATTACTGTAATACCCCAAGTCAGTGCAGCCTGGCAGCACGAATACGGATCGGTTGCGTACTCGGTTGTTGCAAGCTTCGCCAGTGGTGCAGGTAACAGCTTTACGGTTAGCGGCCCGGAGATTGGCCGCGACAGTCTGTTAATCGGCGCTGGCGTCTCGGTTCTATGGACCGATCGCATTTCCACCTACGTCTATTACGATGGCGAATTCGGCCGCACCAACTACCATAGCGCGGTCCGTCCCGAACCGCCGGGCTTCACGCCGGGCCAAGTGCTTCTGCGCCTTCGGCATTTTCGGATTGTTCTTCCTCCCACCGAACGGCACCATGCTAGTAGCCGCCGATAGCGTGACGCTTGGTTCGAAGCCGCTCGACATCCACGTACAAACTAGCGGATTTGGAAGGGCGAGTCCCGCTGATGTCACGGCCGTCCTGCAGTCTGCGGCCTTTCAAATTTGGAGGTATTGCCCAAATACCCAACTGGATGGCATCGACGTCTACTACCGCGCCGATCATCCGCAAACCGATTTCAAACGAACGTCGAGTGGCCGCATCGGGGTCGGACTAGCAGCTCGCGATACGCATTGGGCGCAATATGGCTTTGAGTTTGCGCACGAGTTCTGTCACGCGCTGGCCAACTACAGCAATAATCCGCAGCGGATGGTGCGTTATCCACGCCACGCCAACCTGTGGTTGGAAGAAAGTCTTTGCGAAACGGCTTCTTTGTTCGCTTTACGAGCCATGAGCCGCGGATGGCGGACCGCGCCTCCTTATCCAGCCTGGCGGAGTTACGCTCCGTGGCTCAACGACTATGTCGAGCAGCGACTCGCGCTACCGCAACATCATCTGCCGGCCGGAACGCCTTTCTTGGTTTGGTCCCGCGAGAATCAGCCGGCCTTGCGCCAGAACTCCGACCTGCGCGACCGGAACACGATCGTCGCGACCCAATTCCTGCCCATTTTTGAAGCGGAACCGCGCGGTTGGGAAGCAGTGGCGTTCCTTAATCGCGGTTCCTCTAATGCGGAGGAATCGTTGGCGCAGCATCTTGCCGAGTGGCGCTCCCAGTGCCCCAAGGAGCTTCGTCCATTCGTTACCCGACTCGCGGCAGTTTTCGCAGTCAAGTTGTAACATCAATGCGAACTTCACAAACTGGAAAAAACCCTACATCCTACGGTTGTTATTGATGACTGATCCGATGCGACGAAAAACGCGACGGCCCTCTAAAAAAGGCAATTTTCAACGGATGGCTTAGCAACCTACAAAACGTTATGCTTAAGGTGGATGACCTGTTGGCTCCGCTCTCTCCGGAAAACCCTTGCGGTGCCGATCTTTCTTACGATCCTGCGCTGCAAGAGCTAGAAACTCTCATACAGGGTAAACCAGAAACCCAGTTCTCCGAAGCCGAGGAACCAAACTGGAAACAGGTGCGTGAACAAAGTCTGGCGCTTTTTGACCGTACGAAGGACCTGCGCGTCGCCATTCATTTGGTAGTCACTGAACTGCAAGAAGAAGGATTTCCCGGATTCGCCTCCGGACTCCAGCTGATTCGCCGCTTGCTTGAGCAATACTGGGATACACTTCATCCGAAGCTAGATCCCGAATCTGGCAACGATCCGCTGGAGAGGATGAACCTGCTCTCCTCCCTTTCGACCCCCGAAGGAACTTTTGGTGATCCGCTGCAAATTTTGCGTCGAGCCAGACGAGCGCCTCTATGTCATTCGCAGCGCCTGGGGGGCTTCTCTCTTTCTCAGATCCAAGCAGCCACCACCAGGCCGGCGACCCCACCGGAAGGAGAGCAGCCTCCGATCGCCAAAGGCCCGGATTTCACCTTGATTGATGCTGCTTTCCGAGATTCTGCTCCCGCCTTTCTAATCCAGATTGATCAATCCCTTACCAGTGCCATCGCCGAATTGAATGGGATAAGCGTGTTTCTCGACCGTACAGTCGGAGTTACCAAGAGTGTCAGTTTTGATGGCTTGAATTCCGTACTTCTCGAGGCTCGAAAACAAGTTAGCCGCTATCTAACCGGTCCGGCAGGAGGGCTGGAGGAGCCGGGATCCGAGAACGCAACCGGTGTCACGGCAGAAAAACCTGGTGTTCCCGGTTCAATTCAAACCAGAACCGAGGTTTTGCAGTCGCTGGACGCAATTTGTGCCTATTATGAGAAAACCGAACCCTCAAGCCCAGTCCTTCCGCTGTTGCGGCGGGCTCAACAGTTAGTCGGAAAGAATTTTGCCGAAATTTTCCAAGAATTGGCTCCGGATAGCGTAGCGCAAGTCAAGTTGAGTTGAAGCTTATTAAGCAAGGCGGCGGCTCTTTCGCTCATTTTATTCTTGCCTTTGCCGAGCGTGCCGAGACAGAATAGATAGTTTTCCCGAAAACCATAGTTTTACCGCAAATCGATCCGTCCCAAACGTCTTACGGCTATGGCATCTAGTAGCAGTCAAAAATTCATCGGCCGAAACCGTCCGCCTCGCGTTCAGATCGAATATGATGTTGAGGTTTATGGTTCGGAGAAAAAGATTCAACTGCCCTTCATCGTCGGGGTAATGGCAGATCTGTCCGGCAAACCTTCAGAACCGCTTCCTTCTGTCGATGAACGAAAGTATCTCGAGGTAGATATCGATAATTTCGACGAGCGGATGAAAGCTATCAAACCACGCGCGGCCTTCCATGTGCCTAACACCCTTACCGGCGAGGGGCAACTGGCGGTCGATCTGACGTTCGAGAAAATGGACGATTTCTCTCCTGCCCAGGTTGCCAAGAACGTGGAACCGCTCAACAAACTGCTTACGGCCCGTCAGCAACTGGCAAACCTTATTGCCTACATGGATGGGAAATCTGGAGCCGAGGACGTGCTGCACAAACTTTTGGCCGATCCCGCTCTTCTCCAGGCGGTTGCTAACACGCCGAAGCCGATAGATTCGGGCGAAACGACTTCGGGTTCGACCGCCTCCGCGTAACGGATTCGTTGTCTATATTCTAAACCTTTAACTTCTCATCTTTATGGCCGAAAAAGATCCCGCCGCCGCTGCGGCTCCTGCCGCCGCAGTGCCGGAGGCCCAGGCTGCCGAACTGAACGAGTTTGAGGCGCTCCTTAATAAAGAGTTCCGACCAAAAACCTCCCAGGCGCAGGAGGCGATTCAAAGTGCAGTTCGTACCCTGGCCGAGCAAGCGCTCCACGGTGCTCAACTGATCTCTGCGGACGTTCTCCGCACCGTAGAGGCTATGATCGCTGAAATCGATCGTAAACTCTCGGAGCAGATCAATCTCATCATGCATCACGAGGATTTTAAAACCCTCGAAGGCGCCTGGCGCGGCCTGAATCATCTCGTCACTAATACCGAAACGGACGAAATGCTTAAAATCAGGTTTTTGAACATTTCGAAGAAGGAAATTGGTCGAACGCTCCGTTCCTATAAGGGAGTGGCTTGGGATCAAAGCCCGCTTTTCAAAAAGATCTATGAAGAAGAGTTCGGTACACCGGGCGGTCAGCCTTATGGCGTCCTGATTGGAGACTACAGCTTCGACCATTCTCCCCCCGATGTCGAAATTCTCAATGGAATGGGCCAGATTGCGGCGGCCGCCCACGCCCCGTTCATCGCCGGTGCCTCGCCAACCTTAATGAATATGGAAACGTGGCAGGAACTGAGCAATCCACGCGATTTAACGAAGATCTTTGGTACCCCCGAGTATGTTCCTTGGCGTTCGCTGCGCACATCAGAGAATTCTCGTTACCTGGGCCTCGCGATGCCCCGTTTTCTTGCGCGGCTTCCCTACGATCCAAAGAAGAACCCGATCGAGGACTTTGCCTTTGAAGAGGAGGTCTCCAGTGGGGATCATTCCAAATATGTATGGGCCAATTCGGCGTATGCCATGGCCACTAACATCACCCGAGCTTTCAAACTCCACGGCTGGTGCTCGCGGATTCGCGGCGCGGAAAGCGGCGGCATGATTGAGGGTCTCCCGTGTCACACCTTTCCAACGGATGACGGGGGTATCGACATGAAATGTCCGACGGAAATCGCGATCACTGACCGGCGCGAAGCCGAACTGGCCAAGGCCGGTCTTATGCCATTGTCTCATTGGAAGAACACCGACTATTCCGTCTTTGTGGGCGCACAGTCGGTGCAAAAACCGACTGAGTACGAAGATCCGGACGCAACGGCGAACGCCAACCTGGCTGCTCGGCTTCCGTACCTGTTTGCCGTGTGCCGGTTTGCTCATTACCTTAAATGCATTGTTCGCGATAAAATCGGCTCCTTTAAAGAGAGAGTCGATATGGAACGCTGGCTCAATGAATGGATCACCCGTTACGTGACGGCTGATCCGACCGCTAGCGAGAAGACAAAGTCAGAGTTCCCGCTGGCTGCCGCCGAAGTGACCGTCGAGGAGGTGGAAGGAAATCCGGGGTACTATACCTCAAAATTTTTCCTTCGGCCGCATTTCCAATTGGAAGGTCTCACTGTGTCGTTGCGATTGGTCACGAAACTCCCATCGGTAAAGGGAGCTACCTAGTTGGGATCGGTCACACTTTAATCTTGTGGACAGGGTTGAAACCGGATGGAAGTTTCTGTTTCGGATCGAGCTACCTCCGATAGAGATGCGACGATCCGAGGAGCCGGCTCCGATCGCTCAATTCGCAGAGCGCGCCCTAGAATTTAGCGGGAAAATCGCCGGGCACTATAATTCTATTTAGCTTTTTATTGACCGGCCAATCCTCGGCTCCAAAACCCCTCGATTGAGCCGGCCGCAGTAACAAACAGGGAATTGGCTGGTGACACCCAACCATTGCCCACTAACAACAACATATTAACAACACGTTTCTAGGTTATGGCAGTCGATTATTTTCTAAAATTAGAAGGCATCCAAGGAGAATCCAAGGATAGCAAACATCAAGATGAGATCGAAATAGGTTCTTTCTCGTTCGGCGCAACCCAAAGCGGTAGCTTTAGCGCAATGGGTGGCGGCGGTAGTGGCAAAGTCAGCATGCAGGATTTTCATTTCACCATACCAACCCAAAAGGCCAGCCCGAAGCTACTGCTGGCTTGCGCCACCGGTAATCATATTCCCAAGGCGATCCTCACCTGTCGGAAAGCTGGAAAAGAGCAACAAGAATTTCTGAAATATACCTTTACAGATCTTCTGGTCTCATCGTTCCAGACCGGTGGTAGTAGCGAGACTCCGATGGACCAAGTCTCGCTTAACTTCGCCAAGATTGAGGTCGAGTACAAGGAACAGAAACCCGATGGAACCCTCGCCGGCTCGATCAAGGCGGGTTATGACCTTAAGCAAATGAAGGAAGTGTAAACCGCTCGTCGTTCGAGGCTGGTTTGATAACCAGCCTCGAACCGCAAAACGTTAACCAGAAGAAATTGCTGATTGGTCTCGAATCACGGTCTTTGGTGTCCGGGGTTTGAGCATTCTCATGGCTCTCCACGGTTTTCGACACGTTGTTAGCTGGGCCGAATTCAAGACCGTTCAGTCCGCACCCGACGGTTCGGACGAAGACGCATTTACGCGCGCCGTTTTTAATACCCCATTCTCTTCGATCCAACGTGCTGACGGAAAGTGGGTAATTACCCAGACGCGATTAAACGTCACTATCAGAATGGATACCCGGAATTCGTGGGTCGTGCGTGGCCACCAATCAGCTGAGCTACTCGCTCATGAGCAGGAGCACTATAACATCACCGCTCTTGGCGCCCGCGATTGCCACACTGACATTCTGGCGATTGTAGATGATTCAGCCGACGATGTGCAAAGTCAGGTCAATTCAATCGTGAGTACGGCTCAATCGCTGATTGCTTCGGTAAATGATATGTACGACGAGGACCCAAACTGCGGAACGGATCACGGTTCCGATTCCAGCGCGCAAGCGCAGTGGAACCTCAGGATCAGAAACGCGATAAACTCGCCGACAGCCAGGCTGGCTGACCTTAACGTTTGCTCGGGAACTTCTCCGTGAGCAAATTACCTCAAATCGAAAAGGTTCAACCTTGTTTGCTCGATCGTTTGGTGGATGAGTATCCGGAAACCCGAACGGAAACGACTGGCCGCGGGATCTCGCTTTTACGTTATCGTCAAGGGGTGCTGAGAGATATCGAATGGCTGCTTAACGCGAAGAGCAGGTTAGCGCATGAGGGATTGGCTGACTTTCCGGAAACTGAAGCTTCCGTACTGAACTTTGGTATGCCGGATCCGGCTGGTAAGAGTACTGATAGCATGACGATCACTCAGATCGAGAAAAATGTCGCTGCGGCACTACTCCGCTTTGAACCGCGAATTATCGCAGATAGTCTGATCGTCAAGGTGATTGAGACTTCTTCTCGCACGGCAACATCTTCGCCTAACGTTCTTGCCTTTTCGATTACCGGCGAACTCTGGGCGTCTCCGATGAATGAAGAGTTGCACCTGAAGACCGAAATTGACCTGGAGACGGGTAAGTGCCGGCTTTAACGTAACGGTTACGAGAATATGGACCGGCGATTGCTAGCTCACTATAATAGGGAGTTAGCGCATTTGCGCGAAACCGCGGCCGAGTTTGCTCGCGAGTTCCCCAAGATCGCCGGTCGCCTCGCCCTTGATCGAGAGGCAAAAGAAGTCTGCCCAGATCCTTTTGTTGAGCGGTTGCTCGAAGGGTTTGCGTTCCTGGCCGCGCGTGTGCAGGTGAAACTCGACGCCGAGTTTCCGGAATTTACCCATGGGCTGCTCGAAACCATCTATCCGCATTACCTTTGTCCAACTCCTTCGATGGCTGTCGTGCAGTTCGAGCCGATCCTTCACGACACCAGTCTGCCCGCAGGCTTTCCTATACCTCGAGGAACAGCTTTACGATCGCCGCTGGCCCGGGGACAACGGACGGCATGTGAATATCGGACGGCGCACCCAGTTACACTCTGGCCACTCCAAATTGCCGAAGTGAGCTATCATACGAGAGAACTAATTTTCGAAGCTCCCACTCGATTCCCTTCCGCTTTTTCTTCGCGGCGCCGACGATCTGCCGGACGCGCTCTACGAGCAAATCTTTCGGAGTGGGATTGGGGTTATCGCCGTCAAACCGAAAGCGATTCCCGCTCCGGAGCAATTCTCACCAGCAAAGCTCTCTATTCATTCTGTCGCGTTTCGAGGCGAGAACGCGCTCCTTCCAGAGACCTCCCGGAGCTTTTCCGGTTATCGGTTGTTGCGTGAGTATTTCACATTTCGCCAGCGATTCCTTTTCTTCGAGCTGGCTTCTCTGCAGTCGCTCCTGCAGCGTTGTCCTGGTAGCGAACTTGATCTTCTCGTGTTGCTCAGAGATCAGGATTTACGGCTCGAAAATCGAATCGATGCAAATTCGATCGCACTTTTCTGCTCGCCCGCTATCAATCTCTTCGAACGCCGTCTCGACCGGATCCCCCTCGATCATCGGCACCACGAATATCAAGTCATTCCCGATAAAACGCGACCGTTCGACTTCGAAGTATTCGAAATCCGGTCGGTGACCGGATACGGAGCGCAGACCGGTGAAGAGCAGCCTTTCCTGTCCTTTTATCTCACCCGCGAACGACTTTCCGAGAAAAGTTCATCGGAGCAGTTACGTGGTTTCTATACGACCCGCCGGGCAGAACGGCATCTGACGGCAAAGGAACGCCAGTTCGGTCGTGCCCACGCTTACATCGGCTCCGATGTATTCCTTTCGCTGGTTGATCCCGCCGCGGCGCCTTACCAATCAGAGCTCCAGCAGCTCGGGGTAACCGCCCTGTGCACCAACCGCCACTTACCGTTGGATTTTCTGGCGGACCAGGGGCGCTCCGATTTCACCGTCGAGATCAACGCGCCAGTCGGCGCGATTCGGTGTGTGACCGGCCCGACAGCTCCCCGACCGGCACTAGCCCAAGGCGCTGAGGCCTGGCGTTTAATCAGTCATCTTTCTCTGAATTATCTTTCTCTGAAGGACTCCGAGAACGGCGAGGGCGCTAACGCTCTGAGGGAAATGCTCGGTCTTTACATCGACAGCTCCGACCGCCCCGCGCAAAAGCTGGTCGAAGGGGTGATTTCGACAACCGTTGAACCGATCATTCGGCGACTGGAGACTCCGGGACCCATCACCTTCGTTCGCGGAATGGAGATCACCGCTGAGCTAGACGAGCTTTCGTTCGAAGGCGTGGGCGTATTCATTTTTGGCGCCGTTTTATCCGAGTTTTTCCGCCGATATGTCTCCATCAACTCGTTCACCGAGACCGTGATTAAAACGCGACAACGCAAAGAGATCATGCGCTGGGCGGCGCATCCCGGCCAACGCGGGGTCGTTTAAGCAATGAGAGCTTCAATTGAAGATGCTTTGGCCTCCGCCCCGTTTGAATTCGACTTTTTTCATGCGGTCAGGATGCTGGAGTGTGCGCATCAAGAAATGCCCCGGGTGGGCCGCTCGGTCAGCCCGCGCCAGGATCCAGCTCGTTTCGGACAAAATCCTTCGCTCGTCTTCGCGCCGGCTTCGGTCGAGAGCTTCTCACCGGCAGATGATGATCTCCCGGCGCGCCTCCAGGTCTACTTTCTTGGCCTGTTTGGGCCCAATGGTCCACTGCCGTTCCATCTCACAGAATTTGCTCACGAACGACTCCATGCCAACCGGGACCCCTCACTCGCGCGCTTTCTGGATGTGTTTCATCATCGCATGCTCAGCCTCTTTTATCGGGCGTGGGCGGATTCTCGTAAAGCGGTAGACTTTGATCGACCCACGGAGTCACGACATTCGCGCTACTTTGGAGGTTTTTTCGGACTCGGTTTACCATCCATGCGCGATCGGGACGCCGTTCCAGACTGGGCGAAACTCTTTTTCAGTGGCCGGCTAGCTGCACCGAATCGTAACCCGGAAGGCTTAGAAGCGATTCTGGCCGAGGATCTCGGCGTTCCGGTGAAACTGACCACCTTCATCGGGCAGTGGATGGACCTACCTCCCCGCTCTCTCTGTTCGCTCGGCTCAAGTCCGGAGAACGGGTTGCTCGGCCAGACCACCGTGGTCGGGAGCCGACTCTGGATTGGTCACTTTAAGTTCCGGCTCCGAATTGGTCCGTTGGGTTTTGCTGAGTTCAGCCGCCTGCTTCCCAATGGTAGACTCTTTCAACGACTCAAAGACTGGGTGCTTAACTATGTCGGCCGAGAATTTGTGTGGACTACTCGGCTGGACTACCTGGCTGAAAAGCCGTCCGTTTCGAGGAGATGCCGATGACCTCGTTCTGATTGGCGATAACTAACCTCAATTCCACTTAACTTATGGCCGATATCCGCCGCACCGCCCTGTTCAGCAAGCTGAACCCGCTTGCCTATAAATCAGTTGAGGGGGCCACACTTTTCTGCAAGATGCGCGGCAATCCCTACGTCGAATTGGTGCATTGGGTCCATCAAATCTTGCAGGTACCCGATAACGACTTCCACCGAATTATTCGTCATTTTGAACTTGATCCCGCTCGAGTCGCCTCTGAGCTGACCGGCGCACTTGATAAACTTCCTCGCGGTGCAACGGCGATCTCCGATTTCTCTCCTCATCTGGAAGAATCCATTGAACGCGGTTGGCTCTATGCTTCGCTGCTCTTCAACGCAAAGCGGGTACGTACCGGGCACCTGCTGATCGGCATATTAAAGACTGGAACTCTCCGCAACGTCTTTCTCGGGATGTGTCGCGAGTTCTCCAAGATCAAGGTCGACGCATTAACTGATCAATTTGCCGATATAATATCAGGTTCTCCGGAAGACGCAGAAACTCCCGTTGATACCGATTTAGGTCAGTATGAAACGGGGGAATCACCGGCTCCAGCAGTCATGGGCAAGCAGGAAGCGCTTAGCCGGTTCTCGGTGGATCTGACCGAGCGCGCACGTAAGGGCGAAATCGATCCGGTTCTCGGCCGAGACGAAGAAATCCGGCAGGTCATCGATATTCTCATGCGGCGTCGACAGAATAATCCGTTGCTGGCCGGTGAAGCCGGGGTGGGAAAGACCGCGGTGGTAGAGGGTTTCGCGGTGAGGATCGTCAAAGGCGACGTTCCGCCTGCGCTTCGCGACGTGTCACTGCGCTCCCTGGATCTTGGCCTGCTGCAGGCCGGTGCGAGCGTGAAAGGAGAGTTCGAGAATCGGTTGCGCCAAGTCATCGAAGAAGTGCAAGCTTCGCCCAAACCGATCATTTTGTTTATCGACGAAGCGCATATGCTGATTGGTGCGGGTGGCGCCGCTGGTCAGGGCGATGCAGCAAATCTCCTAAAGCCTGCGCTTGCGCGCGGAACATTGCGGACCATCGCGGCTACGACCTGGGCGGAATACAAGAAGTATATCGAGAAGGACCCGGCATTGACCCGCCGGTTTCAGGCGATCAAAGTCGAAGAACCGACTGAAGATACTGCGGTCCGAATGATTCGTGGCCTAGCGGGCATTCTGGAAAAACATCATGGTGTTTTGATCCTCGACGAAGCGCTGGAAGCAGCTGCGCGGTTGTCTCATCGTTACATTCCGGCGCGACAGCTGCCCGATAAGGCAGTGAGTCTCATCGACACGGCTTGTGCGCGTGTCGCTGTCAGCCAACATGCGACACCCGCCCGATTGGAAGATACTCAACGCCAAATCGACATGCTTGCGACTGAAGTCGCGATTCTCGATCGCGAGGCCGCGCTTGGACGAGAAGATCAGGAGAGAAGAGAGAACCTTCAGAAGGCGCTCGATGAGCAGAATACGTTGAAGGCTGAGCTGGAAGCTCGTTACCAAAAAGAACTGGTCATCGTGGAAAAGATTCGGTCCCTCCGCGACCAATTGAGCGGGCCGAAGGCGAGCGAAGGAGATGCGTCTGGTACAGCGCCCGATCGAAAAGATCTTTTGGATGGTCTCCGCAAGGCCGAAGGCGAGCTCGCTGCGCTGCAGGGAGAGGATCCACTGATCTTGCCACACGTTGATGCGCAGGCTGTTGCCAGCGTTGTCTCTGATTGGACCGGCATCCCAGTAGGCCGCATGGTCAAAAACGAGATCCAGGCGGTTCTCAACTTATCCGCAGCATTAGAGAAACGAGTGATCGGACAGAACCATGCGCTGGACGCAATCGCTCGCAGGGTACAGACCGCCAGAGCCGGACTTGATAACCCTAGCAAACCGATCGGTGTCTTCCTTTTGGCCGGCCCCAGCGGCGTTGGAAAAACGGAGACCGCGCTCGCGCTCGCCGAAAATTTTTACGGCGGTGAAACCAATCTCATCACGATAAACATGAGCGAGTTCCAGGAGGCACACACCGTTTCCACACTCAAAGGCTCGCCTCCCGGCTATGTCGGTTATGGCGAAGGCGGTGTCCTCACCGAAGCAGTACGGCGCCGACCTTACAGCGTCGTCCTTCTCGATGAAGTAGAGAAAGCCCATCCCGATGTGCACGAGATTTTCTTCCAAGTCTTCGATAAAGGAATGATGGAGGACGGCGAGGGCCGCCGGATCGATTTCAAGAACACGATTATCCTGCTCACCAGTAACGTCGGCAGCGATCTGATCACGCGCCTCTACACCGAGAGTGAGGAGAAACCGGACCCTGAAGATGTCACGGCTGCGTTGCGCCCGAGTCTGCTCAAGGTGTTCCCGGCTGCATTGTTAGGCCGTCTCATGGTGATTCCTTACTACCCGCTGGATGACGATATTCTTAAGTCGATCATTCAACTGCAGCTGTCACGGATTGAGAAACGGATTCGCCAAACCCACAACACCGAGTTCACCTATACCCCGGCGGTGGTCGAATTAATTGCGGCACGCTGTACCGAAGTGGAGAGCGGCGGCCGTATGATCGACGCGATCCTGACTCAGACGCTCCTGCCCGATATCAGCCGCGAGTTCCTGAACCGCCTCATGGTCGGGACGCCGGTTCGCAAGGTCCATGTACTGGCGGGCAGCGATGGATCTTTCCTTTATCAGTTCGATGGCGAAAAGACCGCGATTCGTTCCGATCAACCTGCTAATGCATCTGTTAAGACTCCGTTCGGTCCGGACGAAGTCGGTCTGCTGAGCTTGGAAGGAACAGAAACACTTGGTCGTCTTCCTAGTTTTGAGTTACAACTGATCAGCGAAACGAAATCGCTGAATCCTAAACAAATTCTCGGTCAAACGGTAGGCGTCACCTTAAACCTGGGAAATGGCAAGCAACGCCATTTTCACGGTCACGCGATTCAGTTCGGGCGAGCTACCGTCCGCGATCGTTACTTCGTTTATCAGGTTACCGTTGTGCCGTGGCTGTGGTTTCTCACTCGAGCAACAAATTGTCGAATTTTTCAGAACAAAAGTGTGGTCGACATCGTCCAGAAGGTCTGCAAGGACCATGGGTTCGACCAGATCGAGTTACGGCTGAAAGGAAATTATACCTCATGGGAATACTGCGTTCAATATCGCGAAACCGACTTCAACTTTGTGAGTCGGTTATTGGAACAAGAAGGGATCTATTACTTCTTCAAATACGAAGAAGACAAACATACGTTAATCCTGGCCGACTCGCCGTCGTCTCATCAGCCCTTTCCGGGATACGAACAAGTCAAACTACGGCCGATTAGCCGTGTGGCTGCTGCCGAAGAACGGGAGCGGATCCGCGATTTTGCGTCCGAAATGAAGCATGTCTCCGGAATGTTTACCCACACGGACTACGACTTTGAAAAACCTCGATCTGATTTAAAGACTCAATCGCAAATGCCGGGGCAGTACGCGAAATCTAGCTTCGAGGTGTACGACTATCCTGGGGAATACGTAAAACATGACGACGGCGACACCTGGGCTCGAACGCGGATGGAAGAGATCCATGCCGAGATTGAACAGGGGACCGGTTGGGGCGATTCTCGCGGAATTGCCCCCGGATCAATCTTTACGCTGGAAGACAGCCCGTTCTCGCAAGACAACCGGAGCTATCTGGTCACGTCTGTCCAATATGAGCTTCGTCCAACTGAGTTCGAGACCGGGAGCGAAGGCTCCGACCAAGTGTTTCAGTGTCAGTTTGTGGTCCAACCATCAG
>WNFN01138422.1_pt1 | contig 13791 bp, 13 predicted proteins | sample 5400161 | NCBI WGS metagenome assembly WNFN01 (sample SAMN13153353, study PRJNA577476) | soil metagenome | isolation source: 80 cm saprolite on Douglas fir-dominated hillslope | place: USA:California | collected 2013-09-17
TCATCTCGTCAATATTCTTGCGGGCGATCAGGTCAATCCTCCACTCGCGGTCGGAGAGATCGTAACGACGGGCACGCTGACGCGTGCACTTCCAGTATCAGCCGGCGAGACATGGACCACGGAACTTGCTGGTGTCGCGCTTGATGGCCTCTGTGTCCAGTTCAGTAACTGACTGAAGGGCAACGATAGACAATTTGCGGTGAGCGATATATCTCTTCTGGTAGAAAACCTTCTCGTAGAAAACTCGCACGGTTTCCCTTGTTGAAGCCGTTGGCTTCAGGAGAATCAACAGAAAGCCCCCCAATGAAGAATATTTGGATCGCTATCGTCGCGCTGGTGTTTTTTGTGGTGTGCCCACCCGCGCATGCGGCCGCTAGCGGCGCACACAAAAAACCATACAACATCGCATTGATAATCAAGGCAACCGATTCTGACTTCTGGCAGGACGTGATTATCGGCGGCACCAACTATGGTCTGGACCATCCTGATCAGGCGAAAGTGAGCCGGTACGGCCCGAAGTCCGAAGCAGACATCGATAAGCAGGTGGCCATCGTCGAGGACGTCATCTCCAGGAAGCCCGACGCGATCGTCATCGCATCCACAAGCTCGGACGCGACAGTGCCGGCTCTTGAGAATGCGATCGACCAGGGGATAGTCGTGGTCACAATCGACAACAAGGTCCATTCGGACAAGATCCCTGCCTTCCTGGCAACGAACAACAAGGTAGGTGGCGCTCTCTGCGCAGACCAGTTGGTTGCCGCGCTGAAGGCCAAAGGAGTCCCGCTCAAGGGCACAGTCGGCCTTATCAGCGCCATGGCAGGCATCCAGGTGCTCGGAGACCGGGACCAGGGATTCCGGGACCGCATGAAGGAGATCGCACCAGATATCAACGTGCTGGCGACGCGGTTCACGGACAACGATATAGCGAAGTCGCTTGCGGCCGCAGAGGACATCGATACATCCCAGGGAGATAAGTTGATCGGCGTGTTTGCCGACAACAATCATACGGGAGACGGCGTTGCGCGGATGCTTACCGAGCGCAACTTGGGAGATAAAATTGTTGCTGTGGCCTACGACTCTGACCCGGAAGAAGTAAGCGCGCTGAAAAGCGGTGCACTGAAGGCACTTATCCTCCAAGACCCATACGGCATGGGGTACAAGGGCTGTGCGACCGCAGTAACGCTCCTAGATGGGGGAACGGTACCCAAATACATTGACACCGGCGCCGTTGCAGTGACCCAGGCGAACATGAACGACAAAAACGTTCTGGATCTTCTGGATCCGACCCGTCTGAAGAGGTGACCGGAGTATAGTAGGAGAAACAAGCGCGCCCAATCGACCTACCGCGTGGATTCGGGGAAGTACTTGCGCGCGCTCTTCTTTTTCTATCCGGAATCGAGAGCATGGCAGAACAGTCCAGGCCAACCATCGTCTCTATGACGGGGATTCGTAAAAGCTTCCCCGGGGTCCAGGCGCTGAAGGGAGTGAGCTTCAACGTTAAGGCAGGCGAGGTTCATGGGCTGGTCGGCGAGAATGGTGCGGGCAAATCCACCCTGATTAAGATATTGATGGGGGCATACTCGAAAGACTCCGGAACCATAACCATCGAGGGCAAAGAGGCTGAGATCCATAATCCCTTGCGGGCCAAATCGCAAGGGATGGCGGCTGTCTACCAGGACGTTATGCTGGCTCGCCACTTGTCCGTGGGCGAGAACTTCTTCTTGGGGAAGCTTCCTCGTACCCATATCGGATTGGTTGACTGGAAGAACATCCACCAGGTGACCCGCGAGACTCTGAGCGACCTTGATCTCTCTATCGACCCGCGGATGCTCGTGCGCAACCTCCCCCCCGCGCAGCAGGAGATGGTAACGATCGCCAAAGCCGTCCACGAGAAAAGCAAGGTTATCGTTTTCGATGAGCCGACCGCTCTCTTGACGAATGAACAAGTGACCGCGCTTTTTGGGCTGATCACGAAGCTGAAGAACAAGAACGTCGGTATCATTTACATCTCCCACCGCCTGGAAGAGATCTTCGCCATCTGTGACCGCGTGACCATCCTAAAGGACGGCGAATGGGTGGACACCCTGCAAGTTTCGGAGACCGATCAGGACACAATCATCACCAAAATGGTGGGTCGCAGTATTGGGGAGATGTACTCAATCAATCACCCCAAGCGGGGAGAGAAAGTCCTGGAAGTGCGAGGCCTCACGCGCGAGCCGCGCTTTCGAAATGTGGACTTCGATCTCTACCAGGGTGAGATCCTCGGGTTCTTTGGACTGGTTGGCTCGGGGCGGACTGATATCCTTCGCTGCATCTTCGGCGCAGACCGCGCCGAGAGCGGAGAGATAAGGATCCGAGGAGTCCGGGCGAGCATTAATTCGCCACAGCGGGGTATCCGTGCGGGCATCGGTCTGCTTCCTGAGAATCGACAGACATCAGGCCTGGGCATGTCCTTGGCGGTGGACATCAATGTCAACTTGGCGTCCTACGACCTGATCTCCCGAGCGGGGTTCGTCAATCTGGGCGAGGAGGCGTCCCGCGCCAGGCGTTTTGTTTCGGACCTCAGCATCCGCACACCGTCCATCAAACAGAAGGTGCGTAACTTGAGTGGAGGAAACCAGCAGAAGGTGGTGGTGGCAAAATGGCTGTCCCGCAACAGCGATATCTTCATCTTCGACGAGCCAACCGTGGGAGTCGATGTCGGCGCGAAGATCGAGATCTATAAGCTTATTCAAACGCTCCTGGCCAAAGGCAAGGCCGTTATCCTGGTTTCCTCGTACTTGCCCGAGGTCATGGGCCTTGCCGACAGGATAATCGTTGTGTACGAAGGGAACGTGACGGGGACCGTCCTGCGAAGCGACTTCGAAGAGGAAAAGGTCCTGCGCTTGGCCTCGGGCATTGTGAACCGCGCCAACGGAGGAAAACCATGAGCACTGTCCACGCGGTTTCGGAGCGATCGAATTCTTGGGCTCGGTTCCTTTCAAGGGTCGTGAAGTTTTTCCGTACGGGCTTTTCGGAAGGAATCCTGATCCTGATCCTGCTTGCCTTCTTCATCATTTTCTCGCTCACGTCTCCGAGCTTTCTGACGCTCAACAACCTGTCTAACCTTGTGCGCCAAGTCGCAATCATCGGCGTGGTGTCCATCGGGATGACGATTGTCATCATCTCAGCCGGCATCGACCTGTCCGTCGGCTCCATCGTTGGGTTCAGTAACATCCTGGTCGCTGTGCTTATGACACACGGCGTGCCCATTATCCCCTCCATACTGATCACCTTCGCAGCGAGTTCGGCCCTTGGGGTTCTCAACGGGGTGCTGATCCACGATGGGAGGGTGCCTCCCTTTATTGCCACGCTGGGCATGATGACGGCAGTTCGAGGACTCCTAATGCTCATCTCGGGAGCGCGGATGGTCGCTGGCCTGCCAAAGCCTTTCTTGAAGTTTGCCCAGGTAGACATTCTTTGGATGCCCTCGCTGTTTTTCGTCTGGCTCGTCGTCATTGCACTGTCGGTCCTGATGACCACCGTGACACGCTTTGGGAGAAATGTGTTTGCGCTTGGCAGCAACCCAGAAGCCGCTCGCTTGAGCGGAATTAACATTCGCGCCACCCTTTACGGAGTGTATGCGTTTTCGGCGCTGACCTCTTCGATAGCTGGAATCCTCTATACCTCGCGGTTGGCCAACGGGATCCCGACGGCGGGCGAGGGCTATGAACTGGATGCAATCGCTGCGGCGGTCGTGGGCGGAGCCAGCCTCATGGGGGGAGAGGGGACTATCCTCGGGACTGTGTTGGGTGCCCTGATCATCGCAACACTCAGAAACGGCGGGGACCTCTTGGGGATCGATCCCTTCATCTTGCAGATTGCGATCGGAGTACTTATTGTCGCAGCCGTCCTGATCGACCAGCTCAGCAAGCGCAGGAACGCCTGAAGTCTGAGGTCAGACCTTGAACCTACACATTGCCCGTCCCCAGCACAGGAAGAATTGGTTAGCCAAGATGCTAATCCCTCACGTTCAAACCAAGCGTGCGATTAATTAAGTCCTCTGTCGAGGACTCAGTGATCTATCAGTCGGGCGATACCGTTCCTTACGAAGGCCTCCAGCAACAACTTCAGAGGCAGCAGGTCCAACTAGCCCTTTTACCGGTAAACGGCCCCAGACGAGCCTCGGCGGAGCAAGGGGATTCCAGGCAACTTCACGCTCGAAGAAGCAGTCGATTCACTGCCGGCGCGCTGCGATTCCCCGTATGATCGCACATCATTTTGGTATGTTCGCCATTAACACCGTAAACCCTGAGTTAATTGATCGAGCCGCCGAAACTGCCGCTCCAGGCTTGAGAGTTTTGCGAACTCGGCCGGGCATTAGTTATGTTATTGAAGAGAGCGGCAGATAAAATACTAATCTACATCCCTGGCAAAGTCACAGGTCGCCGGCGGAGAACCCGGGAGAACGTTTATGACTACATCGTATCGCCCAGCAGTTAAGCCGACCATCTATTTCATAGGAGTTACGACTAGCAACTGTCACACAAAGCTAAGTTTATCGTTCGCACTGCTCGCCCACTCCTGGTTTATACCCCCGCTGGGTTACGACCAGGACCGGCAAGAATCGTATCCGGTTCTTTACCCTGCTTTATCTTCCGTTTCGTGCGCGCTAGCCAAAGCGGCTTGAGCTAAGCCGGTTGCTTATTGGGTCCTATCGCAGCTTGCCTTGTGTCGCCTCAACTGGTCGCCTTTTGGCGGCCATACCGGAAAATAACTTTAACTCGACCTTATAGATATAGGGCGTTAGGCCGGAATTCGACGAGTCCTAGTCTAGGCTTAAACGGTCCGACAACTCTCGGTCGGTTCTATGTAGATGAACACCGTACCATTCTCCAAACTGTGAGCACGATCACGACCAGCAACGGCTCTAAAACCACTCACGAAGAAAGCTATGAATACCCCGAACTACACACCTGCAGTAACAGCGAGGTGCGTCACATATAAAACGTTGTCCGTCAGTGGACTGAATATCGCTTACCGCGAGGCCGGGAACCCTGCCAATCCAAAGCTCGTTTTGCTCCACGGGTTTCCCTCCTCTTCACATCAATATCGCAGTCTGATCCCGTCTCTTGCCGATCGCTTTCATGTTATCTCGCCGGACTATCCCGGTTTCGGAAACAGCGATTTGCCGGATCCCGAGAAGTTTACTTATACTTTCGATAACCTGGCAGAGGTCACCGGGCGCTTTCTGGAGCAGAAAGGCTTTGACCACTTCGGAATGTACGTGCAGGACTACGGCGGTCCGGTGGGATTCCGGATCGTGGCGCAGAAGCCGAAGGCGCTGGAATGGCTCATCATTCAGAACTCAAACGCTTACGAGGTGGGGTTTACCGATGCTTGGGCAGGACTGCGCGGGGCTTTATGGCAAAACCGCACACCTGAGAATGAAGCGGGAGTTGAGGGTCTGCTTGAACTCGAAACGATCAAGACGATCTACCTTCACGGTTCGAAGCTCCCCGAGTTGATTAGCCCTGATAATTGGAATTCGGACTTCGCCACCTTGCAGCGGCCAAATGCTCGACGCGTTCATTTGGATCTCTTTTACGACTACCGAACCAACGTTGCGCTTTATCCTAAGTGGCAGGCTTTTCTTAGGGAGCGACAGCCTGAAACCATCATTTTCTGGGCGCAGGACGATATCTTCTTCACTCGGGAGGGAGGAGAAGCTTATTTGCAGGATCTGCCCAAAGCCGAGATGCACCGGGTTGAGGCAGGGCACTTCGCGGTCGAAGATTGCCTAGACTACATTTCCGAAAACATGCATCGCTTCTACCGCGATAGTGTCGCACCCAAAACTAAGCGCTAACTCGATAGCCGGCTGATGCAATGGCTTGCATCTGTCGCCGCCATGTGTGTGAGGTATCCGGAAACCCGTGGCAGAAGAGAACCGCTGGCCCTGCCCTTGCACGGTTACATGCAAGGTAGTGCCCGTAGCGATGTCGTACTCTTTGAGAGGGTGACCGCCGGAAGCAGCGTAGGCGTGATCGGTGTGCATAGGTCTTCAAGGTTTATAGATAAAATCAGCGCAGCGATCTGAACGCTGCTCGGATCTCAGGGAGTAAGCGTCGGTAGAATTATTAGCGACCGGCATGGACCCCTCCATCCACTCGGATGTTTTCGCCCGTGACGAACGTGGCGTTCTGGAGATAGAGCACCGCGTCGACAACGTCAGAAATTTCACACATCCGACCGAGGGGATGAAACTTCGCCAGCGCCACATGATCATCATTGGCGTGCATCGGCGTGTTGACGTTGCCGGGCGACACCGTGTTGAACCGGATATTGTTCGCCGCGTACTCCAGTGCCAGCGCTTTAGTCACGGCCGGCATGGTCGACTTCGTAAGCACGGCGAGAACAGCGAGCACGCTGCGGCTCGGTTGGTCCGCCAGGACCGCAGAGATGTTGACTATGTGTCCCGAATTTTGCTTCTTCATCTGCGGGATCACTTGCTGCGTCATGAAGAAGTAACTGGCTACGTTGGTATTCATTACTAAATAGTAGTCCTCCTCGGTGTACTCGGTGAACGGCTTGGGAATGAAAATACCTGCGTTGTTAACCAACAGATCGATACGGCCGAAGTTCTCGATTGCCGCTTCCGCTACTTTGACGGCGGTTTCCTTCTTACTGATATCACCGTCGATGAGAACCAGATCCGGCGATGCTTTGAGCTCCTTAGACGTGCTGATCGTCCGCGCAGTTCCCACCAGGTCGTAGCCGTGTTTGATCAGTGCCAGCGTGATTCCGAGGCCGATTCCACTGGAAGCTCCGGTTACAATAGCGCCCGGCTTTTGTGTGGTGTTCATACTATTTTCTTTCTGATTGCGATGTTTTTCGGAGTGAGATCGGGGCTATGGCAAAACAGTTTCTAAAACAACGGGGTTAGTCAGGACGCAGCTCTTTGGTTGAAGTGGTTTAACGTTCACCTTCCTCTTGGAATAAACCCAGGCACGCCAGTCTCCACGACTGAATTAAATCTTTGCCGCGTCTTGATTCCCTCACTAATCTCTTTCAATGCGTCTTCAGGAAGCGTGGAGATATTAAAGTTCTCCCTGATGCGGCTGGGGGTTTTGGATGTGGTAAGGAGGGCCGTGCCGCGTTGCACCGCCCATGCGAGCAGCACTTGGGCAGGGGTTTTGTTGACTCTATTGGCGATGGAGGTAATCACAGGATCATCTAGCAACTTAGGTTCTGTACTATGACCCAACGCCGCAAAAGCTTGGAGCACGATACCGTTCTTGTTGCAAAACTCGAGCAACTCCCATTCTGGGAGATATTCCGACAATCCGATGGCCTTACACCTGCCCTCGTCCACAAGACTCTCCAAAGCTCCCCACGTATCGAGCAACGTCACCCCTTCATCATAAATCACTTTGCCGTTCTCGTCCCTCGGGTCTTGCTCGTCTCCGGGTTGAAAGGCGAACGGGGTGTGGATTAAATAGAGGTCGACGTAGTCGAGTTGGAGTCGCTTTAGACTCGCCTCGAAGGCGGGTTTGACACGTTCAGGGCGTTGGTTGTTGTTCCAGAGTTTCGTGGCAATAAAGACGTCTTCTCGCTTAATCTCCCCCTCCTTGAAGACCTTCTGCATGGCTTCGCCTACCTCTTTTTCATTTCGGTATCGTTCTGCGGAATCGAATTGACGAAATCCTGCTTCCAGCGCGACCGTGATCGCCTTTTTGGTGTCGATGGGGTCGGGAATCAGCGTGCCAAAACCGAGCGCGGGGATCACACCGGATCCATTCGTGAGGGGTATCTTCGTATAGCGAAGGTTGTCGCGTTCTGCCGTCGTTTCCATATGCGTCAGCCTACTCCGGAATCCTCGCATTTTCTGTCCGCGCGCCGTGCAAAATTGCCACCGAGGCGGTCTGACCGATTCGCAGCTCTGTTGGTGCCGAACTGTCGACCTGAATGCGTACGGGAAACCTCTGTGGTAGCCGAACCCAATCGATGGTTGGACTGACCGAGGGCAGCAAGGTTGTGCCTTGACCTGAGGAACCGTCCGTCACGAAAATGCCCCAGCCCACACTGCGAACTGTTCCCCTAAACGGTAGATCTTCATTCCCCATTAGCGAAATTATCGCTGTATCACCAGTAGAGATGTGCCGGAGTTGCGTTTCCTTGAAGTACGCGGCGATCCAGTACGAATCCCTGTCTACAAGCGCCATAACTTGCTGTCCAGCCGACGCATAGGCGCCCTCGCTGATATCCAGGTTCGTTACCTCGCCGTTGACTGAGGCAGAGACCTTCGTGTAACTAAGTTTCAATTCGGACGTTAGTAGATTTGCTTTTGCTGCAGCTAGATTTGCCTGCGCACTGTCGTAATTGTCCTGGGCGTCTTGGTATTCCTGCAGTGCATTTACCTTTTTCTGAAACAACTCAGTCTGTCTATCCAGCTCCTGCTTCCTCTGGGTTGAGGCTGCTTTCGCAGCCAGTACTTGTGCCTTTGCCTGTTCGACTGCGGCGTGGTAATCCGCCGGATCGATCTCAAAGAGCAGGTCTCCCCGCTGGACATGCTGATTGTCAACTACGGCGATTCGAATGATCGGTCCGGGCACTCGCGGGGCAATGCCTACCACGTTGGCGCGGATTTGCCCGTCTCGTGTCCATGGATCGTCACTATAGTGCCGATATTCACTCCAGACGATCCAACCGGCAGCCGCGGCAATCGCCAGCGTGACGCCATAACCCAATATCTTTTTAATCATAGATTCACCAACCAATCTGTTAAGCCGGCCAGCAGAACAGCCAGCGCGATAAAGAAGAGCGAGACGTTTCCCACATAGCGTGTCAGTCGAAGGCGCTCCAGCACGGCGACGGTCAGCCAAGCTATCAGAAAACCGAGGACTCCGGCGACCAAGTTCAAAGGAACGAGAAAATCGAGAAAGTTGAATTCGGGATGCAACACATTCATAAACGAAGAAAATTTTTGGTTGAAGTTTTTATCTTGTGTCCGACCAGGACCGAGAAATCTCCTTGGTTGTCCATCGCAGCTCCTAAAGGAAATAATCTCCCGAGTATTCTACTAACCGTAGGCTTAAGGCGATGTCGCCACACTGTTGCATGAGCTCCGCTGCAACGAGATACTCGTTCACATCCATTAAAGTCTCGGGCGATTGCCCGTTTGAAGAAGGATGCAATAGTTCAGATACTTTTAGGCGTTCCATCCTTTGCTTCAATTGGTCAATGAGACCTCGAACCGAGGGTAGAGTCTTCTTGTTGTCTGGCCGACGGAAGAAACGGCCGAGGGCCTCCATCCAGGAGCGAAAATCCTGGTGAAAGCTGTCTAGATAAAGCCTAACTTCGTGCGATTCCGCGACCTTTGCCCGAATCGATGTCAGACGCGGCAGTTGGGCAGAAAGGCTGATCAAAATAGGAACCAACCTGTTCCACTTTGCCTGTTCTTGGCTTAGAAGCCGGTTGACTCCTAGCGCTGCCGTTGTTCGTGCGATATCCAATGGCAGAGTCGAGAGGGTGGAATTGATACTACTCATTGTTACCTCAGAGTTCTCGTCCAAGGCCAATTTGGCAGCGTCACAAAATCGGGCGGTGGCTTCCTTCAACTCTTTCTGGGGCAACCTCGGCCATAGCACACGCGCTATAGTCACTCCGATCGTCAAGCCGATCATCACAGCTAAGTAGCTGTCCATAATGGTTGCGAATGGAACCGGTTTTTGCGCGTTAAGAGCGACTAAAACCGAAACGAGAAAAAGTGTCCCTAACATCCAGAAGGCCAGCCCGGGAGTTTTCGAGGCAAAATAACCATACGCAAACAGGATGCAGAACAGGATCAGATTCATGAACCAATAGTTCGACATGAAGGGTGTAAGGACGAGCATGACAAGTACGATCAAGAATCCGTATAAAGCCGTCTGCAGGAGGTTTTGAAATGACCGGACATGTCCCGGACGACCGAGTGGTATCTCGTAGGAGGTAAAAATCAAGACGAGCCATGCGGCGACCGGCATAATGGGTGCTCCCGGCAGATGAAGCCATACGAGTAGAAATAGGCTGACAACGCTGACGAGGCCTCCTTTGAATCCAATAATGACCAGACGTCGATCGATCTTCTGCTGAACCCTGGGCGGATCAGACACGGAGATCAGCCGCTAGTTGGTTGGCCGATAGTTCCTTGAGGTCACCGGATCGAAGCCAGCGATTGATTTCTTCGTCCAAAGCCTGGAACGCACTCGCGAGGATAGATGGATCTTCCGTCGAGGCGCGGTTAACGCTGCAGAAGCGGTGCTCGAATAAATCTTCTACCGCATCCAATTGCGCCCTGAAGGGTCGGCTTAGCACCTTGAAGTCGACCGGCGATTGACTCAGATCGAGTACGGCTTGAAAAAGGTTTCGTAATGAATTTCGGGTCCTGTAAAGGATGGCAGTGTTGGCTCTGAAGTATAAACTTTCACGCCGCTCAGCTATCAGAAGGCCGTCAAGCGATAGTAGCTTTCGCAGCACAGCTGTTTGCTCCTGCACTACTTCAGAGTTAGAACGGGTTCCCTCCTTGATGTTTCGGAGCTCAACATTGATTAGATTCTTGAGTTGGTCGACCGCTGAGCTAGCGAGTCGCTGAAATTCAAGTCGGGGAAGTCGAAGCCGGAATAATGGAGTGACAATCAAAACAGCACCGATTCCGACAAAAGTTTCCTCGGTCCGGCTAAGTGCAACAAACCACTCCTTGTCCGGTTGAGTTAGACCGGTGCTTTCGACGATAATAAGTGTGACCCCGGTCAAGAAATATCCATAGGGAGCCATTCTTGACCTGAGATGTCCTACTTTGTAGCTGGCGAAACACATAACGAGGAACGTCACACTCAGGAATAAGACGGGAGCGGATAAGTAATCGCTCACAAGCCAGACACCCAAGCTCGCGCCGACCAGGGTGCCCACGAAGCGGAGGAGCGACTTGAGCGCGATGGACCCAGGATAATAATGAACCACCATCAACGTCGTCACGGTGAACAGGGACCACTCGGGGTACTGCAGACGAAGAGCTTCAGCGACAAATAGCGCGAGAACACCCGCCAGCCCCATCCAACCACTCAAATTGATGGGCGGGTGCTTGCCTCATAAGAATTGATCAGGCGACAATGCTGTCACAGGTCAGGTCTTTCAGTTTCCGAGGTGCTGACTGACTAGCTGGACTAATTTTAGAGCGTCGGTGACGGCGGCTGGTTGTTCCTCGGCCACTTAATGGCCGGAGCCTTCGACGTTGATGGCCTGAACGTTCGCCTACATTTTCGATAGCACTGACAACCTCCTCGACTTTGTCTTTTGCCAAGCTGTAGGTGAAGGCGACCGCCGCACTCTCGGCAGCGAGCCGCTTGGCGATTGCTGGGCCGATACCGCGGCGAGCCACCGGTAACCAGGACGACTTTGCCAATCAGCTTCTTTGCGATGCTAGGGTTTCTATTCATGTCTTTGCTTTCAATCGGACTTTGTCCATCTGACAGGAGCATCTCCGACCCGCCTCAAAAGTACCAATTCCACCTTCCTTGCATGGCCATGCTTTTCCGGCATAATGACTCCTCGTGGAACTTCGCCACCTACGTTATTTCGTGGCCGTGGGTGAAGCGCGCAGCTTTACTCGCGCGGCAACCGAGTTGCGCGTCGCACAGCCCGCCCTGGGCCGCCAGGTGCAGGACCTTGAGGATGAGATTGGTGTCGATCTCCTCGTTCGCAGCCCGCGCGGCGTGGCTCTCACTGCGGAAGGCAAACTTTTCCTAGACGAATGTCGCGAAGTGCTTCGTCGCGTGGACGAAGCAGTCTCGCGCACGCGAGCATTGGCTCGTGGCGAGTATGGCGTACTCCACGTTGGATATGCCCCGTCACCTACTTTGGAACTGCTACCCCCAGCGCTGGCTGGCTTCCAGAAAGCGGTGCCCGATGTTCGCGTGATCCTGCACGACATGGACCCAAACGAACTGTGCGCCGGCTTACTCGATGGAACGCTGGATTTGGCCGTCATGGTCCGGCCTGCCGAATACTCCGAGGACACTTTCGAGTTTGAAGAACTGCGGCATTATACATTTTGTGTGGCCATGGCAGCGGGACATCCCTTCGAGCAGCTGAAGGCGGTCCCGCTGGGGAAGCTGGCCGCCGAGCCGATTGTTGCGTTCAATCGCCGCGACTATTCAGAGAATTTTCGAATTCTAAATGAAATTTTTTCACCAGAAAAGCTCAAGCCTCGCATCAAAGTCGAAGTGGATGGTGCCAGCTCTCTGATTGCCGAAGTAGAAACCGGGCGCGGCGTCGCCGTCGTCAGCAAGCCTTTTCAGCGCGTGGCAGGCAAACGGCTGATTTATCGTTCAATCGCGAATTGCGCGGCGGTGCATAGCGTCGGGATTACGCGCGCGGTGAAGGGGGATCTCACCCCGGCAGCCGCCAAATTTTGCCAGTGCTTGCGCAAAGTCGCAGCTGGACTTTGATGTTTTTCGTGAACGCCGCGGTACCGCGAAGAAGAATTTTTCTAATCAAAGCAAGCACTGGTGGAGTCCGATCCAAGGCTGACCGGAATCGTCCCTTAATTGATCGATTCGATGGAGATCTTGCGATAACTCGCATCGAACAGAATCACTTCATCGTCTACGACTCGAACGCTGCCGAGTTGGGAATGATCGACGATCAGGACTTATTGCGGGAGATCGTTGCCGTTTACGGCGTGGCCAAGTCTCTGGTGGATACCCTAAATACGAGTGCCCGTGATTTCGACCGCTGGCGTCAGGTTTCGGATCAGAGCCAAAGAAAAGCAGTTACTCGCCAATATGCCTTGGGGACTAGAGCAGGGACTTTGCAATGGTTTGGAAACCCTTCAGAGCGATCTAGACGTGGTACTTAAGAAGCTCGAAAATCTAGGGGGTGACCGCACGAAACGGAAATTTAAGTACGCTTAGGCGTTCCCGAGGATCATTCGTCCCTTAAGAAACGCTCCAGAATTCGATTACCGCTCGTTTTATGTGACGACTGGCCACGGGAACACCGGCTGCCTTGTTGCGCAGGATTTAGCCTTGCTGACCAAGGTTCGCACTCTCATCCACGAGGAGATTTCGCTCCTTACCGTGCTTTATTTTCCGTTTCGTGCGCGCACCCCGAGCTAAAGGCGGATACGCTATCGGAATTCCTCGAACAGCTCGACTTGTAGCCGGCCGATACGGTCAATCCGGAGATCGCAACGAGAGCGGTCGTAGTGAGCAGTATTTCTTTCATGAATCTTTTCTGTCAGGAGAGCCGGGAGTTACGTGGAGCGAAACCCGGTCCGCTTCACTAATATGCCAGAAGGTCGCAATCCCCATTCCCCTAACTATCCGAGGCCGTGAAGAAATGATCCAGAAAGCCTGATCGGTCCGACTTGGACTCATTGTAGATAAACCGCCCTGCGTCAACGGTTCGCCACGGTGCGTGCAGGTGTCGCCGATGGCATGGTAGGTTCCCTCCACGTTGAAGAGGGCTATTTTCTGGCATTCTATTGTGAACTCACCGGCTTGGCCGGTGGCACGGCCTTGGACTTAGCTATCTTGAGAAGTTTTGCCATAATGTTTGAGTCGGTTTGATGGTTGCTGATCGAGCCGGAACCTCTGGGTCTTGCCAGGCGTTACTTATGATAATGCGCGTCGCAAGCCCAGTTGGCAGGCGCATCGCGCGGCTGCTCCTTGTTCGCCCGTTCGCTGCGTTGCTTTGGCAGGCAGTTCATTGTCATTTGGTTCGATCACACTCAGCCTTCGCCATTGTTGCCGATGGCTTCGACCGGACATC
>WNFN01269773.1_pt1 | contig 13787 bp, 9 predicted proteins | sample 5400161 | NCBI WGS metagenome assembly WNFN01 (sample SAMN13153353, study PRJNA577476) | soil metagenome | isolation source: 80 cm saprolite on Douglas fir-dominated hillslope | place: USA:California | collected 2013-09-17
TTTCGAGCGCCGGCTGCCGAACGATGCCAAGACCGAAATCCAGACCTCGATCGACGAAATCTGCCGGATCGCGGCGCTGCGCATCGATCAGCTCGTTGCGTCGGAAGACCGGCTCCCGGTGCACGGTCGCCTCTCGACCCATGTGCTGGATACCCATGGCGGCAGGCCGGCGGCGGGAATTGTGGTCGAGTTGGTAGAACTATCCGATCTCGGTGCAAGCCGCGTCGTGACGCGTACCATCACCAACGCAGATGGCCGGACCGATCGGCCGTTGATCGGCGGGCAGCCGGTGCCGATTGGCCGTTACGAATTGACTTTCGACGTCGGGGACTACTTTGCGGGACGGCAAGTCGCGATGTCGGATCCTCCCTTTCTTGATAAAATCCCGTTGCGCTTTTCGGTCAGCGAGCCCGAGGGCCATCTCCACGTGCCGCTCCTGGTCACGCCCTGGAGCTACGCGACCTATCGGGGGAGTTGACCGAAAGTCAGCTGTTACACGTGCTGCGCGGACGAAGCAACCGCAGCAGCGTCTGCTTCAGCGGCAGCTTTGCCGCCGACGCCGTTGAAGAACGCGTTCAGCGTGACCGCCACAAGTGCAGATAGCAGGATGCCGGATTCCAATAGCGGCTGCAGATCATGCGGCAGGTTGCGAAAGAAATTCGGCGCGGCGAGCGGGATCATGCCGAAGCCGACCGCGATCGCAACCACGAACAAATTATAGCGGTTGTTCTTGAAATCGACGGCGGCGAGAATCCGCGCGCCGGTGGCCGCGACCATGCCAAACATCACGAGGCCGGCGCCGCCAAGCACCACGAGCGGCACAGCTTCGACCAGCGCCGCCATTTTCGGAAGCAGGCCGAGCAGCAATATGATTGCGCCGCCCGCCACGGTCACCCAGCGCGACCGTACTCCGGTAACGCTGACAAGGCCGACATTCTGCGAGAACGAAGTGTAGGGAAATGTATTGAACAGACCGCCGAGCAAGGTGCCGACGCCGTCGGCGCGCAGGCCGCGGCTCAGCGCGTCGCGGTCAATGGTCTTGCCTGTGATCTCGCCGAGCGCCAGAAACATGCCGAGCGATTCGATCATCACCACGACCATCACGATGCACATGGTAATGATGGGTACCAGGTGAAATTGCGGCGTCCCGAACCGAAACGGAATGACGATCGCGCCCCATGGCGCCGCCAAAACCTTCTCGAAATGCATGACGCCGAGCACGCTGGCCAGGATCGCACCTGCGACAATGCCGAGCAGGACTGAAATGTTGGCGACGAAGCCGGAGCCCCATTTGATCAGCCCGAGGATGACCACGAGCACAAACAGCGCGATGCCGAGGCCCTCAAGCTGGCCGTACCCCGGATTTGGGAACGCGCCTGGAATGCCATCGACCACCCTGGTCAGGGTCGGCAGGCCGCCGCCAGCCCAGTTGATACCCACTCGCATCAGCGAGATGCCGATCACCAGAATGATCGTCCCGGTCACGAGGGGTGGAAAAAGCGGCAACAGCCGACTGATGAAAGGCGCGGCAAGGATGCCGAAGATTCCGGCAACGATCACCGAACCATAAATGCCGAGCAGGCCGATATCGGGTGCGGCAGCCATCGACAGCATCGGCCCGACCGAGGCAAAGGTGACGCCCATCATGACGGGGAGCCGAATGCCGACCCCTGGAAAGCCGATACATTGCACCAGCGTGGCAAGGCCGCAGGCAAACAGGTCCGCGCTGATCAGGAACGCCACATCCTCCGGCGGCAGCTTCAATGCCCGGCCGATGATCAAGGGCACTGCGACCGCCCCGGCATACATCACCAGCACGTGCTGCAGGCCGAGCGCCAAAAGGCGTGGCGCCGGCAATATCTGATCGACCGGATGGATTTCGGTGCTCATGAACAGGTCCCTCCCGGAGGCGCGTTCCACTGGATTGAAGCAATACAAGGCCTATGCCAAGCGCTCATCGCCGAACAAGGCTTGCCCGATGGCACGAACGTTGCCCATTATCGGGGCTCAGGAAGACGAACGGCAGCCTTGCAAATTCACGAGTCGAACGGGAGATCTCACGCGTGCCGCTGATCAACAACAGATATGGCAAGGGCCGGGTCCGCGTGATGCGGGTTCATCGCGACGGCGAACGGAACGAAGTCAGCCAGCTCAGTGTCAAGGCGATGCTCGAGGGCGATTTCGCCCGCACCTATACGCATGCCGACAATACCAGGACAGTGTCGACTGACACGATCAAGAATGTCGTCAATATCGTTGCCCGGGAAAACACCGGGCTCTGCACCGAAGACTTCTGTCAGGTGCTGGCGAAGAAATATTTCGACCTCTATCCGCAGGTTGCCTCAGTTACCCTGACCGCGCATGAAACCAAATGGAGCAGGCTGAGTTTTGCCGGCAAGCCGCATCCCCACAGTTTTGTTCTCGACGGCAATGGCAAGCCAACTGTCGAAGTCAATGCGACGCGCGACGGATCGACGCTCACCTCAGGGATTGACGGCTTTACCTTCATGAAGTCGACCCAGTCGGGCTGGGAGAATTACGCCAAGGATCCTTATACCACACTCAAGGAAACCAACGACCGGCTCTGCGCCACCAGCATGGTGGCGTCCTGGAAATGGTCGGCAAGGCCGCAAAATTATCCTCTCACCAATGCAAAAATTCTCGCGACGCTGCTGGAGGTGTTCAGCACCACCTATAGCGCGAGTGTGCAGGATAGCCTGTACCGGATGGGCGAGGCGGCGCTCGATGCGGTGCCCGAAATTTCCGAGATCAGCATGGCCTGTCCCAACATGCACTTCATTCCGATCAACCTTTCGGCATTCGGGCTCGATAACAACAACGACGTCTTTCTGCCGACCGACGAGCCGCACGGCCAGATCGAATGCACGGTAGGACGGGGATGACTCCTCTATCACGCGCACCATCGTCATCCTGAGGAGCGTCGCGAGGCGATGCGTCTCGAAGGATGGACATGCGCGCACGTCTGTCATCCTTCGAGGCTCGCAAGAGCTCGCACCTCAGGATGACGAGCCAAACTTCTCCTGCAAGGCCGGCCACAACCGGTCCGGCTTGAACGGCAGCTGCGTAAAGCGGATGCCGGTGGCATCGGCAAGCGCATTGCCGAGCGCAGCTGCGACCGGATTGTAAGGGCTTTCGCTCATCGACTTGGCGCCCATCGGGCCCAGCGAATCCACGGTGTCCGCAAAAAGCACCTCGGTGCGCGGAACATCGGCAAAGGACGGCAGGTGGTAGTCCCGGAAGCGGGGATTGACCACCCGGCCATCCTCGTCGATCACCATCTCCTCATACAGCGTGGCGCCGAGCGACTGCGCCACGCCGCCCTCGATCTGTCCGCGGCACTGCATGGGATTGGCGACCCGGCCGGCATCGGCGGCTTGCACGCTTTTGAGGATCTTGATTTCGCCGGTGTCCTTGTTCACGGCGACGCGAAAACCCTGCACATTGAAGGCGACCGAGCGCGGCGTGCCCGCCGAAGTGCCGCTCGCAGCGAGAGCCTGTCCTTGCGCCCGCGCCATCTCCGCAAGCTGCGCAAACGAAACGCGCTGCTTGCCGCACACCACGGCGTCGTCCTCCAGCACGCAGCTATCGGGATTGGTCTTTGTCATAGTCGAAGCGAAGACTTTGAGATCATCGGTCAGATTTTCCGCCGCGGCCTGGGTCGCACGGCCGGCGACAAAAGTGCCGGTGCTGCCATAGGCCCCGGTGTCGTGGCCGCCGTGTGCCGTGTCGGATTGCCTGAGATGGATTCGATCGACCGTGGTTTTGAGGGCAGTGGCGGCGATCTGGCGATGCACCGTCGAGGTGCCGTTGCCAAACTCCGCCGTTCCGACCGTAAGCTCGAACTCTCCATCGTCAGTTAGCGATATCTCGGCATCGGCGATATGCCCGTCGAGCGGCACGGTATCGATCATGGTCAGCGCGATACCGTCGCCGATCAGCCAGTCGGCGGAAAGCGTGTTCGATTCCTGGGCCTGCATCGCGCGCTCGACCAGGTCAAGGCACTGATCGAGCCCGTAAGAGCCATAGAGTACGTCATCATACCCCGAGCCGGGAGGCGATAGCATCGGATCGCCGGGTTTGATGATGTTGCGGCGGCGGAATTCGTAGGGACTGATGCTCAAGGCCTTGGCCAGTTCATCGATCGCAGCTTCCACGGCGAACAACGCCTGCGGCAGGCCATAACCGCGGAAAGCGCCTGACGGCACGGTGTTGGTATAGGCGACGACGGCATCGACCTTCTTGTTGGGGCAATTGTAGACGCCAATCGACTCGCCGCAGGCATGAAGCAGCACCGGACCGGCATGATTGCCATAGGCCCCGGTGTTGGAGAGCACGTCGAGCTGCAGCGCCGTCAATTTTCCTTGCCGGTCGGCCCCCGCCTTCACCGTGACGCGCATCGGATGCCGCGTCGAAGTCGCGATGAATTGCTCTTCACGGGTGAGTTCAAGTTTCACCGGGCGTCCGGTCCTGAGCGCGGCGAGCGCCAGAATATCCTCGACCAACATCTCCTGCTTGCCGCCAAAACCACCGCCGACGCGCTCGCAAAATACCCGCACCTTGTCCGGCGCAAGATCAAAGATATCGGCGAGCGCGCGCCGCGTCAGGAACGGCACCTGTGTGCTGGAACGAACGTTCAGGACCCCCGCGGAATCCACCCAGGCGAGGCCGCCATGGGTTTCCAGCGCGGCGTGCTGGACCCGCTGGATGATAAACGTGCCCTCATAGGTGACCGCGGCTAGCGCAAGCCCGCTTTCAACGTTGCCGTACTCACCGTGGGTTTCAGCGACAGTATTGCGCTGCGCGTTTGCAACCCGCTGTTCCGGTGTCTTGTCGGCATGCAGCAAGGGCGCGCCAGGTACAATCGCCTGCGCCGGATCGATCACCGCATGCAGAATATCGTACTTGACCTTGAGGCGGCGGCAGCCTTCTTCCGCTGAGGCTTCAGTTTCCGCGACCACGGCGGCCACTTTTTGTCCGATGAAGCGAACGAAATTGTCCAGCACGCGGGTGTCGTCGGGATCCATCCAGGTTTTCTCGTGCCGCGCGGTGGAGAACAGCCGATCCGGTGCGTCCTCGAAGGTCAAGATCGCCTGCACGCCGGGAATCAGCAGTGCCTCGGTCTTGTCGATCGAGATGATTTTGGCGTGCGGATGCGGCGAGCGCAGCAGCTTGATGTGCAGCGTGCCTTCCATAATTGCATCGAAGGTGTAGGGAGCCGCGCCCCGCACCACCTGCGGCCCGGCCGGCGCGGGCAGGCTGCGCCCGAATGCGGCGCCCGCGACCGCATCTTCGATATTCGTCTTGCCGTCGAGTGCGTCTTCGATCGCGCGATACCCGGTGCAGCGGCACAAATTGCCTTTGAGCGCGGCGCCGAGGTCCTGCCGCTGCGCCTGGTTGAGCGAAGCGCAAGTCATGACCATGCCCGCGGTGCAGAAGCCGCATTGAAACGCCTGCGCGTCGAGAAATGCCTGCTGCATCGGGTGGATGCCACCATCGCTTGCGAGACCCTCGATGGTGGTGACCGCATGGCCGTCGGCGCGGAAGGCGGGGATCAAGCAGCTGTGCACCGGCTCGCCATCGATCAGCACGGTACAGGCGCCGCAATCGCCGGCGTCGCAGCCTTTCTTGACGCCGAAAAACCCGAGTTCGCGCAGGAAAGTCCGCAGGCACTGCCCGGCGTGCGGACTTTCCGAAAACGCCTTGCCGTTGATCTCAAAGCTCATGATCGCGCCAAGCCCTGCAGCTCGACGCGAATTTCTTCCGCAAGACGCAGCGTCATGTGCTTGCGCCATGCCGGCTTGCCGTGAAGGTCGTCATGATAAAGCCCATCCGGAATGTGGTGCAGGAGCGCTTCCCGCAGTTCTTTGCCTTCCGGGTTCCTGGCAAAGGACAATTGAACGGGCCGCGTCGTTGATGCCGTTACCGTCAGCGTCACCGCGCCGCCACCATCGATGCTGCCGATCAATAGCGCCGCCGACCGGCCGACCGGCGCCAGCGAGGTCTGGCGAAAGGCTGTGCGCCGCTTCAAAGCCTCGAGCGGAATTTCGATTTGCCGCAGCAGATCGCCCGGCGCGAGCACGTTGCGCTGATCGCCAATGACGAAGTCGGCCACCTTCACTTTCTGCTCGCTGCCGTCGGCCTTCCAAATCGTGCAGATCCCGCCGAGCGCCGATGTCAGTGAGATCATCGGCCCGGCCGGCAACGCCATGCAGAGATTTCCACCGACGGTTGCGGTCTTCCAGATTTTGAAGGAGGCCAGGAACGCGCGGCAGCATTGATTGATCAGGGGCCCGGCGAGCCATTCCGGCGGGCAGGCAAAGGCATCAAGCTGCGCCACCGTGCAGGTCGCAGCGATCGTCAGATCATGCGTGCCGATAGTGAGCGCCGGCCATTTCAAACCGGTGAGATCGATCAGCCGCTTTAGATGGGCCTGCGGCTCCGAGAACAGCCAGGTCCCGCCCGCGAGCCAAGCATCGCCTGCCGTCCAAACGGGCAGTTGCGCCCGCGTCCTGGGGTGAGCGACCTCGCTAATCGTGTTCAAATCCATGGATACGCTAGAGCTTTCAACGAGATGCATCTCTGGTTATGAATTCTTGCAAGACCAGCGCCAACTCTTGCATGGATTGCCTGGTCCTTGAATTGCAGGAAGGGTGCGGCCTGAGCATCTTGCGATTCTGCTCTGTCGGAGATGGTAACATTATGGATGCAAAGCGCGCGATCTGGATCAAGGATCCGTTAGCCATTCTCGCCGATGGAGCGGAGCGTGGCGTGGTGGTCCGGGACGGCAGGATCATCGAACTGGTGCCGAGGGGCGGCCAGCCAAGAACGATAGCGACGTCGTTCGAGGCTGGTGACCACGCGGTGCTGCCGGGGCTGATCAATACCCACCATCATTTTTATCAGACACTGACCCGGGCGCTACCAGCGGCGCTCGACCAGGAACTCTTTCCATGGCTGCAGGCGCTCTATCCCGTCTGGTCCCGGCTTACGCCAGAAGCCCTTGAGCTCGGCGTCACGGTCGCGATGTCGGAATTGCTGCTATCGGGCTGCACCACCACAACCGATCATCATTACGTCTTTCCCAAGGGGCTGGAGGATGCGGTCGATATCGAAGTGGCGGTCGCCAGGCGGCTGGGTGTTCGCGTGCTGCTGACCCGCGGCTCCATGAACCGCTCGCAGCGAGACGGCGGCTTACCGCCTGACAGCGTGGTACAGGATGAGGACACCATCCTCGCGGACAGCGAACGCGTGGTGACAAAACATCACCAGCGCGGTGAGGACGCCATGGTGCAGATCGCGCTGGCACCGTGCTCGCCATTCTCGGTGACGACGTCGTTGATGCGCGCGACGGCGGAGCTTGCGGAAAAGCTCGACGTCCGCCTGCATACTCATCTGGCGGAAACCGAGGACGAGAACAAGTTCTGCGAAGAGATGCATGGCTGCCGGCCACTGGATTACCTCGAGCAATGCGGCTGGCTCAACGCCCGGACCTGGCTGGCCCATGGCATTCATTTCAATGCTGCAGAGATGAAGCGCCTCGGCAAAGCCGGAATCACGATCAGCCATTGCGCCTGCAGCAACCAGCTTCTGGCATCCGGCTGCTGTCCGGTCTGCGACATGGAAGAGGCGGGGGTCTCGATCGGGCTCGGCGTTGACGGCTCGGCATCGAACGATAAATCCAATCTGATGCAGGAGGTGCGGGCGGCCTTCCTGTTGCAGCGTGCGCGCTATGGCGTCGACCGCGTCAGCCACAAGGACGCGATTCGCTGGGCGACGAGGGGATCGGCGGCTTGCGTCGGCCGCCCCGAGCTCGGTGAGATCGCAGTAGGAAGAGCCGCGGATCTGGCGCTGTTCAAGCTCGACGAGTTGCGCTTCTCCGGCCACGGCGATCCGCTGGCGGCGCTGGTGTTGTGCGGGGCCCATCGCGCGGACCGGGTGATGGTCGGCGGCAACTGGGTGGTGTCAGGCGGCGTGATCCCCGGGCTCGACGTCCCCGATCTGATCAGCCGCCACAGCGCCGCCGCGCGCGCGATGCAGGCAGGGTAGGGCCTTTCAGATTTGAATCGCCCCGCGATGGCCAGTGCGCTCCCTCGCCCCGCTCTTGCGGGGTCGAGACGAGCGAAGCTCGCCCTTAGAGGGTGGGGTGAGGGCTGCTTCCGCACGTTCTGAAGACGAAGAGTGCGCGGTGAGTCCCCCTCACCCGGATTGCTTCGCAATCCGACTCTCCCCGCACGCGGCGAGAGTCGAGGACCAACTGCCCGCGTCCTTACTTCCCGGGAATCTTGTCGTCGACGCCCTTGACGTAGAAGTTCATGCCCAGCACCTGGCCGTCGGCAAGATGGTCGCCGCCATTGCATTCAACTTCCTTGCCGTCCTGCGCGACGACAGGGCATTTAAACGGCTGCAGCTTGCCTGCGGTGATGGCTGCTTGGGTATCTTCAGCCATTTTCTTCACATCATCGGGCATGTTGGTGTAGGGCGCCATCGCGAACATGTGGCTGTCGAGCCCGCCCCAGGTATCCTCGGATTTCCAGGTGCCGTCGAGCTCGGCCTTGACGCGCGCGATGTAATAGGGCGCCCAGGTGTCGAGGATCGAGGTGAGCTGCGCCTTCGGTCCGAACTTGATCATTTCGGAATCCTGTCCGAATGCCAGCTTGCCGCGCTCGCTCGCGATCTGCATTGGCGCCGGGCTGTCAGTGTGCTGCATGATGATGTCGGCACCCTGATCGAGCAACGCCTTGGCGGCGTCAGCTTCCTTGCCGGGATCGAACCAGGTGTTCGCCCAGATGATCTTGACCTTGATGTTGGGGTTGATTGTCTGTGCGCCCAGCATCGTGGCGTTGATCCCCGAGACAACTTCGGGGATCGGGAACGAACCGATATAGCCGAGCACGCCGGCCTTCGACATCTTCGCGGCGATGATGCCCTGGATATAGCGGCCCTGGTACCAGCGCGCCGAATAGGTCGACATGTTCTTATCGCGTTTGTAGCCGGTAGCGTGCTCGAAATGCACGTTCGGATATTTCTTGGCAACCTTCAGGGTCGGATCCATGTAACCGAATGAGGTCGTGAAGATCAGCTTGTTGCCGGCGCGGACAAGCTGCTCAATGGCGCGCTCGGCGTCGGGGCCTTCCGGGACGTTCTCGAGGTAAGTGGTCTCGATCTTGTCGCCGAACTCTTTGACCAGGGCCTGGCGCGCAAGTTCATGCTGGTAGGTCCAGCCGAGATCGCCGATCGGACCGAGATAGATGAACCCGACCTTCAACTTGTCGGCGGCCGAGGCGCCGCTGCCAACGCTGCCGGCAAGCAGAAGCGCAGCGGCGGCCGCAAGAAATGTTTTCCTCATGGTCAATCTCCAAACAGTCGGGGGAACGACAGTCCATGACGCGGCGCCCCATCGCGCGCGCCCGGAATACCAAATCAGCGGTCCGGCACGAACACGGTGCCCAGCGCGGCGGGCAAGCCCGCGCCTTGCGCGTGCAATTGAAGGATCGTTACCGCGCCGAACAGATACGCACCGACCACGAGGCGCCCCGGCCGCCACGACGAGAACACGACCAGTGCGAGCGCGATCCATCCGCGCCCGGCCGTCATGCCCGGGATGAAGAACGGCGTATAGGCGAGCGGCAGATAGGCTCCGGCGAGGCCAGCGCATGCGCCGCCGAACATCACAGCGAACAATCTGATCTTGAGCACCGGATAGCCCAGTGCATGGGCCGAAATGTGATTGTCGCCGATCGCCCGGAGCACCAGTCCAGCCCGCGTCCGGTAGAGAAACAGCCAGACCCCGACGATCAGCGCCAGCGAGAGGTAGACGAAAGCGTCCTCGCCGAACAGGATGCGCCCCACCAGTGGAATATCGGTGAGGCCCGGGATGTGAAGATGCGACGCCGGGCTTATTCTCTCGCCCACGAAGCCGGCGCCGATCAGGCCGGACAGGCCGATGCCCAGGATGGTGAGCGCGAGCCCGGTAGCAACCTGGTTCACCGCAAGGCCCAGGGTCATCGTTGCGAAGATCAGCGATAGCAGCGTGCCCGCGACGATGCCGCATAGTGCCCCGAGGGTGGTAGAGCCGGTGAGCCAGGCGCCTCCGAATCCACAGGCCGCGCCCACGATCATCATACCCTCGACGCCGAGGTTGAGCACGCCGGCCCGTTCGGTCACCAGTTCGCCGGTGGCCGCGATCAACAGCGGCGTCGATGCCGCGAGTACCGACAGAACGATGGCTTCAACCAGTTCCACTGGGCACCTGTCGTGACGCGAAAATAAGCCGGAAACGGTAGAGAATGAGCGAGTCGCAGGCGAGCACGTAGAACAGCAGGATGCCCTGGAAGACCTTTGTGACGTCCAACGGGATTTTCATTGCGATCTGGGCCTGTTCGCCGCCAATGAAGGTGAGTGCGAGGAAAAGACCTGCAATTAATATTCCAATTGGGTTCAACCGCCCGAGAAACGCGACAATGATCGCGGTGAAGCCGTAACCGGGCGAAATGCCGGGCTGAAGGTGCCCGACCGGTCCCGCCACCTCGATGATTCCCGCCAGCCCGGCGAGGGCGCCCGAGATGGCGAAGGTCAGAAGGATCAACTGGTTGGAATTGAACCCGCCGAAGCGCGCCGCGCGCGGCGCGGCGCCGACGACGCGGATTTCGAAGCCCTTGAGGGTGCGCCCCAGCAGCACGGTCGCGGCGGCGACGACTATCAGCGCAATGATCGCGCCAAGATGCAGCCGCCCGCCCGCGATCAGTACGGGTACGGTTGCGACCGGATCGAACTCGGCCGTGGTCGGAAAATTGAACCCGGCCGGATCGCGCCACGGGCCGCGTACCAGATAATCAAGAAAGAGCTCGGCCACATACACCAGCATCAGACTGGTGAGAATCTCGCTGGCGCCGAACCGGACTTTGCAGATAGCCGGTATCAGCGCGTACAGCGCGCCCGCCACCGCGCCGAGCAGCAGCATCGCCGGCATCACCCATTGTCCCGCGTCGGTGCCTTGCGTCTTCACCGCTAGCCAGCTGCCGGCGACGGCGCCGATCAGAAGCTGCCCTTCGGCCCCGATATTCCAGGCGTTGGCGAGATAACAGAGCGACAATCCGACGGCGATCATCACCAGCGGCGTTGCCTTCACCACGAGTTCCTGAAGCGAATAGCTGTCGGTTAAGGGATCGATGAAGTAGACGCGAAGGGCAGAGATTGGATTCTTGCCAAGAACCGCAAACAGGATGCTCATGGTCACGATCGTCAGAGCGATCGCGATCACCGGCGAAATCAGCGCGATCGTGTTCGATCGCTCCGCGCGCTTTTCAAGCACCAACTGCATGAGCCGCGTCTTTCCGTTCCAAGGTGCTTCCGCCCATCAGCAGGCCGAGCGTCTCGCGATCGGCATCGCCGGTCGGAAGCGGTTCCGAGAGGCGGCCGTGGAACATCACTGCAATACGGTCTGTGATCTCGACGAGTTCATCCAGGTCCTGGCTGGTCACCAGTACGGCGGCGCCCTTTGCGGCGAGATCAAGCAGGGCTTGGCGAATGACCGCGGCCGCGCCCGCGTCGACGCCCCAGGTGGGCTGGCTGACCACCAGCACGGCGGGATTACGCAGTATTTCGCGCCCGACGATGAACTTTTGCAGATTGCCGCCGGACAGGCTCGCCGCTTCGGGGTCGCGCTTCGCCTTGCGTACGTCGAAGGCTTCGGTCGCGCGGTCGACCGTCGCCAATGTCGCGGCGGTATTGATGAAGCCGTGCTGGACCATTCCGCTGGTGGCGTGCCCCGTCAGCAAGGCGTTTTCCGAGAGCTTCATGCGTGGCGCAGTACCGTGACCCAGGCGTTCTTCGGGCACGAAAGCCGCGCCGAGCTTGCGTCGCTGCGTGATCGAAAGGTGTCCCGCGGCCTGTCCATCGATCACTATCGTGCCCGGGTTCTGGGCCAGCCGCTCTCCCGAAAGCGCCGCGAACAGCTCATCCTGTCCATTGCCGGCGACGCCGGCGATGCCCAGGATCTCGCCACCCTTCAATTCGAGCGAGATCTGTTTGAGCCTCACGCCGTGAGGATCGTCGGGCTCCAGACTGAGATCGTTGACAACGAGCCGCGGCACCGTGGTCTGCCGTCCCGCGGCAGCTTTGACTTCCCTGATGTCGGTGCCGACCATCATGCGGGCGAGGGAGGCTGCGGTCTCGGCTTGCGGGTTGCTGGTTGCGATCTTCTTGCCGCCGCGCAGGATCGTCGCCGTGTCGCAAAGGCGCTTCACCTCTTCCAGCTTGTGGCTGATGTAGAGGATCGCGCGGCCCTCGGCCTTCAGTCGTTCCAAAACGCTGAAGAGCTGGTCGGCCTCCTGCGGGGTCAGTACCGCGGTTGGCTCGTCGAGGATCAGGAATTTGGGATTTTGCATCAGCGCCCGGACGATTTCGATGCGCTGGCGCTCGCCGACCGACAGCCGCCAGACTTCGCGTTTCGGGTCGAGCGGAAGCCCGTAGAGATTGGATCCCTCCCGCAGACGGGCGGACGTGTCCTTGAACGATTCCTTGCCGTCGAGGCCGAGCGCCACGTTCTCCGCGACGGTGAGATTGTCGAACAGGGAGAAGTGCTGGAACACCATGCCGATGCCGCGCGCGCGGGCTTCCGATGGTCCGGAAAGGACCATCTTCTCGCCCCACCAGCGCATTTCGCCCTCGCTCGGTTGAATCAATCCATAGATAATTTTGACCAGCGTTGATTTTCCGGCTCCGTTCTCGCCGAGAAGCGCATGGATTTGCCGCGGCCAGACACCGATGTCGATCGCGTCGTTGGCGAGAAAATCGCCGTAGCGCTTGGTCAAACCCAACGTCTGGAGCAAGGGCGCTTCGCCGTGATGCAGGCCGCTGGGAGTCGGATCTAACATTCGTTGGTTCACGCATCGCTGGAAGATTGCCTTAATAGTGGGCTAGTTTGGAGTTCGGCGTAAGTAGGGAAAAAGCGCCAGCGCTTGCCCAAGTCTTTGGCAGCCGGCAGCCCGCGATTCCGGTTGGCGCTTCGCGCGATGGCCCGCCCTGCGGCCCGGCGCGGGACGGTCCGATGGCGAACCTGTGTTGCAAAACTGTGACGGTCGAGACAAATCGGAAGGGCACTGTCAGACCTGCTACGAATATGAGCAGCGTCATTTCATCGCTTGAAGGCGCGCCGGACCTCAATTTGCGTGGGCAGCGCTGATGCTTCCAAAGCGCCGGATCACCGCAAAACTCCAATGAAAATAGGCATAACTTTACCGGCCATCGTCGCCTCGCGTTGCCGCTGCAATGCAGCGGCCGATTCGTCTTTCGCGTAACCCCCCGAATTACGGGCGTTCTTGATGAAACTTGCAGCAAGCCATGGGGAAAGTTGAGGCTTCTCACGCCAGGCGTACGGCGCAAGGGTTCGTTCAACGGGGCTTGACCATCGGATCGTAAACTTGGGGGTACTCAAAATGTCCTATCGTCACGGAGCAATTGCAGCAGCGGCGCTGACACTTGCCGTGCTTGCACCAATTGGCTTTGCCAGCGCCGCGGATTTGCCGGTCAAGGCAGCGAAACCGGTAGCGGACGTGCCGTTCTTCTTCGTGATCGATGACCGGGTCACCTACTCGTACATCTTTACAGGCGCCCAGCCCGGCATGTTTACGGTCAACCCGAACGGCACAATCAATGCCAAGACCGCAAAGTCGGTCTACTCGTTCACCCACTTCGATGCGTGGGCCTATGGCACCAACTTCTTCACCATTTCGCTGTTCAAGTCGGATCACAACGACCCGGCTGCG
>WNFN01093908.1_pt1 | contig 13786 bp, 5 predicted proteins | sample 5400161 | NCBI WGS metagenome assembly WNFN01 (sample SAMN13153353, study PRJNA577476) | soil metagenome | isolation source: 80 cm saprolite on Douglas fir-dominated hillslope | place: USA:California | collected 2013-09-17
GAAGCCCTTCGACGACAAGAACGTGCGCAAGGCGGTCAGCATGGCCATCGACCGCCCGCGCATCATGACCGAGGCCATCAGCGGCTACGCGCCGCCCGCCGACGCCACGGGCCTGGCCGAGTCGCAGAAGCGCTGGAAGGACGCGGCCGCGCAGGCCGCGCCGTGGACGCGCCACAACGTCGCGGAAGCGAACCGGCTCCTCGACGCCGCGGGGCTCGTGCGCGGCGCCGACGGTATCCGCACCGTGCCCGGTGGCGGTCGGATGCGCTACGACATCCACGCCGTGGCCGGGTGGAGCAACTCGGAGGCGGCGGCGGCGATCATCCAGCAGTCGCTCGCCGAGGTGGGCATCGCCGCGACCGCGGCGCCGCTCCCCTACCAGACTTGGAGCGAGCGGCTGCAGACGGGCCGCTTCGACATGGGGATCTGGGGCTCGACGCGAGGGCCCACGCCCTACCAGTTCTATCGCTCCCAGATGGACGCCGCGCTGGTGCGACCGATCGGCGAGGAGGCGACGGAGAACTTCCAGCGCTTCGCGAGCGCCGAGGCGAGCCCGATCCTCCGGCAGTTCGAGGCCTCGTCCGACCCGGGCGAGCTCCTCACCCTGAGCGGCGAGCTGCAGAAGATCTACGTCGAGAACGCGCCCAGCCTGCCCCTCTTCGCGAGCCCGCTCTGGGGCGTGTTCAACACCTCGCGCTTCGTCGGCTTCCCGGGACGCGCGCGCGCCTACGCGGGCGCGTCACCCGGCCAGACGGACACGTTGCCCGCGCTCGTGGAGATCGCGCCGCGCTAGTTTCGCGCCATTGGGACGGTCTCGCCTCCGCAAAAAGATCGAGGATTTGCGCGCAGCGCGCGCGGAGAATCGCGGCGCAGCCAGATCATGAATGCGCTACTGTGATCACGACGTTTCCCTTCTTGTGTCCTCGCTCAACGTGCTTGAAAGCTTCCGCGATCCGCTCCAAGGGATAACTTCGGTCGATGACCGGCCTGAGCGTCCCCGCCGCGGCAAGTTCTGCGATGAGAGTCATGGTCTGCAGGTTTCCGATGGCCACACCGCCCTTGATCTTCTTTCCCCCGGCCATGGAGGTCCAAAGGGCCCGAACGACGTCGGTCAACTCCATGATGTTTTGAAGGAAGATCCCGTTAGGCTTCAGCGAGCCTTGGCAACGGTCAAACGTCGTCGCGCCGACGACGTCGAATATCAGGTCGTAGGTTCTTCCATTCTTGGTGAAATCGTCCCTTGTGTAGTCGATCACCGTGTCGGCGCCCAGGGACTTCACCAACTCCACGTTCGCGCCGCTGCAGACCCCGGTCACTCTCGCGCCAAAGTGTTTGGCCAGCTGCACTCGAGCCGATGGCCCCCGAAGCTCCGATGATCAGGAGTTCCTGTCCGGCTCGGATCTTTCCAAGGTTTCGAAGGAAGTACAGCGCGGTGTTGGCTCCGAATGGAATGGCAACGGCTTCCTCCCAACTCAGCGAGTCCGGCTTGGTCACCACAGCGCCCGCTTCAGGAAGGCATGCGTACTGAGCGTGTCCGCCGCCCGCCATGGCGGTCGACGCAACGACTCGATCCCCCGTCTTGAATCTCGTAACGTGTTGACCCGCTCCCTCGACCTCCCCAGCCAACTCGGTCCCGAGGATGCGTTCTTTCCACGGCTTTCTGATGCCAAACATGAGTTTCGCGATCGGGCGCATGGACTTGGTGACGAAGGTGAAATTGCGGACGTTGCAGTCACCAGTCGACACCGTGGTCGCGTGTATCGCGATCAGGACCTCGTTCGCCTTGGGAATGGGTTTGCCGACTTCCCTGAGCTCGAGCAGATCGGGAGATCCGTAGTGAGTGTGCAGGACCGCTTCATCTGGAAGGGCGTTCGACCCGTTTCATTCCTGCTGGACGCGCCAACGGCGCGGTGGGTGACTCGTTCCAGAACGAGTTGCTTCAAGCATCACTTGAGGTCGCGCCCTCACTCGTTCAGCTGTCTTCAAATCCAACCCCTGGCGTTGGCGCCAAAGTACAGGCTCAAGAACGTCAGCGCTCCGGACATCATGACGAAGCGCCAGGCCACCATCCAAGCCGCGAAACCGGCGATTTCCGCCGTCGCCGCGGGCGACGCACCGTCATACACCATGAGCGGAAAGTCGGCGAGTTCAATGTTCAAGAGGGCGATCGCTTGTTGCGGCCCGCAGGGCGCCGGTCTTCATCATCGTCATCATTGGCGTAGCGTACTCTCATCCGGCCGCCACGACCCCCTCACGCGCCGCCGTCCCCCACCGGAATAGCCTCCCCGCGCGCGTGGTAGTCTCCGCGGCGGCCGTCCGCCACCGGAGGCTTCATGAGACGCGCGGCGCTCGGGATCCTGGCCGTACTCGCCGGCACAGGCGCCTGGGCCGGCGCCCAGCCCCTTCCCGAACGCGACCTGCCGCCCGCGCTGCGGCCCTGGTCGGCCTGGATTCGCGACGAGATTCCGGATCGCGTCTGCACCGCCGTCCAGGGCGCGGCGGTGTGCCTGTGGCCGGGACGGCTCGACCTTCGCCTCACGACCGAGGGCGGGACCTTCACCCTCGAGGCCTACGCCGACCGCGCGCTGGATCTGCGCCTGCCCGGTGATGCCCAGCGCTGGCCGCAGGATGTGCGGATGGATGGCCGTCCGGCGGTCGTGATCGAACGCGACGAGGGCCCCGCGTTGCGCCTCCCCGCGGGCACGCATCGGATCGACGGGCGGTTCGTGTGGACCCACCTGCCCGATTCGCTTGCCGTAACACCGCGCCTCGCCCTGGTCGACCTCGCCGTGGCCGGCCGACCGGTGCCGCTCCCGCGCAGGGACGAGGCGGGTCTCGTCTGGCTGCGCACGGAAGGCGAATCCGCAGGGAGCGCGGAGAGCCTGCGCCTCCAGGCCTTCCGTCGGGTGGCGGACGGCATCCCGATGTGGGTCGAGACGCGCCTGAGCCTGGAGGTGTCCGGGAAGGCGCGCGAGGTCGAGCTGACGGGCGCGCTGCTGCCGGGCACGACCGTCGTCGCGGTGGCCGGAGATCTGCCCGCGCGCATCGACGAGGCGGGCCGCCTGCGGATCCAGGTGCGGGCGGGAACCTTCGCGGTGACCGTCCTCGCGCGCGCGGAGGACCGGCCCGGTGTCCTCGCCCGAGCGCCCCTGGTGGAGCCATGGCCGGCGCGCGAGGTCTGGGTCTTCGCCGCGAACGAGACGCTCCGGCAGGTCGAGCTGTCGGGACTGCAACCCGTCGATCCGTCCCGCACGGACCTGCCCGCGCCGTGGCGGGCCCTGCCCGCCTTCCTCGTCGAGCCCGATGCGCGTCTCACCATGAAGGAAGTCCGACGCGGCGAGGCGGAGGCGGCGCCCGATCGCATCCAGCTCCACCGCGAGCTGTGGCTCGATATCGCCGGCGGTGCCTTTACCGTGCGCGACACGTTCTCGGGCACGCTCTCGCGCACGTCGCGACTGGACTTGCCGCGGCCGGCGGAGCCCGGCCGGGTGAGCGTCGATGCGACGGAGCAGCTCATCACGGCCAACCCCGCGACCCAGGCGCCCGGCGTGGAGCTGCGCCGTGGCGCTCTCAAGCTGGAAGCGGACTCGCGCGTCCCGCGCTCGGGACCGCTGCGCGCCGTGGGCTGGTCCGCCGACGTCGAGCAGCTCGCGGCCGACCTCCATCTGCCACCGGGCTGGTCGCTCCTCGCCGCCACCGGCGTGGACCACGCGCCGGGGGCGTGGACGGGCCGGTGGACGCTGCTCGGGTTCTTCTTCGTCCTCATCGTCGCGCTGGCGATGGGTCGCCTCTTCGGTCGCGGATGGGGCGTGGTCGCGCTGCTCGCGGTCGTCTTCGCGTACGCGGAGCCGGGCGCACCGTTCCTGGTCTGGCTGAGCCTGCTGGGGGCGACGGCGCTCTCCGCGGTCGCCCCTCAAGGCTGGCTCCGCCGCCTGGCGCGGATCTGGCGCGGGGTGAGCCTCCTCGTCCTGCTCGTGATCCTGGTCCCCTTCGTGCGCGATCAGGTCCGGGAGGCGCTGTATCCGCAGACCCGCAGCTCCGAGACCCTTTCCGAGCTGCTCTCGTCGCCCATGGCGGGCAGAGCCATGGTGGCACCGGCGGCCGCGCCCGCGGCCCCTCCGGCCATGGTCGCAACACAGAACGAGCCAACGACCGTAGACAAAGAGCGCGAGGTCGCCACACCCACTGAGGGAGGCGTCCTGGGCGGAGTGGTCGGGGGCGTGCAGAGCGGTGTGGAGAAGTTCGAGCAGCAGGAAGAAACAAAAGCTCCACAGAGAGAGGCGAACGTCAGGGGGAGGCAGTCGTCCTTGTCGATGAACGCCGCGCTCGAGCAGGATCCGCGCGCGGTCGTCCAGACCGGGCCTGGAGTGCCGAGCTGGACGTGGAGCAACTACGGCCTCGGCTGGGCCGGACCGGTGAAGAGCGATCAGACGATCCGGCTCTGGCTCGTCTCGCCGGGCCTGAACCGCCTCTTGACCCTGGTGCGGCTGTTCCTCGTGCTGCTCCTCGCGGTTCGACTCCTGATCGACGGCAGCTCCCTGGCCGCGCGACCGTCACCGGCAGCGGCCGCGACCGTGGCCGCGCTGCTCGCCTTGGCCCTGATTCCACGACCCGCGGGCGCGCAGGAGGCGATCCCGGACCGCGAGATGCTCGACGAGATGAAGAAGCGGCTGGCGCGCCTCGAGCCCTGTCAGCCCAACTGCATCTCGACTTCGACTCTCCACGTACGGCTCAGTGGCGACACGCTGGCCTTCGAGGCGGAAGTCCACGCCGCGGATGCCGGAGCCTGGCCCCTGCCCGGCCCTCCCGCGAGCTGGACTCCGGCCGAGGTGCGCGTGGACGGCCAGGCCACGGGCGCCCTGGCCCGTCTCGACGATGGATTCCTCTACGTTCGCGTCGCGCCCGGAGTGCATCGGGTGACGGCGTCGGGGCCGGTCCCGCGCGCGGATACGCTGACTCTCCAGCTCCCCCAGCGCCCGCGACGCGCCGACGCCGACACCCCCGGCTGGGACGTGGCCGGACTGCGCGCCGATGGTCCCCCCGACGGCTCCATCCAGCTCAGCCGGCGGCTGCGCGCGGGAGAGCGGGCACGCGAAGAATCGGGGGGCGGATACGCACCCTGGCTCGAGGTCACGCGCACGCTGAGCATCGGGCTCACGTGGCGCGTGCGTACGGACGTCCGGCGGGTGAGCCCAACCGGCACGCCGATCGCGCTGCGGGTTCCGCTGCTCGCCGGCGAGGCGCCCACGGAGGCGGACCTGCAGACCGAGGACGGCGTGGCCCTCGTCTCGCTCGCGCGGGATCAGACGGAAGCGGGATGGTCATCGACGCTCGCCTCCGCGGACACCCTCACCCTGAAAGCGCCGGAAGGCCAGCCGTGGTCGGAGGTCTGGCGTCTCGAATGCGGCGTCGTCTGGCAATGCGACACGTCCGGGATCGTGCCCGTCGCTCACCAGCGGCAGGGCGTGCTGGCCCCGGAGTTCCGGCCCTGGCCCGGCGAATCGCTCGCGCTTGCATTCAAGCACCCGACGGCCGTGCCGGGGCAGAGCCTCACCCTGCAGGCGCTGCGGCTGGACACGACACCGGGCGAGCGGCTGACCACGACCACGCTGACGCTCACCACCCGGGCCAGCCGGGAAGAGCCGCTCGTGCTCACCCTGCCCGGCGATGCCGAGGTGCAGGAGGTCACGGTCTCCGGCCAGACACGACCGGCCAAGCCCGATCAGGGCCGGCTGCGTGTCACCCTGCCCGCGGGCGCACAGACCGTGATGGTGAGATGGCGAGAGCCGCACGGCATGCGCCTGTATCAGCGCGCTCCCACCGTCGGCCTGCCCGTCCCCGCCGTCAACGTGGAGACAGTGCTGCATCTGCCCGAGAACCGCTGGCTGCTCTTCACGCGCGGTCCCGCCTGGGGCCCCGCCGTGCTTTTCTGGGGTTACCTGGTCTTCGCCCTCGTGGTGGCCCTCGGCCTCGGTCTCTTCGCGGACACGCCTCTCGGGATCGGCGCGTGGCTGCTCCTCGCTCTCGGTCTGACCCAAACGACCGCCCTCGGCGGGCTGGTAGTGGCCGGCCTTTTCATCGCCCTGGCCTGGCGCGCGCGACGCCCGCCCACGTCGCCTCTCGCGCACGATGCGCTCCAACTGCTCCTGCTCCTGTGGATCCTCGTGGCGTTGGCCGTGCTCTACAACGTCGTGGAGCAGGGGCTCCTCTTCCGGCCCGACATGCAGGTCGCCGGTGCGGAGAGCAGCAACGCCATCCTTCGGTGGTACGCGGACCGCGTCGAGAATGCGACCCCGGCGGCCGGCGTCGTGAGCCTCCCCCTCTGGGTCTATCGCACTCTCATGCTGGCCTGGGCCCTCTGGCTGGCTGCGAGCCTCGTGCGCTGGGCGGGCTGGTCCTGGCGCGCCCTCGGCGAAGGCGGGCTCTGGCGGCCGCTCCCGCGCCGTCCGCGCAAGACCGCCGCGCCCCCGCAGCCGCCACCAGTGCCGGGGGCAGGTTAGAGGCGCAGCGGGCGGCTACCTGACCTTCCACTCCTGGATCCCGGCCGACCACTGCGGCGGCAGCGTCACTTCGAGTCGCAGCCCACTCGTCGTCACGGGCTTGAACGTCACCTTGTTGTAGGCGTCCTTCGCCACGCCATACGCCCCCGCCGCGTCCACCGGTTTCCACTCCTCGCCATCCTTATAAAGGACGCGCCAGGAGGCCGGCACCCGGCACTCCCCGCTGCCCGTATCGTCGAGCCAGTAGACCTCGACCTCGGAGACGGAAGTGGGCTCGTCGAACTCGTAGGCGACCCACTCCGTGCTGCCCTTCTCGGGCCACCAGTGGAAGAAGGAGCTGTTGCCGTCGCGTGACGATCGCGGCTCGCTCTGGTCGTTCACCGCGCGCAGGTTTCGCCCCGCCCGCGACGCGGTGACCTTGGCCCGGGAGGCCAGGGTGGGCCGCGGCTGCGGCCGCGCGCTCGTCGGGCGGTTGGCCATCCAGACCGCCATCTCACCCGGGCCGCGGTTGGCCCACGCGTAGTAGGGGATGGCCAGGAAGGCCTGGTCATGTTGTTCGACCTCGCTGCGATCGTTGTAGGCCAGCGAGGTCGAACGTCCGTTGATCACCTGAACCCCTCCAAGCAGGTCCGATCGAAACTCGGACGTCAGTGGCGCCTCGTCCCGCAGCAACAGGTTCCGCACGTGGCCGCCCGGGTTGTCCGGCCACTCCGTGGCGTAGACCAGCGGTCCGCGCTGCAGCGCCACGCGCCCCTGATCGGCTTCGACGGAGGGATGAGCCGTCACACGACGAATGGGCATGGGCAGCGACAGCTCGACGACGTCGCCCGCCTTCCACCGCCGGTCGATCCGCGCGTAGCCCTTGTCCAGGGCCAGGGCGACGGCCTGGCCGTTGACCTTGATCGTCACCGGCTCGTCCGATCGGTCGGCGAAGTGGTAGAGGTTACTCGGCACCGCCTCGCCGCGCGCCCAGCCGGGGACGCGCACGTTCATCGCGAACCGGCGGGCCTGGTCCGGGCGGACCGTGATCTTCACCGCGCCGTCCCAGGGGTAGCGGGTCTCCTGGACCAGGCCGACCCTCCGGCCGCCGTCCATCGTCACGTCGGCGCGGCTGGCGACGAAGAGGTTGACGTACAGGGCTTCCCCCTGCTGCGCGTAGACGTAGCCGGGGATGGAGGCCAGGAAGCGCGTCATGTTCCCCGGGCAGCAGGCGACGCCGAACCACGGGCTGCGCTGGTGCTGGCCGGCCGACTCGAGGGGATTGGGATAGAAGTACGACTGGTTCCAGAAGTCGTTGCCGATGGCGGCGCAGGTCTCGTTGTACGCGCTCATGTTGGGCAGCTCGAAGGCGAGCCCGAAGGCCTCGCCCGAGCTGGTGGCGCCGATGCCGCCCGTGACGTAGAGCTTCTTGCCGACGACGTCGTCCCAGATCCGGTCCAGGGCCCTCACGTAGGCCTCGTCGCCGGTGAGGGCGGCGACGTCCGCCATGCCCGAGTACATGTAGGTGGCGCGCACGGCGTGGCCGACCGCCTGGTCCTGGTCCACGACCCTCTGGTGCGACTGGTTGTACGTTCGGCCCGCTCCCTGCGAGCCGTCCGGCCCGCGCGCGTCCAGCATGAACCGTGCGAGGCTGAGGTAGCGCACGTCGCTGGTCGCGCGATAGAGCTTGACCAGACCCATCTCGGTGATCTGGTGCCCCGGCCAGATCGACTGCTTGCCCGGCCCGAAAGTGCGGTCGAGCAGGTCCGCCGACCGCAGGGCCACGTCGAGCAGCGTCCGCTTCCCCGTGGCCTGATAATGCGCGACCGCCGCCTCGTAGAGGTGGCCGAGGTCGTACAGCTCGTGGCTGTCGACCTTCTCCAGCTGCCAGCGCTGCTTGCCCGCCCAGGGGTGCGGGTGCTCGGGATCGATCGTCCGCGTCGTATAGAGATAGCCGTCCTTCTCCTGCGCCGCCGCGATCTTGGCGATGATCCCGTCGAGGTAGGCCTCGAGCTTCGGATCCCTTTGCACACTCAGCGCGTAGGCCGCGCCCTCGATGACCTTGTAGAGGTCCGAGTCGTCGAAGGGATAGCCGGGGGGCGTCTTGTCCTTCAGCTCTTCGCCGCGGAGAGCGGCCGCCGCGCGCTCGAAGTGGTACATGCGCCTGGTCTCTTCGCACTTCTGGAAGGCGAAGGGAATGCTCACCGTGCGGTTGGTCTCGATGCGGGGCAGCCAGAACGCGTCCGTGAAGTGCACGGAAGTGAAGGGCACTGGCTTCACCGGATAGTCGCGTGGCTCCGCACCTGCGGCCACCACCGTGTCGGTGGCTGCGGCCGCGGCGGCCTCGACCATCCCGAGCGCGGCGACGGCCGCGGCGATCCAGGCTCGACTTTCTCGTATCTTCATTGAATATGCGTCAGGCGCTCCTCATTGACGCCTCCCGCGGGCCCTCCGCCCCCTTCACCGCACCGGCGGCGGCTCCGGGATCGTCCAGCGATAGATCGTCTTGGGCGGATCGCCCACCTGCTCCGTCCGCTCCGCCTCCCAGTTGCCCATGTCGAACCGGAGCGAGACCACACGCGTGCCGGGACGCAGCTCGCGCAGGAGCCGCGGGCGGAGGCGCAGGTTCGTGGGCCGCAGCAGGTACAAGGTCACGACGGTCGCGTCCTGGATCGGCACCTCGAAGAGATCGCCCTGGACGAACCGGATGAGGCTGGAGACCCCCGCGTTCTCGGCCACCTCGCGCGCCCACTTGAGGCGCGCAGGATCCAGCTCGACGCACACGCCGCGCACCCCGGGGCGCCGGACGGCGGCGATCACGATCCGGCCGTCGCCGCAGCCGAGGTCGTACACGACATCGCCCGGGTGGAGGTCGGCGAGATGGAGCATGCGCTCGACGATCTCGGGGGGGGTCTCCTCGTAGGGAGCGTCCGGAAGCTGCACGGAGAGGAGCGCCAGGCCGCCGGCGAGTGCCAGCTCGGCCGCGCTCACCACTCCAGCACGACCAGGGAGACGGCCTGGCGAGGGAGGGCGAGCGGCAACGTGGCCTGACCGCCGTCGATGCGCACGGTGGCCGGGGCCTCCAACTGCGCCAGCTTGCCCGCGGCCTCGAGCGCCGCGTACTGCTTCTCGTCGGGCGCGATCGGGGAGCCCATCCGCTTCCAGGCCGCGAACGAGTTGCTGTGGCTCTCGTCGATCCGGTAGTGCTGGAGGCGCGCCTCGCCTCGCGCCAGCGGCAGTCCGCTCAGCGCGAGCTCGACCGCGGCGTCGGGGCCGGGCACGTCGTCGTCGTGGTAGTGCCAGAGGAGCACGCTGAGCTTGCGCGCTTCGAGGCTCGCGAGCGCGGAGACGTCCGGGGTGCCGCGCACGCCGTCTCGCATCATGGGCGCGGAAGCCGGCGAAGTACGGCTGGTCCTCGAACTCGAACGCCCAGGTGAGCGCGCCCTCGAGGTGGACGCCGTGCTTGCGCGCCAGGTCGTGCTTGCGGGCGAAGACGGCGGCGGTGTAGCTCGCGTACATGGTGCCGTTGCGGTAGCCGAGCTGCGGGCCCTGGCAGGCGGCGCAGCCTTCGGGATCGGACTCGCCGATGACGATCGGCCTTGCCTTCAGCTCCGGGAACGACGCGATGACGGCCATGGCCCCGTCGATCGTCCGCAGTTGGTTGGCGATGCCCATTTGCACGTGCCCGTCCACGACCTTCGGCGCGCCTTTGGCGTGGAACGAAAGGAAGTCGAGGGGCGTGCCCGTCTTGCCCGTGGCATAGTTGGTGCCGCGCAGGCAGTGCTCCAGGAAGCCGCCCAGGAACGTGCCGCCGGCGCCGCCCGCGCTGTCCGGCCCGCCCACCCGGGCCGTGGGCAGGGCGCGGCGGACCGCATCCACCGCGTAGTCGTGAAGCTTGTGGAACTCCTCGGGCGTGGCCTGCCAGTAGGCGATGTTGGGCTCGTTCCAGACCTCCCAGTACCAGCGCTCCACCTCGGCGCGCCCGTACCGGTCGACGTCGTGCCGGACCCACTGGAAGACCAGCTCCGCCCACTTCGCGTAGTCCTTCGGCGGATGGGCCCAGCCCGTATAGACCTTGTTGTACGGAAGGCCGGGCCGCCATTCGTGCTGATAGGGCTCCGGCTTGACCGAGAGCGCCTGCGGCATGAACCCGATCTGCGCGTAGGGCCTCAGTCCGCGTTCCTCGTAGGTGTCGAAGATCCGGTCGACGATGCGCCAGTCGTAGACGGGACGGCCCTGTGCGTCTTCGGTGTAGGCGTTGGTGCTGCCCCATTTGAGCGCGGGCGTCCCGTCGCCGCTCGTGAGCAGGTTGTGGGCGCGGAAGTAGACCGGGGGCGGGCCGAGCTGGCCCAGCTCGGTGAGCAGCCTCCGGCCGTCCTTCATGGTGGCGTAGTTCGGCTCGTCCGCTCCGAAGAAGCGCCAGATCGGGACGAGCTCGCCCTGCGGCCGCGCGGCGTCGACCTTGATCGTGACGGGAAAGGCGCCGTCCGCGCCCGAGGCCGGACGGACCGCTCCGGCGGCGATGAGAAGCACGGAGAGGAGACGGACGATTCGTGGCGTCTTCCGCAGCGGAAGCATGAGGGTTTCAATCGTATACACTCTCCCTCGTTCCGCTCAACGAACAGGCATGAAGATCCTTTCGACCCTCTCCACGGCGCTCGCGGCGATCGTCCTGCTGGCGGGCCGCGCACGCGCTCAGCCGGACATCCCGCTGCCGGAGCACCCGCGCCCCGACTTCCAGCGCCCGGCGTGGCTCAATCTCAACGGCACATGGCAGTTCCGCTTCGACGCGAAGGACGAGGGGCTGGCCCAGGCCTGGCAGAAGGGCGACGCCGCCTTCCCGCTGTCCATCACGGTGCCGTTCCCGTGGGGATCGAAGCTCTCCGGCGTTCCGGACACGGCGCCGATCGCCTGGTACGCGCGCACGATCGAAGTCCCCTCGGCCTGGCAGGGGCAGCGCGTCTTCCTGGTCGTGGGCGCCGCCGACTGGCGCACCACGGCCTGGCTCGACGGGACCAAACTCGGCGAGCACCAGGGCGGGTACACGCCGTTCGAGTTCGAGCTGACGCCCCACGTGCGCCCGGGCACCCCGCAGCGGTTGACCCTGCGCGTGGACGACGCCGACCGCGCGTTCAAGCTCGAGGGCAAGCAGGGATACGGCAACGCGCGCGGGATCTGGCAGACGCCCTACCTGGAGGCGCGGGGCAAGGCGGCCCTCGGCACCCTGCACTTCACGCCCGACCTGGACGCGCGGAGGGTGACGGTGGATGCGGACCTCCTCGAGGCCGCGCCGCAGGACCTCACGCTGCGTCTGGCGTTCAAGACGGGTGGCCTCCCCGCGGTGGAGCGGCGCATCGTGCGCGGCGCAACCAGCGTGAAGTTCTACGTCGCGGTTCCCGAGCCGCGCCGGTGGTCGCTCGAGGATCCCTTCCTCTACGAGGTGGACGCGAGCCTCACGGGCGCGGGACTCCCGCCGGATGCGGTCGGCACGTACTTCGGAATGCGCAAGGTCTCGGTCGTCAACCTGCCGGGCACCGACTACCGGTACGTGGCCCTCAACGACGAGCCCGTCTACCTCCAGCTCACGCTCGACCAGGCCTATCACCCCGACGGCTTCTACACCTTCCCCAGCGATCAGGTCCTGCGCGACGAGGTGCTGCGCGCCCGCCAGATCGGCCTGAACGGGCTGCGCGAGCACGTCAAGGTGGAATCGCCGCGCAAGCTCTACTGGGCCGACCGGCTCGGGGTCCTCATCATGGCCGACGTGCCCAACTCCTGGGGCGAGCCCACGCCCGAGATGCGGCAGGAGATCGAAGGAACGCTGCGCCAGATGATCCGCCGCGACTACAACCATCCGTCCGTCTTCGCCTGGATTCCCTTCAACGAGACGTGGGGGCTCTACACGAACGTGCCCAGGCCGGGCCAGGAGAAGCCGGAGCGGGTCTACCAGCCGGAGACGCAGCAGTGGGTGGCCTCCGTCTACCGGCTGGCGAAGTCGCTCGACCCGACGCGGCTGGTCGACGACAACTCCGTCTGCTGCGGACGCGGCCACACCGAGACCGACCTCAACTCGTGGCATGCCTACCTGCCTGGCTGGGCCTGGGACGAAGAGCTCGACAAAGCCACCAAGGGCACGCAGCCCGGCTCGACGTGGAACTTCGAGGCCGGCTACAAGCAGGACCGCCAGCCCGACATCAACAGTCGCGGGCTGGCTCTACACCGAGCACCACGACGTCATCAACGAGTGGAACGGCTACTGGCGCTTCGACCGATCGGAGAAGTTCACGGGGATGGACGACCTCGTCCCCGGCATGACGTTGCGTGACCTGCACGCGCCGCTCTACGTCGCGGTCGGCACGCCCGCGGATCTCAGCCTCGCGGTGAAAGCGGCGGAGACCGTGGAGGTGCCGCTCTGGGCCTCGTTCCTGACCGGGAACACCGCCTACGGCGACGGGCTCGTGCTGCAGGCGCGCCTTCGTGCCTGGGACACGCTCGGCCGCGAACGCACGACCTTCACCACACAGCGGGCGATCGCCTACCGGCCCTGGATGTCGGAAGCGCTGCCGCCGCTGTCGGTTCCCATGCCGGCGGACCCCGGAGTGGCGGTGCTGGCCGTCGAGCTGACCGACCGCTCGGGCGCCGTCCTGCACCGCAACTTCACCACCTTCGTGGTCGAAGGCACGCGTCCGGACGAGGTCACGCTGGCGGATGGCCGGCGAGCCCACGTCGCGCGCGTCGATCCCGTGGCCTTCGCGGACGCGCGCTGGTCGCTCAAGCAGTGGAACGTCCTCGATGGGCTCAAGGTGAACGGGGCGGGGTCGGGGTACTTCGAGTACCGCGTGGCCTGGCCGCAGGGACTCGGCCTGGCCGACGTAGCCGCGGCCACGTTCCTGGTGGAGGCCTCGGCCAAGCAGCTCTACGGCAAGGACCGGCAGGACGCGCGCGAGATGTCCGGCGACTACATGCGCGGCCGGGGCACCCACGACCCGAGCCGGAACCCCAATGCGTATCCGATGACGGACGAAGTGCGGTTCCCGAGCGCGGTGACGGTGCGGGTCAACGGCGTGGTCGCCGGGCGATACGAGCTGCCCGACGACCCGGCGGATCACCGCGGGATCCTGTCTTGGCACGCGCAGCTCAAGGACAAGAAGCTGCGGGAAGCGGGCTCCTACGGGTACCTCGTGGAGGTCCCGATCCCACGCCCGGCCCTGGAGAGGGCCGCGGCCGGCGGCGCGTTGCAGATCCGCCTGGAAGTCGACGACGCGCTCCCCGGCGGCCTCGCCATCTACGGCGCGCGCTTCGGGCGC
>WNFN01157078.1_pt1 | contig 13786 bp, 9 predicted proteins | sample 5400161 | NCBI WGS metagenome assembly WNFN01 (sample SAMN13153353, study PRJNA577476) | soil metagenome | isolation source: 80 cm saprolite on Douglas fir-dominated hillslope | place: USA:California | collected 2013-09-17
TTTGCCGCGGCCTTGACTGCCGGGCACGTCCTTACCAGCATCTCACTCTTACTCCGTTTCTGGTACCACTGACAGCGCCCCGCTGTCCGTTACTCGGAAATTATTCCGGGCCAGAAGTCCGCTCCCGGGAAGCTGGAAATTCCAGTCAGGGCTTGCCTATTTCCGGCGGATTGACGACCCGAAGAGGAATTCTGCCTTGAGTTTAGCGCTTATTGGGTCCCCGGGAGCAAACCGCAGCCGAACGGCTGCCAGCAAACTAATAGCTTAGGTGGAAGTCATATCCCGCGCCGGTCTGAAGTTTCCGTAACCGGCTAAACGGCAGCGTTCGATCAAGCCCCGCCCACTAATACCTGAGCTTTAGTCGGAAGGGCTAGAACGCAAAATGTGCAAATCTCAAATACGCGCGCATCCTGGCGTGCGAGCCGGTGGGACGATGTTAATGTGCGATGAATTGCCTAACTGGTTACTATTCAAGGGCTTTAAGCGCATTCGACGACGCCCCCCACACCGACCGAGCGGTCTTTGCGAATAGGAAATTTTGGGTGTGGTTCGTATTCCACAAGCTTTTCCACAGCAAGAATGGCCGGAAACGCTAGCGCGCAAGTCAAACTCCCTAAGATACTTACCGGGCGATTCTACAGTGATTCCTGTACCAGGCGAGTTACTCCTCCGTTGCCATGCCACCCTCGAGCAGGGTCTCAAATCTGGTGCAGTTCTTGATGAATGCCATCTTGACCTTACCGATGGGACCGTTGCGTTGCTTGGCGATAATGATCTCGGCTTTGCCTTGGACGTCGGGATCATCCTGCTTGTAGACCTCTTCGCGGAAGATGAACATTACTAGATCGGCATCCTGCTCGATCGAGCCGGATTCACGGAGGTCGGACAATTGCGGGCGATGATCGCCACCGCGACTTTCGGGAGCGCGGCTCAACTGCGACAAGGCGATCACCGGAACACTCAGCTCTTTCGCCAGCGCCTTCAGCCCGCGGGAAATCGCCGAGACTTCCTGAGTTCGATTCTCGAAACGCTTGCCACCCCCGGACATCAGTTGCAAGTAGTCGACAATGATCAGGTCCAGCTTGCCGGCTGATTGTTTCAGACGCCGCGACTTGGCGCGCATCTCGCTCAGAGAAATTCCCGGCGTATCGTCGATGTAAATGGGAGCGTGCGCGAGTTGCTCCATGGCGCGCACCAATTTCTTTGTGTCGTCCTGCCATAGTGAGCCGGTACGCATCTTGTGCGCGTCCACTCGGGCCTGGGAACACAGCAGGCGCAGCAGCAACGCCTCGCGCGACATTTCGAGCGAGAACACGCCGACGACCTGCTGGTCCTCGATGGCGGCGTTCTCGGCAATGTTCATGGCGAAAGCGGTCTTGCCCATGGAAGGACGCGCCGCAATGATGGCGAGATCGGAACGCTGCAGGCCGCTGGTCATCTCGTCGAGATCGGTGTAGTGCGTGGCCAGCCCGGTGATGCGTTGGCCGCGCTGCAGAAGAGCGTCGACCGTTCCGAACGATTCGCGGACGATCTCCTGTATGCCCATGAACCCGCGGCCAATGCGCTTTTCCGAGAGCTGAAAGATGGCAGCCTCGGCATCGCTGAGGACGTCTTCGGCGGGATCGGACTGGTCGGATGCGCGCGCAATCGCCGTATTGGCGGCGTGAATCAGCCCACGCAGCAGCGCCTTGTCGCGGACGATTTTTACGTAATGCTCGATACTCGGGCGGTCGGGAACTCCCTCGAGCAGGCTGGAAACGTAAGGCACGTCTCCAATCGCTTGCAAATCCTTGTGGCGATCTAGTTCCTCGATCAGCGTAATCATATCGATCGGCCGCGAGGATTCCGCGAGATCGACCATGCGCGAGTAAATGCGCCGATGGGAGTCCAGCGAGAAATCTTCGATCCGCAAATGCTCGGCCGCCTGGTTGTAGGCAAAGTTGTCGAGTAGGATCGCGCCCAGAATGGAGCGCTCGGCTTCTACGTTCGCGGGAAGACTGCTGATCGTGTAATCGGAAGTTGCCATACTATTTTGCTTGCCGGTTGAAGCACATTAGTTGTTAGCGCCCTGTGAATGCGAGGCGCACGCTTCGGAAAACTCAGCTTTAATGCAAAGAATTTTTCGTCGCGCGGTCCAGTCTGTCGCGCTGGCCTCATTGTAGGGGAACAAAATACGAAAGGCAAGAACCGCATGGGAGGAAAAACAAATGCGGCCCGGGCCAGCCACCCAAGCCGCATTGTTCGTGGAGTTTCCTGCCCCGCCTTCCACCGCTAGACGGCGGGAGAAACTTCGAGCCTTACAGCGCACACATGGAGCGCCGCATTTGCCCCGAAGCGGCCGCAGAATCGTGACCCTGCGATCACTAAACTGCTAAGCTCTGCGGTGGCCAGCGGCCCTTTCCTGCTCAATGAGCGGGATGGGGGAGGAGGCCGCAATGCCCGGACAACCAGCAGCGCTTACGCGCATTTCTGGAATGTTCCCCAGCAATTCACCCTCGAGAATCGCCGGCTGCCGCTGGCCCACCGCAATCATCCGGCAAGCTCAGGAACCTCTCACGTTTTCGATGAACCCACTCTGTGACAGTTTGGCGCAGACTGCAACAGGAAACAGCCGCAGACTTGTGCAGAAACTGTGGAGGACAGCACTTGCTTGTGGAAGGCGGAGGAAAACTAAGAATAAAATCCCAATCTTTGAACCCAAACAGCTTTGAAATTCAATAACTTGTACACCGTTAAACTTTATGGAAACCCCACCTGTTCAAAAAAGGCACGGCCCGAGGCCGTGCCTTAACATCATAAGCCGCTTGCCATCCCGAGGAGCTAATCCCTCACTCCATCCATAAACGCCCGCAGCTTTCGCGAGCGGGATGGATGACGCAGTTTCCGCAACGCCTTGGCCTCGATCTGGCGGATGCGTTCGCGGGTTACGGCGAACGACTGGCCGACTTCTTCCAAAGTGTGCTCGCTGCCGTCTTCGAGACCGAAGCGCATCTTAATGACTTTTTCCTCGCGCGGGGTCAGCGTGCGCAGGACCTGTCCAGTCTGGTCCTTCAGGTTCAAGTTGATCACGGCTTCGGCCGGCGAGACAACTGCGCGGTCTTCGATAAAGTCGCCAAGATGCGAATCTTCCGCTTCGCCGATTGGCGTTTCGAGGGAGATCGGCTCCTGTGCGATCTTCAGCACCTTGCGCACTTTCGCCACGGGAATGTCCATGCGCTTGGCGATTTCTTCCGACGTAGGCTCGCGTCCCAGTTCCTGCACAAGTTGCCGCGACGTGCGGATCAGCTTGTTGATGGTTTCGATCATGTGGACGGGGATGCGAATCGTACGCGCCTGATCAGCAATTGCACGAGTAATCGCCTGCCGAATCCACCACGTGGCATAAGTCGAAAACTTATACCCGCGGCGATATTCGAACTTGTCGACGGCCTTCATCAGGCCGATGTTGCCTTCCTGAATCAGGTCGAGGAACTGCAAGCCGCGATTGGTGTACTTTTTCGCAATCGAAACCACCAGACGGAGGTTAGCCTCGATCAACTCGCGCTTGGCCTGCTCCGCGTCCATGTCGCCCTGGATGATCTCGCGCTGTGTGCGCTTGAGTTCCTGGAACGACACGCCCGCTTCCGCTTCCAGCTTCTCCACTTCGCCGCGGATTGCGCGAGACTGGCGACGGTATTCTTTTTTCTGCTCTTCGCTGCGAGTGGCCTCGGCCTTGCGCTCCAGGTTCTGCGCCTGGCGATCGAGCGAACGCATACCGTCGACGGTCTTGTTAAGCCGTTCGATCAGCCGCTTGCGCTCGTTGTTGGTAAAGCCCAATTTGCGCACCGCCTGCGAAACCCGAACGATGGCACGAGCCAGGTTCCGGCGAGCGCGGCGATGGTCCTTGGGCCTTTTTTTCTGTGAGACCTCGGCATACTTCTCTTCGAGGACGTTGGCCTTTTTGTATAGCTTGGCCATGTCGTCGATCTTGCCGGTGAACTCATTCAGGCGGTTCTGCAGGATCTCGTCGGTGATTTCTTCTTCGTCGAAGGTCACCACTTCCTTGATTGAACGAACGCCCTTTTTCAGGTCTTCGCCCATGGCCAGCAGTTCGCGGATCACAATAGGCGATCGCGACAGCGCCTTGAGCACGCGAATCTGCCCGCGCTCGATGCGCTTGGCGATTTCCACTTCGCCTTCGCGCGTGAGCAGGGGAACTGTTCCCATCTCGCGCAAGTACATGCGGACGGGGTCGTTGGTTTTTTCCAGGGCGCCGGGGGTGAGGTCGAGTTCGACGTCCTCGGAGCCTTCTTCTACTTCTTCGAATTTTTTATCGAGTGCGGAGGAAGGCATTTTGGGCCCTTCCAGCACATCGATTCCTTGCGTACCGATAGTGGTAAGCAGATCATCCAGGTCTTCGGGACTGTGCACGTCATGCGGTATGAGGTCGTTGACCTGGTCATACGTGAGATATCCCTTCTCTTTGCCTGTATCGATCAGCTTCTTTATATCGTCGTACTTGTCATCAAGAGCCAAGAGGTGTCCTCAAATAACTCAATTCGCTCACGCGGAGCGTGTGGTAAAGTCTTCAAAAGGTGGGAATCTGGGGTAGCGCGGGATTGTGCCCCTAGCACAAACTTATTGATGCTAGCACATAAGTGCTGGCGTGTCTATTACTTGCCCCCCGCTAAGACTCCCGCCGATCACCGCTATCTCTAACTTTCCTAAATACTTAGATGGCTTTGACAGCCATTTTGTTTCATCCAGTTCTGCTGTTTCTGACGGACATCCCTAACCCGCTTTCCGCCAGGCTAGGATCCCTCAGTGCCCGGCTCAACCGTTCCAGCTCAAGAATCAGCTCCCTCAGACGGCCTTTGTCTTCACTGACGCCGGGCTTCTTCAGCTCCCGCTGAACCTGTTGCTGCTGGCGTCGCAAATGAATGCGGCGCAGGGCCCGAACTGCGCCTTCAACGCGCTCCGCAGTGAGGTCTTCGTCTTCCTTCAGTAAGATCGAGGCCAGCAGCCTCCGTTCCCCTTCTGAGCGGGGCATTTCCATTACATCGGCAACTGCCGGGCCCGCATTGAGCAGCGCGTCGGCCAATGACTCTGTTGCTAACCCGCGATGCAGTCCTTCGCTCTGCAGCACAAACTGTGCCTGGCGGGCGGGGTCAAACTCCTCCTCGGCCCCGTCGCGGGTGGAAACGTGTTCTTCGCCGGGCTGCATCTGGCGCGCCGATGCCAGAGCCCGAATCAGAATGCGCTCTGCGTCGGTAATTTGCGTCTCTGCCGGAGCCCTCACCGCCGCTGCCGAACGGTTCACGGCCACATGCCTCAATTCCTGCCGCAATACTGCGGAATCGATTCCCAGCTTTTGTGCAATCTCCTGGGCCAGTTCGTCCCGCACGATCCGGCTGGGGACGCGCTGAATGTGGGGCAGCAGGTATTTGACCGCTTTATCCTTTCCTTCGGCGCTGCGCACCGGGAATTGGATGCGCGCCCGTTCGATCAGGTAAACAAAATAAGATTGTGAGTTCCGGAGCGCATCCTCGTAGGCGGCTTTCCCTTTGCGGCGGATGTAGAGGTCGGGATCGAAGCCCTGCTCCAAGGTGAGCACCTTGATCTGGAATTCTTCTTCGATCAGCAGGCCCAGGGTGCGCTCGGTCGCCTTGGCACCGGCGGTATCGGGATCGAAGTTCACAACCACATTCTTGCTGAAGCGAGCCAGCAGCTTGGCCTGCAGTTCGGTGAAGGCCGTGCCCGAGCTGGCAATCACATTCTGAAAGCCGGCGGCGTAGACGGAGATGCAATCCATCTGACCTTCGACGAGGATGGCGTAGTCGAACTTGCGGATCCATTCCTTCGCGAGGTCTAGGTTGAAGAGCACCCGTCCCTTGGAGTAAATCCCCGTTTCGGGCGAGTTCAAATACTTGGGTCCGGCCTTTTCGTCCGTGGCCAGCGTACGTCCGGTAAACGCAATGATCCGCCCCGCATCATTGGCGATGGGAAACATCACGCGGTTGCGGAACTTGGAGTAGAGGGCTGCGGTGCCCGGCTTCCGGCTCTCGGCTTCCGGGTCGGGCGTCGAGCCAAAATCCCCGCCCTGTCCGTCCAAAGAACGGACGGACAAGGACGGGGCACCCTCTTTGTTTGGCTGATGCTTGTCTTCCTGCTTCCAGGAGAACAATCCGCTCTCGCGCAGCACTTCCTCGCCGAACTCACTCTTCAAGCGATCGCGCAGCAAGAAGCCGGAATCTGGCGCATATCCGATGCGAAAGCGTGAAATTGTCGCTTCGTCTAACCCGCGTCCCGCCAGATACTCTCGCGCCCGTGCTCCCTCGGGGCGTTTCAGGCATTCCTGAAAAAATCCCGCCGCCCGTTCGTGTATTTCGAGCAACTGAGTACGAAGCCGCGCTTCCTTAGCCTCAGTGGGACTTGAGTAGGTGGCCTTGGGCAGGGGAATGCCCAGTTTCTGGGCCACGAGCCGGACCGCCTCAGGGAAGGTAATGTTCTCGACCTTCTGCACGAAGCTGAACACGTCCCCTGAAACTCCACAGCCGAAGCAGTGATAGAACTGCCGCGTGGCATGCACCGAGAACGACGGCGTCTTCTCGCCATGAAACGGACAAAGCCCCGAATAGTTCTGCGCCCCGGCCTTCTTGAGCCTGATGTAGTCGCCGATGATGCGGACGATGTCCGCCTGCTGCTTGACCGTCTCTTTGAAATCGTCAGCGCTGGGCATGGATGGATTGATGGGCCTGGACGACGTGACACAGCTCCCCTCTGGGATTGTGAGCCAGAGTGCCGCTGATGGGAATATAGCAGTCGCGCTCCACAGGCGGAAAAGCTGTGGAATACGCAACTATTCGGTTGACACCCTAGGAAAAAGCAGACTTTATGGGGAATCTTCCGCTCTGTCATGCTGAGCGAAGGAGGATCGTCCAAAGGACGATTTTCCGCAGTCGAAGCATCCCTACAGCGCTACTGCACTTGTTCAGTAGAACGATCCGAGAGGCTGCCCATGATGTACACGCAATAGCCTCGCGGCTGACGAGTCATAGTGGGATGTAGGGATGCTTCGACTCGCCATTCCTCTTCGCGAAGCGAAGAGGATGGCTCACTCTGCATAACAGAATGCAAGATTATTGCCAGGGACTAAACTGTGGCGTTCTGGGCCCAATAGCAGCGCCGGACGACTTAAAACCTCCTTCGCCTGGCGGAGAAGCAGGCAGCGTCCGGCCTTACACTCTCAGTTCCACCACGGTGGCTCCCGCTCCGCCTTCGTTCTGCGGAGGCTCGACTACTGACTCGACGTGGGGATGCTGTTGCAGCAGTTGCCGCAGCGCCTTGCGCAAAATGCCCATCCCGCTGCCATGCACGACGCGAACGCGGGGCAGTCCTGCAAGAAATGCCCGATCCACAAATTTCTCTACCTCACGCGAGGCATCGTCCACGGTGCGTCCGATGACGTTGATCTCGCTGGGCGCGGTCAAGCCCTCGCTCTCGAGCGACACCGAGATCCCGCGGGCGCGCGCCGCTTTGACCGGCGAATCAGGTGCATGGGCCAGCACTTCGGCGATGTCGTCCCGCGCGATCTTCATTTTCATGGAGCCGACTGTCACTTCAAAATGACTGTCATCCAGCTTGCGCACAACCCGCGCCGGGCGCCCGGTTGATTTCAGCTTGACGCTGTCGCCTTCGGAAACATGCTTCACGACCTGCGGCTGGGCATTGGGATCGCCGCGGTCGGCTCCGGTCGAGTGCGCCACCACGGTCGAATCGAATTGCTCTTGGAATTCCCGCCGCAGCTTGGCGATACGCCGCTCCGCATCCTTGGAAAGCTTCTGCGCTGCCGCCCGGTCCTGAATAGTGTTGATGGCTTCGCGGGCGTGATATTCAAAATCGCGCAAGACGCTCTCCAGCTTTTTTTCCATCTCCCGAACCTTGGCCTGCTGCTCTTTCCGGCCTTCGGCGGCGAGATTCGCCTTCTCGCGTTCGAGCTCCTGTTCACGCGCCTTCAGACGAAGACGCTCGCTCTCGGCCTGGCGCAAGTCGGCGTGAAGGCGATCGAGAAATTCTCCTACGTCTCGCGCCTGCGTTCCCAACCGTGCGCGGGCCGCGTCGGCGATCGCAGGATTCAGACCGAGCCGTTGCGCGATGTTGATTCCAGCCGATGCTCCCGGCACGCCAACTTTCAATTCATAGGTCGGCTGTAACGTGGCCTCGTTGAATCCTACGGAAGCGTTCACTACGCCCGGTGTTGTAGCTCCATAAACTTTCAGCGACGTGTGGTGGGTCGAGATTATGGTCAGGCAGCCGATCTGGCCGAAGTGACTGGCAATGGCCACGGCCAGGGCTGCACCTTCCTCGGGATCGGTGGCCGATCCCAACTCGTCCAGCAAGACCAGCGACTGGGTCGTGCTGGTGCGCGAAATGAAATCAATGTTGGTGACGTGAGCTGAGAACGTCGATAGGTTTTGCTCGATGGACTGGTAGTCGCCGATGTCGGCCAGGACCGCGTCAAATACCGGCATTTCGGCCCGGTCAGCCGGAACCGGAATGCCCGACTGGGCCATCAGCGCCAGCAAGCCTACGGTCTTCAGGGTGACGGTCTTTCCACCCGTATTCGGACCGGTGATTACGAGTTGCCGGCGGTCGCCTTCCAGTTCTACGGTTATCGGGACGACTTGACCGCCTTTGAGTTTCAGGTTGCGCTCCAGGAGGGGATGCCTTGCATTGTGCAGAAGCAGGCGTGCTTCGCCCGCCTCGGACAGCCGGGGGCGGCTGTCCCCACATGGGACCCGCTGGTCTTCTGCCGCTGCGCTCAGTTTTACAGGTACGCAGCGATAATCTTCGGCGAAGCGCGCTTTGGCGAACTGCAGTTCCAGTTCTTCGAGAACATCCACCGCGGCCGCTATCGCATCGGCCTGCTGACCAATGCGTTGCGTCATCTCCAGCAGAATGCGGTGGATTTCTGCCTGCTCTTCGTCGAGCAGCCGGACCAATTCGTTGTTCTGCTCAATAGTTTCTAGAGGCTCCACAAACACGGTTTGTCCGCTGGAACTGGCGCCGTGCACTACGCCCTGTACGCGGCGCTTCTGCTCGGTCTTCACCGGGATCACAAAGCGCTCACCCCGGATCGTCACCAGTTCGTCCTGAACCGCGCCACCTTCGGCAAGCCGGCGCAGATATCCCCGGAGCGATTCCTGAATCGTGCGCCTTTGCTTCTCGATCTCACGGCGAATCCGCGCCAGTTCGGCCGAAGCACGGTCTTCGAGAATCCCGTCGGGCTGGATCTTGTTGCGGAAGAAACGCAGAAACTCGGTGAAATCGACGATCCGATCCGAGAGTGTCCGCACGCCGCGCCAATCCGACCTCATGTTCGCCGGGGGATGAGCTGCGATCTCACGCCACTCCGCGGCACGGTCCACAACCAAGACAACATCGCGGATCTCCGCTGTTTCCAGAGTGGCGCCGGTGATCGCCGATTTTGCGACGAGCTGGCCGATCTCGAGCAGGCCGGAGAAATCAAAGCGTCCGCCGACGCGGCGAAATTCGCGAGTTTCATTCGCCAGTTTCTGCTGGTTTTCAATCCAAGTGGGATCGGTGGAAGGCGCAATTTCGGCAATACGGCGCTGGCCGAGCGGCGACGAGGCGTACCCGCGCAGAAGCTCGAGTAGAGAATTGAATTCAAGCACGCGCGCCGAACTATGAATGAGAAGCGGCAATGACATCGAAATAATGTTACAGGAAGGTCAGTGAAACTATAGAAGCGCGGCGAGAGCGGAGTCAGACTAAGAGCTATGCTTTGGCCGCGCCCGCTGCCTGCGCGGCAGGTTCGGCAGGAAATCGCAAAACGAAGAGCGCGCCGCCATCCGGTTTGTTCTGGCAGGTAATCTGTCCACCGTGGTCCTGGACAACGCCGTAAACAGCGCTCAGGCCCAGGCCGGTGCCTTTGCCGACTGGCTTGGTCGTGTAAAACGGATCGAAGACCCGCTGGGGCTCGCGGATGCCGGGACCGGTATCGGAAAATTGCAGGACCGCTTCGTGTTCGTGCCTCCGAGCTGAAATCTTTAGCGACCCTCCTCCCGCTTCCTCCAGCGCGTCGATCGAGTTCTCGATAATTTCTATGAATGCCTGGAAGAGCTGGTTCGCATTTCCGCGGACACGGGGAAATTCAGGGTCGATCAAAGTCTCGACCCGGATACGGCTCGTGTGATGTTGCGACTCGACCATCTGGGCACTGCGGTGCAAGAGCACGCTCAGATCGACCAGCGCCTTTTCCCCGGGCCTCTGCTGAGCGAAGCTCAATAAGTCTGAAACCAGATCACGGGTGCGGCGCGCCTGGTTCACAACCTTGCGCACCAGGCTATCCTGCTCGGCGGTTAACGGTTCATTCGACCACAGGCGTTCCGAGCAGCCCATGATCTCCTCCAGCGGATGGTTGATTTCATGAGCTGCGCCGGCAACCAGACGACCGAGAGAAGCCAGCTTTTCCTTCTGCACCAGATGACTCTGCAGCCTCTGCTGGTTTTCGTATCCGTTGCGCGATTCTTTCAGAAGGCGCATCAGCGTCTGATCCTGGATGTATTGCCGCAGGAAGGCAAAGGCCCCCAGCACCAGCATCGCTGTCAGCACGGTAAACAACCGGAACATGCGCGACTGGGCTGGCGACTTGTCCCAAAGAAAGGTCCACAATCCTAGAATCGGCAGAGACAGAATTGCCAGCATGGACAACTGGGGCGTAATTTTTCTCAGGCTCCAATCTTTTGGCGGAGCGCTCTTTAACTCCCACCCGCGCGACGCCAACGCCGTTGCCACCATCCAGCAAACCGCACCCGCCAGCGGAACGTCGTACAGGCTTCCCGAGTAATACGTGCCATGGTTTACAGCCTCATCGAGAGCCTGCGAGCCCACCGTGTAGAGAGCTGCTGCCGCAAGGAAATTCAGGTAGAGGCGCTTCCAGGCCCCCGAACTCGTCCAAGCCGCGAATACGAGTACAACCAGGAGCAAGATGTTCTCCACCTCGTAGAGCAGCACGTAGTAGCGGTCGTAGGCCGCTACGTTCAGGATTACGTACTGGTCGGGGAAAACGATGAAGGCGTATAGGAAAACCCACCACACCAGCAGCATCAGGAAGTGCAGAGTACTGAGATGAAAAGTGGATTCCTTTCGCTGCAGGTCCGGGCGCCAGACTATAGCGGCAATCATGGGGACCAGATGAAAGAAAAGAATGATGTCGGCGAAATATGGATCAGGTACGCGCCGGTGCTGTATCGTCTCGCAAACCGCCCATGCCGCCTGGTTAAAGGCCCACAACGAAAAACCAAATGCGAGCAAGGCCCAAAAACTGCGCTCCATTCTGGGCTTGGAGAGAGCGTTGGCCAGCGCAATTGCCGCTGCCATGGCCACAATCAGGAAGCCGAAAACGTCTCCAAAGGCCGTTAACCCCGAGCTGGGGTGTGCAGTCAGGGACACTCCCGTGAAAGCCAGAGTGATCCCGGCCGCGGCAACAAACCAACGGTGGCGTCCCAACAGACTCATCCGGCTATAAGTTTATGGGAGCCAATCCGGGATTCCGAGAGCAGATTGGGATCCTGCTGGTTACTTTCGTCACATCTCAGGTGCTTGCTGGCGATAAATCCCCATTTCTCGTCATTTGGCTCTCGCGCTTGACCGAGCGGGCACTGCGCCTGAAGATGGTCTAGAATCGTCGAGAGGGAGCGGCATTGCACAGCTTCCTCGGTGAGTATCTTTCTCAGAGCATCTTACTCGGTGAGATCATGGCATTCCCAATCACCCGCCTTCGACGTTTGCGGCGCACTGAAGAACTTCGCAACCTGGTGCGCGAGACCCGCCTGACTCCCGATTCGTTCGTTTACCCCATGTTCGTGTGTCCGGGGGAAGGAGTACGCAAGGAAATTCGCTCCATGCCCGGGGTATTCAATTTCTCTGTGGACGAGGCGGTGAAGGAAGCGCGTGAAGTCCACTCCCTGGGCGTGCCGTCAGTGATCCTGTTCGGCCTTCCCGACAGGAAAGACGAAGTCGCGACCGGAGCCTGGGCGGAAAACGGCATCGTGCAGCAAGCCGCACGCGCCATGAAGCGCGAAGTACCCGGCTTGATTCTCATGGGGGACGTTTGCCTCTGCGAATACATGTCGCACGGCCACTGCGGCGTCGTGAAGGCCGCACCACAATCGTTGGGCGCGGCCGTGGTTACGCCTCCGATTGCGACTACGGAATACGAAATTGTCAACGATGCCACGCTCGAGTTGCTGGCCGCTACCTCGGTGTCCCTCACGCGCGCGGGCATCGACATCATCGCTCCGTCTGACATGATGGACGGCCGCGTGGCTGCCATTCGCAAGGCGCTCGACGAGTCCGGCTTTCTGAACACGCCCATTCTCTCTTATGCTGCCAAGTTCGCCTCCGGTTTCTATGGACCCTTCCGTGACGCTGCCGACTCCGCGCCACAGTTCGGCGACCGCCGCTCCTACCAGATGGATGGAGCTAACCTGCGCGAAGCCATGCGCGAAATCGAGGCAGACATCGAAGAAGGCGCCGACATGATCATGGTCAAACCCGCGATGCCGTACTTGGATGTCATCGCCGCCGCCCGCGCCCGCTTCGACCTGCCGCTGGGCGCCTACCAGGTCTCCGGCGAATACGCCATGATTGAAGCCGCCGCCCGCAATGGCTGGATTGAACGCGACCGCGTCATGCTGGAGTCATTAATTTCAATACGCCGCGCGGGAGCCAGCATCATCTTGACGTACTACGCCAAAGATGCCGCCAGGCTGCTGGGGTAAGTGTGCAAGACAGCGCTTGCGGCTGGTCTGGCCAAGCCCGCTTGGCTCATCCTCTGCTCAAAAGAGGCGCTGCGCTTCCCATCTTCATAAATGGCGACTCGGCAAGCCGTGAAGGGTGGATCTCGCCTCCCAGTCCGAAAAAGCGGCAAAAGCTCATGATCAGCGGACGCCACTTAGCCGGGTCGATGTGGCGGCCGTTCTCCATTAGCAATTCCTCGGCGACATGCAGCTTCACGATGTGAATCTCGAACATGTTGGCGTTCACGTTCTTGCCGAACGGACGCACGTCGTGCACGATGCCTTCCATCTGCACCGGACACTCGCGAATGCGCGGCGGCGCAACGGTCAGCGACGCGTCAGACGTCAGGCCGGCGATTTCGAATTTGTCCGGCTCGTAGCGGTATCCCCAGCCGCTCTTTTTTTCCGGAACGGGATTCTTGCCGGTGGTAAGTGCAAGCCGATCGACGTGCGTCACCTGGGCATCTGACGGCAGGTTGATCACGCATTCACGGGTGCGGATAAGATTGTCGGAGGTTTGGCCCATGGAGCCGAGGCCGAGCATGCAGCTCCAGCCCAGCCACCATGCCGACGACATGGGCGCGATATTTGGGGAACCATCCTGGTTCAGCGAACTGATAAGCGCGACCGGAGTTCCGAAATAGAGGATGGTTGGATCGATGTTCCTGTGCATGTGACGACGATAGGTCTAGCGTCGCGTGGGGAACTATCCGATTCTTGCGCTGAATGTTTTTTGTGCTCCGTGGTTTCCAGATATGCAAAGTGAGGAGTTAGACTCTTGCATCTTGTTTCGGGTACACCAGCGTTCCTGGCGGAGCACTTCGCCTCCCCACCGGCATCTACGCTCCCGTCACGCCTTGCCCTTGAAACTTCACCTCGACCTGGCGGCGGTCTTCATCCGACACTTTGAACATGGCGCGCGGCTTCAGGCTCATGAAGCTGGCCATGAAGACTTCGGGGATCTGGCCGATGCGTGTGTTGTA
>WNFN01243490.1_pt1 | contig 13786 bp, 11 predicted proteins | sample 5400161 | NCBI WGS metagenome assembly WNFN01 (sample SAMN13153353, study PRJNA577476) | soil metagenome | isolation source: 80 cm saprolite on Douglas fir-dominated hillslope | place: USA:California | collected 2013-09-17
GAATCGATGCGAGGCACGAGACCCGAGCGAACTCCCGGCGCGACGCCCGAACCCGGCGGCGGCTCGAACGTCCCGCGCGGTGATCCCGCTGTGCCCGACGGCGGTCCTCCCGGCCTAGGCGGCGGCGGTCCTCCCGGCTTGGGCGGCGGCGGCCCTCCCGGCCTGGGCGGCGGCGGTCCTCCCGGCCTGGGCCGCGGCCGGCGATGAACGACGAAGACTTGGCAGAGCAGGCGAGAGGGGCGCGCTCTCCTTCGCTTCACCCGCAAGGCGCTGAAAAAAGCGCGCGGTTCCTGATTCGTTTTGGGCGATTGAGCGTGCTCGCACATTGTCACGATCGCAGCGTCGTCCAGCTTCGCTATGCGATTCATCGTGGAGCAACTTATGCTACAAACAGCTAACACACTCGCCATGCGGGCGCGGCCTCGGCGTGGGGCGACCGTCAAGCAACTTATGGGCACCGAAATGAGCAATCAGGCACCATGACAAGAGGCTCCAATCTTCTCGTCGCAGCGCTCGAGCATGAAACAGGCGGTCGATCGTTTCGCTGATTTCGGCCTGAAGTTCGGAAACCGCGATTTCGTTTTGTACGCGAAAGCCTATGGCGCGAGTAGTCATCGCATCGAGACGATCGAAAGCTTCATTCCGATCCTGGATGAAGCGTTCCGGAGTGGCGCACGTGATCCCGATCGATTATTCCGAGAACGTGCGGGTTCTGGTCGACGAGCTGCGGGCGCGCGGGATCGAGAGGGCGTAGTCGGCTGGCAGATTGAAAACAATCATCGGCAGCTAGCGGTACCTTGAAAAGGTTCCGTGCGTAATCCGCCAAGGATGTGATCGAATTCGACCAGAGAGACTTTGCGGAGGAACGAATGGCTGCCAAGGCCGAAATAAAATTCCGCGTGCCTGCACGCAATGTCAAGGCGGTCGCGAGCTGGCACGTTCCACGCGGCAAGCTTGGCGGGCGGTCCGACAGCGCAGGCGCTCGCCCAGCGTGTCGAAGTGGACGCGAAAGAAGTTCGCATCATGGGCGCCAAAAGCGTGCTCTCGCGTACGCTCGTCGCCGCCTCAAGCCCAAAAACGGCGGGTTTTGGAGTGCCCAGTTTTGTGGTGAAATGGCGCACCCGACACGATTCGAACGTGTGACCTTTGCCTTCGGAGGGCAGACGCCCACGCCCCCAATCTCGGAACAACGCATTTATTCGGTCGCAAGAATGGGGTGTTGCAAGCCCCTGGCAACCAGGGCAGGGCCGGAACTTGGATGAGCCACCATCGGATTCCGCGACTGGACGGCGATCAGGCTCAGCGGTGCGACGGCAATTTGCCTTTCGTTAGACGCTTGATGGCAGTGTTGTCGATGACGGCCATTTGGGCGGGACAGGCTTTGGTCGAAGGCGAAATCCCATTTTCCGGCGGTAGCTCAAACGGTGGGTTTTGGCCTAGGAAGGTCGAAAATGCTTTATCTTTCAATGGGGGTTGACTGACACTCTCCGCCAGCATGCTCAAACGCCGTGTGCTCTCTAGGCGAGCCCCCAGCGAACCGGCGGAGGCCAGGGTAGCTGTGGGCGTGGCCCGCCAATCGCCGGGTTGCCTCAGCCAGCGGCGCGGCGGACGGTGAAAAGGCCGAGATCGAGGGGGGTAATCGGATGAGTCGCTCTCCCGCTACCATCTTTCCCCGGTGTCCAGCCCGGACAGATAGGTAACACCACGTACCTAAGACATGGGTGACAACCTCGTGCCGAACGGGTTGTCGAGGGGTTGCAGGGTTTTGCATGCAAAAAGACCATTTCCGAATGAGCAGATCGGTGGGTAACCTTCATTCGAGTCGGCGTTCCGCTGACGGAAACCTTGTACTACACATCGAAGGAGAATGGCGGGCAGTTCGGGTCAAGTCATTCGCCGGCATTTCTGCCCAAACTGCGGCTCCAGCATCTTTGGCGAACCCTATCGGCCGGGCATGATCAACCTCATGGCGGGGACACTTGATGATCCTTCGGTCTTTGTCCCGACAGCGGAGGTATCTGCGACTACGCCTTCTCTTGGCTGTATGATGGCAGCGAACGTCCACATCTGCCGCGCGGGTTTGGCTGAATGCAGTCATCTGAAGGGAGAAGAGCCAATGGAACTCAACGCAAATTTTAACGAGCGTGTGGCCATCCACGCCGATGGCGTCGCATGGACGCCATCGCCAATACCCGGCGTTGACCGTCGAATGCTCGACCGGATTGGTGGCGAAATAGCGCGGGCGACGTCGATCGTCCGTTATGCACCCAAGAGCAAGTTCTCGCCGCACGTCCACACCGGCGGCGAAGAGTTTGTCGTCCTGGAAGGGGTCTTTCAGGACGAGCACGGAGATTTTCCGGCAGGGAGCTATATTCGCAATCCGCCGGGGTCGTCACATACGCCTGGCTCGGTTCCTGGCTGCACCATCTTCGTGAAACTATGGCAATTCGACCTCGCCGACCGCACCCACGTGCGCATCGATTCGAACAAGATGAAATTCGTGACTGATGCCACCCGTCCGGGCATTGAGGTTTTGCCACTGTTCCATGATCGGCGCGAGGATGTTTCGCTCGAACGATGGCATGCGAACACGGACTTTCATCTCGATGCGCCGAACGGCCTGGAAGTTCTTGTTCTTGACGGCGGCTTCCAGGAAGGTGGCGACACATTCACACGCCATTCCTGGCTGCGGCTGCCAAAGGGCGGCGGAGCCCTTGTGACGAGCAGTGCTTCGGGCGCGCGTGTCTGGATCAAGCGCAATCATCTGGCGACGCCCCCTCAAGCACCTTCGCTGGGCACGTCCGTGACGCTTGATCCGAACGCTTTCTCTGACGGTGAGATAGGGCGCATTACCGCCGGTTAGTCAAACGGTACTCGAGCGAGCGGCAACTCCGGCCGCACCAAAATCCGCACCCAAGCCAAGGGTCAAGGCTGGAATGGCCGAAGGAGCCGCGCACCCGGCGCTTCCGTGCGGGGGCGTCCTAAAAAGCCTCCGCTGGCCTTGCGACTTGTCCGCCGTAGCTCAACGAGCGAAGGCGGAAGCGATACCCAATCAATTGCATTTAAAGAAGGGAATGGGTTTGCCAGGGCTCAAACTATCTACGTTCACAACAAGCGGCAGTGATTTGCCCGTCAGGCATTTTTGTGTCGAGTCCCCTTTGCAAAAATATTTCTGTTTTCGTACCCCCCAAATCACATCTAGAACTTTTCGTGTCCCACCCCAAAAGAGGGGCGTATCATGATCGTCACGAACGCGGGGAGGGATGCGGTGGACGCGGCAGCGTTTTGCGCGCGATGGATGGCAGGGCGGGCTTCGGCCTGTGAGCGATTACAGAGCGAGCTGACGAGAGATGTTGCGGCGTACGGCGAAGTCGTGTGGTCCTGACGCCCCGACGCTGGCGTCAAGTTCGCGGAGTTGCGTCGGCCCAACCGGGCTTAGACAAAACCTATCCGTGGACGACGGTGGCAAACAAGCCCGGTCACCGGGGAGAGCGCGAAGGAAACCGTTAAAACCATTGCGTGCGGGAATGCCGGGTGATTCCGGTGTACTCGTTGTTACTCGTGTGCGTTCTACCACTACAAAGTGCACGCGAGGCTGCGGGTGCAGTGGGCACCCGGCGTTCCCCACGCCCTCTTTGGGCGGACGATTCATCAACGCCTCGGGCGCTTCGCGTCGCGAGGACGTGAATGTGTGTCTGGAGTTGAGATGTCGACACTCGTCATGCCCCGGGGTCGAGCCCGGCAATGACGGAGTGAGTTGACAGCTGCTGTTTGAAAATTGAATCCAAAGCCGTGCTATGTACGCGGTCTGCTCTCTCTCTCTCTCCCCTTGTGGGGCAGGGCGACACACGCCCTTGACGCAGCTTCGCGGACGCAGACAGTTGAAGTGTATGACCACCGTCAGCGAGTGTCGGCTGGCGCAAAGCGGACCTGCGAGAAAACGGTGCGGTAGAGTCGGCTGAGGGCGAGAAGCAGACGTTGCGCTCTCGAGAACAACGTCGTGGCCCCTTGGAAGCGATCGGCGAAGCCGTCCCGTCCCGACGTCTTCAGACGTCGATCCCGATCGATTCGACCCTGCCCGTGGCCCTACTTCGCCAGATATTTGTCGAAGAACGCCGTTAGCTCGCCGAAGTGCTCCTTTGTCTCGGGTGCATCGGGATCGCCCGCGTATTGCGCATGTGACTGGCCTTCGAACACGTGGAGATCAGCGGCAACGCCGGCCTGACGCAGCTTGCGATGCACGCGTACCGTATTGGACAGGAACAGGTCACGCGTGCCCGATGTGAGAATGGTCGGCGGGAAACCGGACAGGTCGCCATAGACCGGCGAAAGTTGCGGATCCTTCAGGTCATGGCCGTTGGCATAGAGCTTTGGTGAAGAAGGTGTCGCCGGTCTTGGTCATGTCCGACCATGGGGTGCCGGGCGCCGTGGCGGCGGGGAGCGGCAGACCTTCCGTCCTGGCGCGCAGCACCATCGCGAACGTCATCCCGCCGCCGGTGGACGTTCCGAATATCGCCATCTTGTTCGGGGCGTTCGTCTTTACGACCTCCTTCCACACCGCCATCGCGTCGTCCATCGCAGCCGGATACGGATAATCCGGTGGCATGCGGTAGTCGATCGAGATCACCTTGAACTTGCCGAAACCTGCCATCAGGATTGCTTCGCGCGTTGCGGCCTCGGCCGGAGCGAAGACGTAGCCGCCGCCGTGGACGTGAACCAGCAGGCGATCGCGATTCTGTTCGGGAATGTTGTCGGGAGTGAGCATATAGCAATTCACGCCCGCGATCGTCATCTGCTCGGACTTCACGCCGAACTTCTCGCGCAGGCCCGGCAGCGTCTTGATGATCTGGTCAGCGCGCGTCTTGATCAGCGCCTTCCATGCGGCGGCGTCCTTGGGATGATCGTTCCAGAATCGGCCGTAGGCACTGCAATTTCCTTGGCCGCTTCAAAAGCTGGAGCAGGGACGCTTGCGAAAACAGGCCCGCGAAGTGCAGATCGCTGCAGTCGCGGCGCTTGCCACTCTTCGTGCTGTCCATTGCGTGATCTACCGAAGCGACGCGACGCTGGAGGAGATGTTGTCCGCCAAAGTCTGTATGAGCGGCGCATAACGCTGTGCGAGGTCGCGTCGGTCAAGCGCCGACATGAAATAGGTCATGCCGACGGTCGCGAGCACCTTTCCTTTGCCGATGATCGGCACGGCGATCGTCCCGGACGAGCGCGGCTCGACCATGGGGTCGCGCTCGGCATAGCCCTGCTTGCGTATGACAGCGAGCAACGCCTGCGTTCGCCTGCGATCGACCGCGATCCGGTCTTCGGGGTCAGTCGATCGTGACAGCATGTCGAGCAGCATCCCGCGTTCGTCGGCAGGACAGAACGCCAGATAGGCTCGGCCGAGCGCGCGACGAAGCAGGCTGAGGCGCATGTTGATGGTGCCGTGAAACGGTGAAACTGGGCTGTCCGGAATGGTGCTGAACCGGACCACGACTGAGGCGCCGTCGAGGACCGCGATGGCGACAGGCCAATGATATTGCGCGGTGAAGGCAAGCGCCCATGGGCGCGCCGCTTCCACGACCAGTGGATCGCCATGGAAGCCGTTACTCAGTGATTTGACCCGTGAGGCCACGGTATAGCCGCCTTGTCGCCGGTCATTTGCGGCGTAGCCCATGGCGCAGAGCGATTTCATCAGCCGCACCACGGTCGATTTCGGAAGACCCGTCGCCCGATGCAGAACCTGTATCGAGGCGACGCGATGCCGGTTCAGCTCTTCGAGCAGAACCAGCGTGCGGGCGGCGGCCTCGACCTTGACCGAACGTAACGGCATCGCTTGAAATTCCACTGTGCGGAACGGCGGGGAATAGCTATGGCCGAAAGCCGGCCCGGCTGCAATGTCTCTCGCAAGTGCTGCGCTGCCGTCATTCGCGACGGGCTGAGGCAAGGCAAAACAATAATCGGGAGGGACCGCGTTGTCAGGTGAGGTTAAACCGCATTTTTCGTCGTTCCGCCGCAGGCTAACAGGCGGACAGAATCTGGTCGGCAGTTTCATCAAAACACCGACCACCCACGCCAGCGAGATCTTCGGCGCGCTGGGTTACGATTTTGTCGTGATCGATGAGGAACATGCGCCGTTCGATCGCGCCGTCACCGACGTCGTCGTGCTTGCCGCGCGCGCGTCAAATCTCGCCAGCATCGTGCGGGTATCGTCAGGCGATCCGACCAAGATCCTGTCCTGTCTCGATTGCGGCGCGACCGGCGTGCTGGTGCCGCATGTCGCCTCGGTCGAGAAGGCGCGGGCCGTCGCTGAGGTCTCCCGGTACCACGGCGGGCGCCGCGGGTATTCGGGATCGCCACGCGCAGGTGGCTATGGCGCCACGCCAATGTGGCAACTGGTCGAAGAACAGGACGCGTCGGTATGCGTGATCGCCATGATCGAAGACCCCGAGGCGCTCGATCATATCGGCGAGATCGCCGCCGTCGATGGTATCCACGGCCTGTTCATTGGTCGTGGCGATCTGACGGTTTCACTTGGCGCGAAATCGTCTGCCCCGAAAGTTCAGGATGCAGTCAAACGCGTCATCGCGGCGGCACAGCAGGCGAAAAAGCCGGTCTGCGTGATGGTTGCAAGCGCCGCTGAAGCCAAGGATTTTGCCGATCTCGGCGCCAGCGCATTCATCATTTCATCCGATCAGGGTCAGATGCGGCGTGCAGCCGCGCAAAGCCTTACCGATTTCAACAAGCTCGTTCAAACGCCGGAACACACCCATGTATCATAGCAGCGATCCCCGTGCCGCGCTTGCGGCGAAGCCGGTCGGCATTCAGTCGAACCCGACCCGTTTTGCCGGCGCGGAATATGCGAAGTTCTACGAGATGCCGCCGGCCGAAGAGAAGGATGGCGCGAGAAACTGGTATGCGCGCGGTCAGAACTTCATTATCGCCTACAGCGAGGCGACCAAGGGCGCGGTGCTGAGCCGGGCCGAACAGCCCGACGAATATGTCGTTTTGCTTCCGGATCCGGGCGCCGGCGCTGAAATTGTGTGGGACAACGAACGGATCACGGTCACCGCGCATTCGATTACGTTCGTTCCGGCCGGCAAAAGTTCGGCCACGCTGCTCGGGCCGGCCAAAATCATTCGGATGATGACGACCAAATCGAAAGATCTGGTGGCTCTCTGCTCGAATGCGGAATCCTACGCTTCCGCGCATCCGAACCTTCCCGCGTTCGAACCGTGGCCAGAGCCGACCGCGGGTCCAAAGATCAGGACCTACGACCTCGAGGTCGCGCCGTCGCCCGGCCGGTTCGGCCGCATCTGGCGTGGCTCGACCTTCATGGTCAATTTTCTTGATCCGAAAAATGGCCCGCGCGACACCAGCAAGATGTCGCCGCACCACCATGACGATTTTGAGCAGTGCTCGCTGGCGCTCGCAGGCACCTTCATCCATCACATGCGCTGGCCCTGGACGCCGGATATGGGCCAGTGGCGTGAGGACACCCATGAGCGCTGCGACTCCCCGTCGATAGCCGTGATCCCACCACCCGCGATTCATACCTCTCAGGCCATATACGAGGGTCTCAATCTCCTCGTCGATGTCTTCTGCCCGCCGCGAATGGACTTTTCCACCAAGCCGGGCTGGGTCCTGAACGGTGACGAGTATCCGATGCCGTCTCAGGCCAAGACCAACTCCAACACGAATTGAGCGCGACTGTCATGCCCAATAATCAGGTTTCCTATCCCGACGCGGTTCCGCTTCCGCCGCTGTCGCGCCCGGCCGAAGTCGAGGAACTTCTGATCGGCGCCGTCGATCTGCATTGCCACAGCGGCCCCGCAGCGATGCCGCGCATCCTGGATCATCATGACGAATTGCTGGATGCGGCGGCAGCCGGCTTTCGGGCGGTGCTCTACAAGGATCATTTCTATCCCGGCATGGCCCATGCGATCATGCTCGAAAAACTATTTCCGGAGCTTGGGGTTCGATTGTATTCAGGCATCGCGCTCAACAATGCGTCGGGTGGCATCAACCCGCATGCCGTGGACCACGCGATCAAGCTCGGCGGCAAGAGCGTCTGGATGCCGACGCTGTCGGCGGCAAACCACATCAACGTTCTGGCCAGCGGCAATGCCAAGACCTTTCCGAAGACCTCGCAGAAGATGCTCGATCCGACGCCCCTTTCCGCGCTGGACGCCAACGGCAGGCTCACCGATGAAACCAAAAAGGTGATCGATCTCGTTGCGGAGGCCGACATCATCTTGGCGGGCGGTCACCTTCATGTGACCGAGCAGCACCTGGTGTTCGCCGAAGCGGCGCGGCGTGGGGTCAAGAAGATGATGGTCAATCATCCAACCTACATCGTCGGATTCGGCGACAGCGATATCCGCCAGTTGGTCGGGCTGGGTGTGGTCATGGAACACTCGATCTGCATGTTCATCAAGGGCAAATCGGAAAAATACAGTGCGGACGATCTGGCGCATCTGATCGAGGTCGCCGGCGTCGACAACACGATCCTTTCTTCGGATCTCGGCCTGGTCGGGTCGCAGCGCCCTGTCGACGGCTTCCGCAGCATCACGCAGATGCTGCTGGATCTGCAGATGCCGCGTGCGGCAATCAAGAAGCTCGTAAGTGAAAATGCGGCCGCGTTCCTGAATCTGACGGCAAACCGCGCAGCCGATCAAAACGCAGCCTGAAAACAAGAGCCTAGACGGCCGCTGCAAGCACACGCCCGCTGGACGGGTCGGGAGGAAAGATGGATATCGTGGATCGCGACGGCAGCGCTGCGCTCATGAATCGCATCATGTGGCGGATCATGCCCTTGCTGATGGGCATGATGATGCTCTCGGTCATCGACCGTTCGAACGTCGGTTATGCGAAGCTGCAGATGGCGAGCAGCCTCGGAATGACCGAGACCATGTATGGTCTTGCGTCATCGCTGTTCTTCATCGGCTATTCGTTTTTCGAGATACCAAGTGCGCTGGCGGCGCACAGATTCGGCGCGCGGGTCTGGTTCGCCCGCATCCTCCTGACGTGGGGTCTGCTCACGGTGGCGCTCGGCTTCACCATGAGCGGCTCGGTGTTCGCTGCGGTGCGGTTTCTGGTCGGCGTGGCGGAAGCTGGCGCCTATCCAGGCATCATTTTCTATCTGACGCTGTGGTTTCCGAAGCGCTACCAAGTGCAGGCCGTGGCGCTTCTGACCATCGGCAGTCCGCTCGGCAACATGTTCGGATCGCTGTTTGGCGGCGCGTTTCTGGATCTCAACGGTCTGTTCGGGCTGGCCGGATGGCAGTGGGTCTTTATCGTCACCGGTGCGCCGGCCGTTATTCTTTTCGTTCTCATTCTGAGATTCCTGCCCGACAATCCGCTCAAGGCCGATTTCCTCGCCCCTGCCGAGAAAGCCTGGCTTGCCGACGAACTGAGGCGTGATGAAACCGCCGCGGCCATGCATACCAGTCCGCTGCGCGTCCTCATCGACTTGCGGGTTTGGTGGTTCGCGCTGGTGTATACGATGATCACGCTGGCGCTATACGGGATCATTTATTGGCTGCCCACGGTGGTGATGGGGTTCGGCACGACAGGCACTCAAAATGGCCTGCTGAATGCATTGCCCTGGGCTGTCGCGGCCGTCGTTCTGGTGTGGCTGCCGCGGCATCTGCGGGAGCACCGGACCGTTCTGGTCGGGATGGCCTTGATTGCGCTTTGCGGGATGTCCGCTTTCTTCACATCCAGGCGCACACGCGGCGGCGGCGATCGCCGCGATCAGCACGATCGGCAGCCTTGGCGGATTTGTCGCGCAGAACCTGATGCCATGGGTCGCGCACTGGACAGGCAGCGCACTTGCCGCCATGGCGGTGCCGGCAACAAGCCTGGCCCTTCTGGCGGTCAGTGCATTGATCATGCTGGCGACCTGGCGGGTGAGGCCGCATGTTGTTTTTGACGCTGCCTCGATGCTGCCGGCGGCCGCCGAGCGAACCCAGGCTTTGTCGTGATGCAGTTGCCGCCGCACATGAAGGTCGTCAGGATCACCGAAGCCGGCGGCCCGGAAGTGCTGTCTTTGCAGGACGAACCGCGGCCAGAGCCGCAAACCGGCGAAGTGCTGGTTCGCGTGGCCGCCGCAAGCGTCAATCGTCCGGACATTCAGCAGCGGCGCGGATTTTACCCGCCGCCGCCGGGGGCGTCGGAGATTCCTGGGCTGGATATCGCCGGCGTAGTCGATAAAGCCGCGCCGGATGTTGCGTGGCCGCGGGTCGGCGATGCCGTCTGTGCGCTGGTGACCGGTGGTGGCTACGCTGAATATCACGCGGTTGGAGAGATAGGTCTGGCGCAGGTATTGCCAGATGTTTTCGGCCGCATTCAGTTCCGGGCAAGCAGGCGGCAGCGGAACCAGCGGCGTCGGGATGGCGGCGATCCAGATTGCGAAATTGCTGCGCCGGGCACGTGTTTTTGCCACCGCCGGATCGGAACAGAAACGACAGATCTGTCGTGACCTCGGCGCGGAAATCGCCCTCGATTATAGGTCGGACTGGGTGCAGCCGCTGCGCTCGGCGACGGGCGATGCAGGTGTCGACGTCATCCTCGATGCGCAGGCCGGCCCCTACACCGATCGTGAGTTGCAGCTTCTTGCTTTTGACGGCCGTCTGGTGCTGATCGCAAGCCATCTCGGCGAACGTGCGGACATCAACGTTCGACAGATCGTGCGGCGCAGGCTGACTCTGACCGGGTCGACCATTCGTCCGCGATTGCCGGAATATAAGGGGCAAATCGCGCAGGCCCTGGTCGAGCAGGTCTGGCCGCTGCTCGAAGACGGGCGGATGCGACTAGATGTCTGCGCGACATTTCCGCTGGCCGAGGTTCCCCGCGCCCATGCGATGCTGGACGCCAACGAGCAGATCGGCAAGGTTGTCCTCATCGTCGGCCCGGAGCTTGCCGGCGCGATCCCGCATTTGCGGGCGGCATGAGTAAATCGTCATGAGCGAGAAGATTTCCGCTTACAAAAATCGCATTCGACGCGGGATGGCCGCCGTCGGTGCAAAGCGCTAGACGAGGCCCGCTATTGGCCGCGGGTTCAATTGGTCAGCGCAACACACTAATCTTTTGGCAAAGATGGAGCGTGGGCCATGAAACAGCGGTGCGCCTACTGGAAGGCCGTTTCCGAGAAGTTTCTGAGTTTGCGCGAGTGCAGCCGCTCCATCGGCATGTCCGCCAACTTCTCCATCGCCCTAATGCCGATGGTCAGATGCTGGGCCACCTGCCGTTCGTAGAACTCGGTGGCCATGCCGGGCAACTTCAGTTCTCCGTGCAATGGCTTGTCGGACACGCACAGCAGCGTTCCGTAGGGCACGCGGAAGCGGAACCCGTTGGCTGCGATTGTCGCCGATTCCATGTCGAGCGCAATCGCGCGCGACTGCGAGAGCCGCTGCACTGGACCGCGCCGGTCGCGTAATTCCCAATTGCGGTTGTCGATGCTGGCGACAGTGCCGGTGCGCATGATGCGCTTCAGGTCATATCCCGATAGTCCCGTCACTTCCGCCACGGCTTCCTCGAGCGCCACCTGGATCTCGGCGAGCGCGGGAATGGGTACCCACAGCGGGAGGTCGTCGTCGAGAACATGGTCCTCCCGCACATAAGCGTGAGCCAGCACATAGTCGCCCAGCGCCTGGGTATCGCGCAATCCGGCGCAGTGTCCGAGCATGAGCCATGCGTGCGGTCTAAGCACGGCGATATGGTCGGTGATCGTTTTGGCATTCGCTGGCCCGACACCGATATTGACCATGGTGATGCCCGCATGGTTGGGCTTCTTCAAATGATATGCCGGCATCTGCGGTAGACTTGGTGTTCTGGCGCTGGCGACCGGCCGCTGTTCGCCGCGCTTGATGATGACATTGCCCGGTTCGACGAATTCGATATAGCCGTTGCCGCCCTTCGCCATCAGGTCTTTGGCGTGAGCACAGAACTCGTCGATGTAGAATTGGTAGTTGGTGAACAATACGAAGTTCTGAAAGTGGCTTGGGCTGGTGGCCGTGTAGTGCGACAGGCGATGCAGCGAATAGTCGACGCGCTGTGCAGTGAATTGCGCCAGCGGCCTCGGCCGGCCCACCGGCGCTTCGTATGTGCCGTTGGCGATCTGATCGTCGGTTCCGTCAAGATCTGGAACGTCGAACAGGTCTCGGATCGGCCGCTTGATGTGCTTGGCCGCGGTGCCGTCGACGTGGGTACCTTCGAGAAAAGCAAAATGCAGTGGGATGGGCGTTTCCGATTCCGATACAACGACCGGAACGCCATGGTTGCGCATGATCAGACGAAGCTGCTCGATGAGATAGGTTTCGAACAGGTCGGGCTGGGTGATTGTGGTCGAGAAGTGCCCGGGCGTTGGCATATGGCCATAGGCCTGACGAGAATCGACCTGCGTAAATGAGTTCGTGGTGACACTGATTTCTGGATAGAACGCCCGGTAGCGTCGGTTACTGTCGCCGCCAGCCGCGAGAGCGGCGAAGGAATCGCGCAGGAACCGGGTATTTCGGGCATAGAGTGTTCGCAAAGTCGCGACTGCCTTGCGTGCGTCGTCGAAGCTCTGCCGCACGAAAGGCTCTGGTGTAGCCATTGATTCAATGGCCTGGGGGTAGCTGCGATTCTTCATGACCTTATCATAGAAGCTTGGACGCGGCTTGGGGAGGGGGGATGAAATCGCGTCGCCGGACTTTCGCGTCAGATGCGCATGCCACCACGGTATTTCACTGATTATCTGGTTGCCAGACGCTGGCCGATGGCAGAGGCCTCAGGAACAACTCGGGTAAACGAATCACCCCGGCTGAGTGTGAATGCGCGTCGGTTGTATGGATTGAAGGATAGGTAATTGACATCGAATCCGGTTGGATTCTGGATTTTCGAGAAAACCCGGATCCATAGTGGGAGAGGCCGGGCTCTTACGCTCGGGTTCCGCCTGGCGCCGCCATAGCCTGTATTCGAGCATTCCAGGCCAACGAGCGGAGAAAATATCGTGGATTTGAGCCGTGTGGGGAAAGGCGGTAGCGCTCTCCCGCTACCAGATATGACTTTATCGCCAAGTGTATGCGGCCAAGTGTATGCTGGGAACATTACTGCAACTCGCCGCAACCCTCGTCCATGGCATTGCGCCTTCATCCAACGCGCGGCCACGATTCTTGAGCAACCGTCTCCCATCGCGTGTCATTCGAGCCGGGAGTTGTGCCGAGCTTGGCTATGTCACCTGAACGAGCGGTGTTGCCTTCCTTGAAGTGGGAAGCAATTTCAGCTTCGGCGCGATGCTCCCACTTCTGTGCTTCGATTAGATATTTCCAACTATGTACAGGGTCGAACATCGCCAACTGACGGTACACAGAAGCCATGGCCCGATAGTGTCGAACATTTTCCATTGCAAGCGCCCCCGCTCCGTTATCCCCAGCTTATTCCACCTCTTGCGTAAGAGTAATTATGATTATGCGACAGAACCATTTTTTGATTTGTTGGACACTCGCACCCCGTCAGGGCCTTACCCGCGGGACAGTGGTAGACGTCGTTTGTCGGATCATATCGAAAGTCGCTGCGCGAGAAGGTGCCATCCTGTCGTTTTGATTTGTCGTTCACCGGAATATGTGGGGCGACGCTCTTCTCCTCGACCAGCCAGTTCAGCATCGGAGCCGCCCCGCAGGCGGTATCGACCGCGAGCCGGTCCGGCTTCAGGCCGAAGCGCTGTGAACCTCGTTGGGGTATGCCTGCTCCCCTCGCGGCGCGTTCAGGCACCCGGCGATTTCAACCGTGACGCCGCCTGGACGCGAGGGGTCTC
>WNFN01211815.1_pt1 | contig 13779 bp, 9 predicted proteins | sample 5400161 | NCBI WGS metagenome assembly WNFN01 (sample SAMN13153353, study PRJNA577476) | soil metagenome | isolation source: 80 cm saprolite on Douglas fir-dominated hillslope | place: USA:California | collected 2013-09-17
CTCCAGCACCTGATACCACAACTTGCTCCCATTTGCCGCCGCCTGGAAATCAGCGGCAAAATGGCTGTTTGGATTATAGCCAATCACCAGTTCCGTGCGCGCAAAATTGATGTACCAGGAGACGAAATTACCGTTCGCGGCCCCCATCAGCTGTGTATTAACCGAGGGAGAGGCGCTAATAAAAATATCTGGGCGATGGAGATGGCCCTTGATCTCATTGGCCAGAGCCGACGAGCCCTTTGCCTCACCCTCAAACGTATAGCCCGTGTTCTGCTGAAAGGCTCCCTTCACCTTATTCTCCATTGTGCTTTCCAGCGAGGCCGCGTACATCACCTGAACCGTGCCTGACCCCCTGGTCTGGGTCGAAGCGGTCGCCGTAGGCGACGAACTGGTTCCCGGTGACGAAGAACCACAGGCGCTCACAAACAGCACCAGCGTGCAAATAAGCGCAAAACAAGATCCCGTTAACTTACGGGACCCGGGAAATACCGCGTGCATATCTTTCATGTGTAGACTCCTTCGTGCCAATCTTGTCCCTTGTATGCTTCATTGGTGAATATTCATAATATGAGTATATAAAAAACTGCTTCCCAGGTCAAGGCCAGACCCTTTTCCATGGTGTGAAGATTGGGGATCGATTTTGCGAGAGAGGATTAAGAAATTTGATTTTCATCAAATTTCTTAATCCTCTCTCGCAAAATCGATCCCCAATCTTCACACCATGATATATCCCCCGAGCAGGGCGGAGCCGGGAAGAAAGACAGGAAGTTCGATTTTTTCTGGAATTGGTGCGAGAATGCCCTCCTATAGGGCTTTTCAACTGGTTAAAACTATACTATAATAAGCATGGTATTGCCGGGTTTTTATAATCTCATACATTCTATTTGCTAGCCTGTATTCCTGGAGAAAAAGGAAGGGAAACAATGTCGGATGAAGAAAAGCTTATTAGCCACTATCGTTTAAAAACACTCCTACGCAAAGATGGTTTTGGTGCGGTTTATGCTGCCGAAGATACGCGTGACCAGAAAGAATGCGTTCTGCGGGTAATTGAACTGGATCAGAATACATTAAAGCGCATCACAGGTAAGGCGCGCACACACGCCCAGCGCGAACATGCGCTGATCGAGCAGATTCGCCAGCGCATGAAGCGTATTTCTGAATTGAAAAATTCACATGTATTGCCGGTGATTGAGTTTGGCGAAGAGCATATTCAGGGCAACAATGACATTATCTTTTACATGGTTTCGCCCTACGAAAAGGAGAGCCTGCTCTCCTACTGGTCTGCGCACACAAGCAGTGCCGAACTGATCTCGTTGGAAATCGTCACCGAACTGCTTGAGCAGGCCGCTGACGCGTTGTACTATGTTCACCGGCGCGGTCTTGTTCATCAGTATGTGCGCCTCTCCAGCTTTATGCTGCATAAAACAGCGCGCAGCCACCGGCTCCATGTGTATCTGACCGATTTCTGGTTCGCCGACATCAGCGCCGCCATTCTCGAGGAGGGGCAGGTCGCGCAGGATCTCTCGGTCTACCTGGCCTCTGAGCAACTGGCGGGCAGGGCTGTAGCCGCTTCAGATCAGTACGCGCTGGCCATTCTGATCTATGAGCTGCTGCTGGGCTATCGTCTTTCGGGTGTGGACCTCTCCCTTGGCCTCTACGAGCGCTTTGTACGCCAGCGCGGCGCGGAAGTCAGCACGGCTGAAATTGAACTGGCGCGGCGCATTGATCTCGTGCTCGCGCGCGCCCTGGCCGAAGACGCCACGGCCCGCTATCATAATATCGAAGAATTCGCATCTTTATTCCGCGCGGTCGCTCTGGGCGAAATGCTTGAGCTCCAGGAAGACACCGCCAAACTCCCAGCTATGGGATATCAGGGCGGCCAGAAGAGCGCAGAGCTTGCGGCAGCCGCAGTAGGGGCCCTGGCAGCCGGGGAGATCGTCGCGGAAATCAGCGGGACGTGGGAAGAAGAGGTTACGGAGACGCAGGTAGAGAGCGACGAAACCACTCTCAGGCGACATCCCAGCCTGCACAAAACCGTTTTGACCTCCGAAGGCATGGAGGCTGCCGAAGTCGTCGTGGGCAGCGAAGTGCTCGCAGAGACCAGCATCAGCGAGCAGGCAACCGTTGTCAGCGAGACGGCGCAGGGCGAAACTGTCGTGGCGGAAGCGGCGACGGTAGTCGAAGAGGAGCAGACACAGCCTTCTGCCGGTGTAACGGGGGCCGCTGGTTTTGTCGCGGGCCTGGCGGTGGGCGAGATTCTCCAGAGCGCGACTGATATTTCTGAGGAGCAGACACAGATCGCTGAGAGCAGCGCGGCGGCCTTTGCCGCTGGAGAAGCCGCGCTGCGCGAAGCCGATAGCGCCAGAGAAGGCGGCTTACTGGCTGAGAGCGCCGCAGGCCTGGCGGCGGGCGAGATTCTCCAGCGTAAAAAGGATCTTGCTGAAGAGGAGAAGCTGCGTGCCGAGCTTGCTGAAGAACACACCTTGCGTATCGAGAGCAGCGCAGCAGCCTTTGCGGCAGGTCTGGCGGCAGGAGCGGCTTTACAGCACGAGACCGGCATTATTGAGAAGCAGACGGAACGAGGCGAGAGCAGCGCGGCAGTCTTCGCGGCAGGGACGGCAGCGGGCCTGGTGGCGGGCGCGGCTCTCCAGCGCGAAAAGGACATTGCCGAGGAGCAGACGCAGATTATCCCTATTGGGGGCGCGGCTGCTGGAACTATAGCCTCTGAGGAAGAGATCGATATTGCCGAAGAGGAGACGCAGATTATCCCTGTTGGGGGCGCGCTGCTAGCCGGAGCTGCCGGTCTGGCGGCGGGCGAAGTGCTGGCCGGCGAACTGGAGGAGACTGCGGGAAACGGTGCAGCAGGAGCGGGTCTGGTCGCAGGCGGTGTCCTTGCGGGTGAAATTGAGCAGACGCAGCTTGCTGGAGCAGGTTTCGCGGCTGGCGGTGTAGCCGGTGGTGCTGGCGTAATCGGCGGAGGCGCGGTAGGAGGCGGAGTGATTGGTGGAGGCGTGGTAGGAGGCGGTGCGACAGGCACGGGGGCTATTATTCCTCCGCCACCGCCGGCCAGGAGACGCCGGCGCAGGGGCCGCACATGGTTGATCGCGGCCATCATCGCGTTGCTCCTGGTGCTGCTCTTTGGTGTACTGGGCGTCTACGCGCTAAATCAGTCCTCAGCCACAGTGACGTTAACGTTGCAGAGCCACACGATCCAGAATACCTACCTGGTCACAGCCACGACAAGCAGCACATCGGTCAACGGTCAGGTGCAGGCCAGCTTCTTCAAGCAGAGCGCCTCGCTGAGCAAGAGCGGCAAGTCCACTGGTTACTATCAAGGCTCACAGTCCAGCGGATTTATCAAGTTCTACAACTCATCAACGGGTTGTGGCTGCCCGACAATTATTCCCGCAGGCACGGAATTTACCGGCGCTAGCGGCGTGACGGTCGTGACCGATGAAGTAGCCAGCGTGGCCTCGCTCTGTTATGTCACCGTACATGCCCATGCACTGATCTATAGTCCCGGTGGTGACATCCCAGCGGGGGATATTCAAGCTTCGTATAGCTCGAAGATTAGCGCTGGGAATCCCTACGCCTTTGGTGGCGGCCAATTCGGTCAGAGTAACGCGCTGGTCCAGCAAAGCGACATTGATCACCTGGCCAGGACGCTGCGAACGCAAGTTGAGCAGAACGCCCAGGCGGTTATTCAGACCCGGCTGACCAGTAGCCAGCATCTCTTCGCCCAGGCGGATTGCAAAACGAAGGTCAAGTCGGCTCCTCCTGCCGGCAGCTACGCGACCAGCTTTACCGTCACCGCCAGCACAACCTGTAGCGCTGAAGCCTATGACTATAGCGCGGCCATCCAGATCGTGACACAGCAGGTGCAAAACGAGGCCAGCAGCTTCTCCAACGACGAGTTTATTTTGATCGGCGGACTCCGGACCTCAGTCAGCAGCGCCACAGTCACGGATGCCCAGGGTACGCTGCTCCTGGCGGTCAAAGCCGTCGGCAAGTGGGTTCGCAAGCTTGCCGGTGACCTGAAGAGCTATATCGCTGGCAAGCCCGTCAGTGATGCTCGCGCTCTCCTGCTTCAGCTAGGTGCCTCAAACGTCGCTATCAGCGTCTCCGGTCGCGATCCCAACATGCTGCCCTCAGACAGCTCGAAGATCACCATAGTGACAAAAAGCTGAAAATTCTCCTAAAAAGGGGAGCGAGGTAAAATCGGCAATTGCCGATTTTACCTCGCTCCCCTTTTTAGGAGAATTTTATTCTTCAAAGAAGCGTGCAACAGGTGCGGCCATCTCTGGTACAATACGCGAGGGAAGCGTCTGCGCGCCCTGAAATATTCCCTGCGAGTAATATTTTCCACCCTCTAACACAAAAAGCTCAACAGTCTTCTGATATGGGCTCACCAGCCAGTACTCAGGAATCCCGGCCTGCTCATAAGCCATGTGCTTATTTACCCGATCGTAGAGCTTGCTGCTGGGAGAAATGACCTCCACTACCAGATCTGGCGCACCCATAACTCCTTGAGTCTTTACACGTTCCAGATGTTGATTGAGAACAACTACTACGTCGGGCTGGTATACTTCTTGTGGAGCAAGTACTACATCGAATGGGGACAGGAAAACCCTACCAAGGTGTTTTAATTTAATTTGTTCGCGGAGATACGCATAAATCTCTCCAGTTACGTCTTGATGAATATCTTCCGGGGAAGGTGACATTACAAGCACTCCTTGTACGATTTCATAACACTCGCCATCAGCCGTTAGTGCCGCATACGCCTCGTATGTCCAGTCTCCCTGTTGTGGTCCGGGAACCCAGTCAGCAGGCGTCACCGTATTCAGTTCGTTCGTGTCATTATGCATGTGCATGATTTCCATAGACAACCCACCCTTTCAAAAAACGCCGCTCTGTCTACACTTACAGTATATCATAAGCAAAGCTACCCCTGATTGGCAAAAATATATGGCCCATGATATACTTGCCTGCGAACATATTCCCGGCGAAAACTTTCGCAGCAATAGAGCAGTGAGGATCGAACAATGCCCGGACTGGAAGGGACCTCTCTTGGCCGCTATCGTCTCAAACAGCGCCTGGGGCGAGGTGGCATGGCTGAAGTATATCTGGCGAGCGACGAACGGATGCAGCGCGAGGTCGCGGTTAAGATTGTGAGTAGCAACCAGACTGAATTTGCCGAACGCTTCTCACGAGAGGCGCAGGCCATGGGCAATTTGCATCATGATCATCTGCTGCCCGCCTACGACGTGGGTGAGCAGGAGTCCTGGCATTACCTGGTCATGCCCTATATCGCGCGTGGCACTTTGGGCGATTACCTCAAAAGCACACAGAAGCCGCTCGATCTGGCATACGCTGGCGAACTGCTGGAGCAGATGGCCACCGGCTTGCAGTACGCTCACCAGCGCGGCCTGATCCACCGTGATATCAAGCCCTCGAATATTTTGCTACGTGACGAGCACTATGTTTACCTGGCTGATTTTGGCCTCGCGCGCGCGCTGGAGGGCGGCGGCGACCTGACTCAGACGGGCACACTGCTGGGGACTCCGGAATATATGGCCCCGGAACTGGCCGAGGGACCAGCCAATAAGAGTGGCGATATCTATGCCCTGGCGATTGTGCTCTACCAGATGATTACCGGGCGCGTGCCTTTTCGCGGAGACACGGCGATTTCCATTTTCTTGAAACAGATGCACGAGATACCCCTGCCGCCATCCTTCTACAATCCCCAAATTCCTCCTGCCGTCGACCGTGTATTGCTGCGTGCGCTGGACAAAGATCCTGCCAAACGCTATCCCACGGCCCTGGCGCTCTCGCAAGCCTACCAGCAACGCGCCACACCCGCCAGAGATCCCGCAGTCACCAGTGCAGCAGGAGAAGATTTTTCTGCCTGGCGAACGCACCGTGCCCGCGTCTCCCCTGGTCAGGAATACGCGCCCGCCGCTGCCGCCCACCCCGCTGCCCACGCGCAACTTTGAGCAGACCACGGACCAGCTCGCTTCCCAGATCATCACGCACGCGCCGATCACGCGCCGCAGGCGCCGCCCGCGTCGTAGCCAGCGGGTCCTTGCCGCCACCATTATGGGCGTGCTCTTCTTGCTCGCTGTCAGCGGCATCCTGGCCTACCTGACTATCCAGGCGCGCCAGCATACGCTTGTCTTAAACACGGCCACCGCTCAGGCTGGCGCTACCAACAGCGTCATCGCCAGCCTGACTCAGCAGGCGCTGAGCACCCGCTCGGCCCAGACCGCCGTTGCTGCTACGGCTACAGCTACGGATCTTGCCGGCATTCGTAATACCGAGGCCACTGCCACGGCCATTACCAGCGGCAAGCCACTGCTCAGCGATCCGCTCAACAGCCCGGACGCCAACAACTGGCCCAATGATGGCTCCAATTGCTCTTTCCAGAACGCTGCCTATTTTGTCACCGCCAGCACTTCCAATACGCTAGAACCCTGTATCGCCAGCGCGCCGCAATACGGCGATGCCGCCATGCAGGTCGATGCCACTTTGCTCTCAGCCGCCGACGCCGGCCTGGTCTTCCGCGCCAATGCCTCCCAGAACCAGTTCTACGACTTTGAGATCACCAACCAGGGCGAGTTTTATCTGCGCTACTTCGCCAACGACAAACCCACTTACCTGATCCAGAAAACCGCCAGCAGCGTCATCCAGGGCGTCAGCAGCAAAAATACTCTGCTTGTCATCGCTAAAGGAACCAGCTTCCAACTCTTTATCAACGGCACCCTGGTTGGCGCTATCCAGGACAGCACCTTTGCCAGCGGCCAGGTCGGCCTCGCCGCCGGCACCCTCTCCGCCAGCAGCGGCGATGCCAGCTTCACTAACCTGCGCGTCTACGGGTTGGGATGAGGCCGTTTGTGGGGACGCCCGCGCGACTGCTCACGAGCTTCCTGGAAATAGCGTTGCATCAACCATCTTCTATTTCTCCTGACCAGGTAATTTATCGACGATATCATTTTTGTGCTCGTTTATTATATCGCCGATAAATTACCCAGGGCAAGAGTATTTCTCAAGTTGTTATTGGCTGAAAATAGGAAGAAGAAAAGAAAAGCGGATTTCATCCGCTTTTCTTTTCTTCTTCCTATTTTCAGCCAATAACAACTTGAGAGGGAAATAGGTGGGATTTGGGTGGTAGGCCAGAGATGTCCTTTCTGCTACCAAAGAACATCCCAGGCCTCAGGGCTGAAGCCTCTAGGAGGCGAGGCTTCATTATCTAGTACGTTGTAGGGTTACATAGCGAGCTTCACGGCGATATCAGGCGTGAATTTTGTTTGTATTAACAGGATTTGAAGTTACTGCATCTCCGCGTGATGCGATGAAACCTGCATACATACAGAATTTTTTCCTATTCTCTAGAGTTTTTCATAGATTTCCCTTGCCAGCGCCCCTTTTCCACGTTATGATATCTACAACGATCTTTCTCTCCTGGGTCCGAAAAGCGGGATTATTGAGGGCGGTAGCCCTTTTCTAGCGGGAGTGCAGAGGGCGGCTGCCCTCTGCCGGGGTTCGGGGTGTCCCCGAAAACCTCTTTTCTTCTTTTTCATTCGCCGCCGCAGGCGGCGGGTGAAGGAAGAGAGAAGTTGGGGCACAGCCCCAAACCCCAGGTTAAGGGCTGCAGCCCTTAACCATCCCGCTTAAGTTGATGCTTATGGGGGAGAATCCAGGCCCCGGCAGGGAGAATCCTGCATCCCTTTTTGTATGAACCTGAGTGTTTACTGATAAAGTAGGAGAACAATGCAGCAAGATTCATCTTCGAGTGTTTTACCCGCGCACACAGGCGTGACGCGTTTTATGGATGCCTGCTTCCGGCGCCAGCCGGATGCCACGCCGGTCTGGTTTATGCGCCAGGCGGGGCGTTGTCTGGCGGAGTACCGCGAACTGCGCAAGAAGTACGATATCTTAACCATGGCGCGGACGCCGGAGTTGTGCGCGCAGGTAACGCTGATGCCGGTCAACGATTTTGGCGTGGACGGGGCTGTACTTTACGCTGACATTATGTTACCGCTCCAGGGCATGGGCGTGTCGTTGGAGATCCAGCCGGAGATCGGCCCGATTATCCACAATCCCCTTCGCTCGATGCAGGACGTGGAGCGCCTGCGCATCCTGGAGGCCGAGGAAGCGACGCCGTATGTGATGGAGGCGATCCGCCTGGTGCGGCACGAACTGGAGGGCAAACAGGCGGTGATCGGTTTCTCAGGTGCGCCCTTTACGCTGGCCTGCTACCTGATCGAGGGCCGGCCTTCGCGCGATTATGGCACGGCCAAGGCGCTGATGTATGGCCAGCCGGAGATCTGGCACGCGTTGATGGAGAAACTGACCGAAGTGACGATCCGCTATTTACTGGCCCAGATCAAAGCCGGGGTGAATGTGGTGCAGTTGTTCGATAGCTGGGTAGGCGCGCTCAGTCCCAGTATGTACCGCCGCTTTGTCTTGCCCTATTCGCAGCGCATCTTTCAGGCCGTCAAAACGACCGGTGCGCCCGCGATCCACTTTGGCACCAGCACAGGCACGTTACTGGAGTCCATGAACGAGGCGGGCGGCGATATTCAGTGCGTGGATTGGCGCTTCGATCTGGATGAGGCCTGGCGGCGCATAGGCTACGAGCGCGGCATCCAGGGCAATCTCGATCCGACCCTGCTGCTTGCACCGTGGGAGGCAATCGCAGAGGGTGTGCGCGATGTGCTGAGGCGCGCCGATAATCGGCCCGGTCACATCTTTAATCTCGGCCACGGCGTGCCAGCAGCCACCGATCCCGCGAATTTGAGAAGGGTGGTGGAGATGGTCCATGCGCTCTCAGCCCGATAGCAAACTCAGCCACAGCGGGGATGGTCCACTGAGCCACAGCGGAGGCGCTGCTCCGCTGCTACACGCCCGGCAGCGTCAGAGGCGCTGCTCTGACGGCTGCTCCCTGGCCGGCTGGCTGGCACGCCCGGATGGATCAGAGCGGCGCCTCTGATCCATCCGGGCGTGCAGCAGCGCCTCCGCTGTGGCTCAGTAGCTGAGCTTGCAAAAATCTGAATGACACCCTGCATAAGCAGTCTTCAAAGGAGAAAACAACCATGTCCATAGATTCGATAGGTGTCTTGCTGATGACCTATGGCTCGCCGGAGACGCTGGATGATATGCCGGCGTATCTACGCAATATACGCGGGGGACGCGAGCCAGAGCCGGAATTGGTGCAGGAGTTTCGCCGCCGCTACGGGCTGATCGGCGGCTCGCCGCTCCTGCCGATCACACGCGCGCAGGCAGCCGCGCTGCAAGAGGAGCTAAACGCACAGCATCCCGCTGGCCCCCACTTCCAGGTTGAAGCCGGCATGCGTTTCTCGCCAATTATCATGAGCGGCTATGTCCGCACCTTGCAGGATGCCGTAGCCGATCTGGAGCGTCCTGACCTCGCGCTTACCATCGCCGAGGATTGGCATCTCCAGCCCTTCTTCTTACAGGCCGTGGCCGAACGCGTGCGCCAGGCACTGGAGCGACTGCCCGCAGATGTGCGCGAGCGCGTGCCTGTGCTCTTGAGCGCGCACAGCATGCCCAAACGCGTAGTTGAGCGTGAGCCGGGCTACATCGATGCGCTCAAAGAGACTGCCGCCGCCATCGCTCAATTGGCTGGCCTCTCCGACGAGCGCTGGTCATTCTGCTACCAGAGCGCAGGTCACACGCCTGAAGAGTGGCTCAAACCCGATTTCGCTGATGTCATGCCCGAACTCAAGGCCGCCGGCCACACCCACGTGCTTATCGCGCCCGTGCAATTCCTGGCCGATCACCTGGAGATCCTCTACGACATCGAAATCGGCGCTCGCGAACAGGCTGAAGAACACGGCATCATCTTCGCCCGCACCGAATCGCTCAACACCTCGCCGCTCTTTATCAAAGCACTGGCAGAGGTTGTCAAAGAGAGAATCCTNNCCGCCTCTCATCCTCTTAAATGTGTTGGGGGAAACATCTTATTGCGCGGTCACCGTAAACGCGGCGTGCAGGGCCGGTTGACCGGGGAGGGTGATGGTGACTTGCATTTGCCAGTCGCCGCTCATGCTGAAGGAGAGATGGGCAAGATACTGACCGTTGCCCTGCGCGCGGGCTGTTACGATGGAAGTATCCAGGCCCATGTCTGCCTGCGCGCCTTCCAGGGTGATCCGCGCGTCGTTGATGGGCGTGGAGCCTTGCCGGAGCTGGATTGTGCAGGTGGTGGACTGTGAGGTTGAGGGCGGGTTTGGATCGACACGCAGCGTGACAGTGTAGGAGCCAGCACGGGTACTTTGCACCTGGGGTGTGTTCATGGCGGGCATGTTGTTGGTAATAAAGGTTCCCAGGCCAGTCACCAGGACCAGGAAGCCGATTCCCAGGGCAATGACAATCAGGCCTCGTTTCACGTGCTAACTCGCGGGCATGCGTACATAAATCTCTCCGGTGCTTTGGACAATCTTAACATCCAGCAGCGGCAAGCGTTTGAGATACATCGAAGATGTTGCCTGGTCGATCCCGCCGCTTCCGTTGAAGACCCCGCCATGACAGGGGCAATGGAATTTGCGGTCCGAGCCAGACCACTCGACAATGCAGCCCTTGTGCGTACAGGCCGCTGACATCGCGATAATCTCGCCCTTTTGAATCGTATCGCTGTCCGAGGGATCGTTATCACGACTCGCCTCATCGCTGCGCACAACATAGCCAGTCAGGCTAAGAGCACCACTCGGGTCCTCTACCTTAAATTTTACCGCCTGATTCCCCATTTCGGCAACAGTTGTTACGCGGAACCAATCCATCGGCGAGTCCACGGTGATCTTGACCTCCGGGCTGCTCAGCATAGTCATATCAATCGCGTGTCCTACGCCCGCGCCAACCAGCAGCGAGGCGGCGGCAGACGCACCTCCGGTCAACAGCCAGCGGCGCGGCAGACGCCGTTTGGGTTTTGAGGCACCTGGCAATAGCGGGACGATGGGAGCAGGCGGCCGTGTGGCAAACTCCGCAGTTGGTTCGCTCACCCCTGGCGTGGCTGCGTGGAAGAGCATAGCCATGCGATACACGCGCGCTTGCGTGGGCGTCAATTCTTCTGGCGGATAAGCCGTGTGATCGGCCTGGATTTCCGCGATGAAACGTTCTAACTCCAGATAGTCTTCAAAACGTTCCTGCTCTTCACCTGACATTGTTTTTGCTTCTCCTGAGTGTAAGGATAGTTGACTTTTCGGCTCTCACCTATCTATTCCCTCAAAACGCGAGCGGTTTGGCCGAAACACAATAACGATCCGCTTGAGGATACGGCAATTACATTTTCTCACCAATAAGATGTTGCAGGCCAGCCGCGCGTTTTAATGCGCGGAATTGCAACACTTTCACGTTTGCTTCACTCAAACCCAGACGGACCGCCGTCTCGCGAATCGAGAGGTTGAGTAGAAACCGGCAGTTGAGCACCTCTCGATAGTGCTCCGGCAGGGCCTGCAAAAGCCGCTGCACCTGTTCCACCGGGCTGGTATTCATTTCGACGGCCTCGCTCTGTGCCGGACCTTCCCAGCCGGAGTCCAGCAGCGCATCTAGCGAACTGGTCGCGATGCGATAGCGCGCCCGCCAGAAATCAGCAATGGTTGTGCGTGCTACCTGGAAAAGCCATTTCTGCACGCTCAAAGCGCCGCGTTCTGTATGGACACTGCGAACGGCCTTGATAAAGATCTGAGATGTCAGATCCTCAGCCTCTTCGCGATTACCTACCTTGCTATAAACGTAGCGATAGATCAGGTTCAGATTTTCCTGGTATAAGGTCTGAAATTCCTGACGATGTGCCATTGCCTGTTCTGACGCGAGATGCGCCTCCTCGTTATTCTCGCGCAATGTGCTCACGCCTTGCCCCCTATTTTTATGGGTTTCCCGGTTTCTCTGGCATTTTAAAAAGAAAATAAGCGTTTGCTTCGTTGCTAGCTCCCCTATTACTACGTTGCATAGTTACAAAAGCTACACAATTTTTATCCGTAGGCCAGATGCCGGTCCATCAAAGCGCCCCACCCCCAGAGGAGAAGAAAGGGCAAGAATTTTGTGCGGCCCTGCCGCACAAAATTCTTGCCCTTTCTTCTCCTCTGGGGGTGGGGCGCTTTGATGGACCGGCATCTGGCCTACGTGATATAATGACCTGACTGCTCCCCCACATTATTGGGAATAAAGCAGGAGGCTATGATCATATGTTTAGTAAAATCTTAATTGCCAACCGTGGTGAGATTGCGCTGCGAGTGATTCGGGCGTGCCGGGAGATGGGGATTCAGAGTGTGATTGCGCACTCGGAGGCCGATCGGGATTCGCTTCCCGTGTACGAGGCCGATGAACGTATTTGTATCGGACCTGGTGCGAGCGGCAAGAGCTATTTAAATATTCCGAATATTATTAGTGCTGCCCTGATTACAAATGCCGATGCGATTCATCCTGGGTATGGATTTCTCTCGGAAAACACGAGTTTTGCCGAAATTTGTGCCGATGCGCACATTACGTTTATTGGCCCGCCCGTAGGGGCGATGCAAATTATGGGTGATAAGGTCAGCGCGCGTAAAGCCATGACCGAGCTGGGTTTGCCCGTGCTGCCTGGCACGTCAGTGCTGCGCACGTTGACCAGCGCGACAGAGGCAGCGGGCAAGATTGGCTTTCCCCTGATGCTCAAGGCCGCTGCTGGCGGCGGGGGGCGCGGTATTCGCCTGGTTGAGCACGCGGAGGACTTCGAGCGCCTCTTCACGCTCGCGCAGAACGAGGCCCGCGAGGCTTTCCACGACGATGGGATCTATCTGGAGCGCTACCTGGTAAAGGCCCGGCATATCGAGATTCAGGTGCTGGCCGATAATTACGGGCACGGCGTTCATCTGGGTGAGCGCAATTGCTCATGCCAGAGGCGCAACCAGAAGGTGCTGGAGGAATCGCCGAGCCCGCATTTACCGCCTGAAGTGCGCGCGGAGATTGGCCGGAAGGCCATCGAAGCTGTAGTGAAAGTCGGTTATCGCAATGCCGGCACACTCGAATTTCTTGTAGACGAGCAGAATCGTTATTACTTTATGGAAATGAATACACGCCTGCAAGTTGAGCATCCGGTGACCGAACTGGTGACTAGCACAGATCTGGTCAAGGAGCAGATCCGCATCGCGGCGGGTTTCCCGTTGCAATTGCAGCAGGAGCAGATCGAGTTTCGCGGACACGCCATTGAGGTGCGCATCACTGCCGAAGATTCCAGCGCCGATTTTCGTCCCCAGACGGGAATTGTCGAGAAGTATCTACCGCCCGGCGGGCCTGGTGTGCGCGTCGATAGCCATCTCTACGCTGGCTACGAAGTTCCGCCGCACTATGATTCGCTGCTGGCCAAGCTGATCGTCTGGGACGTCACACGCGAGGCCGCCATTGCACGCATGCAGCGCGCACTCGACGAATTCCAGATTGAAGGACTGGTCACGACCATTCCATTCCATAAGCGTTTGCTGAGCCATCCAGGGCTTATCAGCGGCGATACATACACTCGTTTCCTTCAGGAGGAAGCGGAATCATTAGGCATTTGAGCAGGTACATACGCCGGGTGTGTACTCTTAGCGCGACCAGAAACAGGTCGCCTTGCGGGAGGTGACGTTATGTCTCGTGTTGTTGTGACCGGGTTAGGGTTGATAACATCTCTGGGTAATGATCTTGCTACGAACTGGGAGGCTCTGACGCAGGGGAAATCGGGCGTGGGGCCAATTACAGCGTATGATAGTACAGATTTCCGGGTGCATTTTGCAGCTGAAATCAAAA